>Ga0366817_10007_pt2 | contig 109908 bp, 98 predicted proteins | sample TotcelFGM3001N13_FD_207092 | JGI IMG/M metagenome (GOLD analysis project Ga0366817, IMG submission 207092) | Enriched cells from coal bed in the Powder River Basin, Montana, United States - Total cells FGM rep3 HSBNCT.FGM.300.1.N13 ...
CTTTTTTCCGGTGTCGTTCTCTGGGAAGCCAGTAAAAAAATCATGGACAATGACAAGGATTATTTACGTCAGACGCTGGAACTGGCTTTTGATGTGTTCAAACGGGGAATTCAAAAAAGCAACGATTCAGGTCCGCATGCTGAGTAAGTGAAAGTTTACCGATAAATTCTGAATTCAGTAGTCAGAATTCAGAAGAAAAATGGTATACCATCAATTTTAATCCTTTCTCGCGGTTTATCTTTTGTAATTACACATGGCCGCACGCTGGAATATGAATGCAGTGTTTCCTGGCAGAGGCATGGTACGGGCCGCGCTGGCATTTAAATGTTTCCGGGTATGAATCTGTCCCAAATGGTTTTCACCAATGATTCGAATGCCGCTTTCCGCTGCCTCACGCTTCGGGGTCGATGCGATCTCTTTTCCCTTTTGTCCGACATCCCTGCAACCTGCTGAAATATAGCTTTCAAGATAAAGATTTTGAGTGCGTTATCGGTCGAGAATGGCCCCAAAAAGGCCTATCCCCTCCCTGCTGCCTTCCCAAAATCATTATCTTGAAAGCTATCATAACCACTCCGCTGACTTTTGCTGCCGCACATACGCGAAAAATATTTGGAACCGTTCGAATGGGTTTTGTAATGATACCCAAATCAATACGGACATTCAATTGTGTGACGGATGAATGGCAGGGGCTGAAATTGAATGATCGCGATGGAAATCTGTTGCAATCCATTTTTGTCTTGTCTATAGATTTTCGGTACATGTTGATGGTCAAAGGCATGCTCGCCCCATGGGATGAAAACAGCAAACGGCATTTTGCCGTGTTTTCGTATCAAACCCGGAATAACGGTGCCGAAGCTTTTTTCTGACTACTGACTACTGTGTTTATACCATTCTCATCAACCCGTTGAAAGTCTTTTGATGGCCTGCGATATCCTCATTTATAATGGTGTCATTCTTACCCTGAATCATCAGTTTGATATTTTTCAAAATGGTTTCATCGCTATTCAGGACGGCCGGATCGTTCAGGTTGATGATAAATTGCCTGGCAGCGCATTTCCGGAATCAACACAGATGGTGAATGCCCATGGCGGAATCATTCTTCCCGGACTGATCAACACCCACACGCATTTGCCGATGACGCTGTTTCGGGGATTGGCCGATGATTTGCCCCTTTTGAGCTGGCTGAACGATCATATTTTTCCGGCTGAAGCAACCCATCTGAATCCTGATTCAGTTAGCATCGGAACCCGTCTGGCCTGTGCCGAAATGCTGCTGTCCGGAACAACCACCTGCTGCGATGGGTATTTTTTTGAGGATGATGTTGCGGAAGCGGTTCTGGAATCCGGCATGCGGGCGGTGTTGGGACAGGGTGTCATTGATTTCCCCGCGCCCGGTGTACCAAACCCGAAAGACAATGTGGATGAGGCCGAAACATTCATTAAAAAATGGACCGGGAAATTCTCCCGAATCATGCCGTCTGTTTTTTGTCATTCTCCCTATACCTGTTCTTCAGATACCCTGATACGCGCCAAAATCCTTGCCAGAAATGCTCAGGTCCTGTTTCAGATTCATGCCGCAGAGACACAATCTGAAACCGGCTGGTCTCTCTCAACGCATGGACTGAGCCCCATTGCTTATTTGGACAGCCTGGGGCTGCTTGATTCACAGACCCTTCTGGTTCATTGTATCTGGGCTGATTCAAAGGATATGCTGCTGATTTCCAAAAGCGGATCGCGTATATCCCATACGCCGGAAAGTGCCATGAAACTGGCTTCGGGTGTCGCCCCAATTCCGGAATTGTTGCATGCAGGTATACCCGTTGGCCTGGGCACGGACGGATGTGCCAGCAACAACGATCTGGACATGTTTCAGGAGATGGGGCAAACTGCCCGGCTCCACAAAGTCCATGCCATGAATCCGATGGTGATGGACAGTCGAACCGTTTTAAAAATGGCCACGATCGGTGCGGCCGAGGCGCTGGGACTGTCTGATGCCATCGGCTCGATTGAAAAGGGAAAACAGGCGGATATCATCATTTTAAATGCCTTTCAGCCTCATCTTCTGCCGTTGTTTCATCCGGAGTCCCAACTGGTATACAGCGCGCGGGGCGCCGATGTCCGGGATGTGATGATTGATGGTCAGTGGGTCGTGAAAGACCGTCAACTTCTGACCATTGATCTGGAATCCGTCATGCGGTCTGCCAAAAACCTGTCTCATGCAATTCGACAGAAGGGAAACATATCATGAACCTGAAAGACACCATTGCCTGTGCCAGAGGAGATTCTCCCGCTGACATCCTGTTTACAAACACCCGTATCGTCAATGTTTTTTCCGGCGAGGTCATTGTGGGCAACATTGCCGTATCCAATGAAACAATTGTCGGGATTGGAGACTATCCGGCCAAGGTCGTCCGAAACATGAACGGCATGTTTGCAGCTCCGGGTTTCATCGATGCCCACGTTCATATTGAAAGTTCTTTGACAGGCATTTCACAATTTGCCCGGGCCGTGATTCCACACGGCACGACGACCGTCGTAGCCGATCCGCACGAAATCGCCAATGTCCTGGGACTTGACGGCATTCGGTATATGCTGAAAAGCAGTCTGGATCAGCCAATGAATGTATTTTTCACCATGTCCTCCTGTGTACCTGCAACCGATATGGAGACATCCGGCGCCTCTCTGGGACCGGATGACATCAGGATGATGCTGAAGCATGAGCGGATGGTCGGTTTGGCCGAAATGATGAACTATCCGGGCGTCATTTACCGGGATGATTCGGTTCTGGCCAAAATTGAAGCGGCCCACGAGTCTCACAAACGGGTGGATGGCCATTCCCCCGGACTGACCGGACTGAATTTGAATGCCTATCTATCCGCCGGTATTACCAGCGACCACGAGTGTACGACGCTTGCAGAAGCGACAGAAAAACTGCGGTCAGGCATGACCATCATGATTCGTGAAGGGTCTGGTGCAAAAAATCTCGATACGCTGCTGCCACTGGCTGGCCCGTTGACAGCGCATCGTCTGATGTGGTGCACAGATGACCGCAATCCCCATGATCTGATTCATTCCGGCCACATTGATTCGATGATTCAAAGAGCCATTCAGTTTGGTCTGGACCCCGTTGTCGCCATTCAAATGGCAACACTGTTTCCGGCCAATTATTTTGGATTGAATCACCTGGGCGCGATTGCACCGGGCCGTCAGGCCGACCTGGTGTTTTTTTCCGATATTCGCGATCCCAGAGCGGAAGAAGTCTTTTGCCGGGGCGTGTCCGTGGCCCGGAATGGTCGAATGGATGAAGCCATTTTGCCTCCTGTGGAATTAGATCTACCGGCTTCCATGAATGTGCGCCCAGGAAAACTGGATTTTTCAATTCCGGCAGAAGGTGATCTGATTCGGATTATCGGAATTGTGCCGGATCAGATTATTACCCGTGCATTTACGGATCACGCAAAAATCGATCAGGGGAATGTTCTGTCGGATATATCCCGGGACATTCTGAAATTGTCTGTGGTGGAACGCCATCATCGAACCGGAAACATTGGAAAGGGATTTGCCAGGGGATTTCAGCTTAAACAGGGGGCCATGGCAACAAGTGTCGCCCATGATTCCCACAATATCATTGTTGTCGGTGTCAACGATGCGGATATGCGACTTGCCGTTGATTCGGTCATTCAGATGGGAGGGGGAATCGCTGTGGTTAATGATGGGCGATGTGTGGAAAAATTACCACTACCCATTGCCGGACTGATGTCAACTGAACCGGTTGACCGGGTTGAAAAGCAATTGAATCGACTGATTGCCGCATCCAGGACGTTGGGCTGCCCGCTCGGCGACCCGTTCATGACACTCTCATTTCTGGCGCTCCCGGTCATTCCTGAACTCAAGCTAACGGATAAAGGTCTGGTTGATGTACTGGCATTCAAGCCAATTTCTTTGTTCCCTTAAAATTGGGATTTCTAAACGCCCGGGAAGGTGCTGTCACCCTGTTTTTCATATTTCTCAATACATTTTGATTGATGTTTATTGATTCTGTATTAGTATTAGACGTTATCGTTTTTAGGATAATGATCTTGGGAAGGCAGCGGGAAGGGGATAGACCTTTTCTCGGCCCTTCCCGACCGATAACGCATCCAAAATCTATATCTTGAAAGCTGTATTTGATTCGTAACTGATGTGCCGCTTATTCGGTGCAGAAACCGATGCCCGAAGGAGATATATATGAGCGAACCGATGATTATTCCTCCTGAGTTTCAGAGGGCTTTCCATCGCTTGATGAACCGTGTGGCGTCAGAAGACAGGAATGATCCCGAACTGCAGAAGTCAATCCTGGTTTATCTGAAACTGGGGGGAGAATCCCTGGCCCGTCATTGCATTGAAATATCCAAAAAAAAGTTTCCGGATCAAACGATTATTCTGAAAAAGCAGTTTCGTGAAGAAGCCCTGGATACGGAAGAAAGCGAAGATGCGAATACGGATGAAGAACATGTCAGCACGGATGAAGATGACACGGATGATGATGAATTTGAATCTGAATTTGATGATGATATCGAAGACAGCGCAGAAATATAAAATATATAGACTTTCAGAGAAATAATTTCGCTGCGTTATCGGTCGGGGATGGAAACGGGTTTTCGTTCAGATCTCAGCCTGAATGCACTCTGAAATTATCACCTGTCAGATCGCCTGATAGAAACAGATCTGGCATGGGCGCCAAGACCTTCGATTTCAGCCAGCCGCTCAATATGGACAGCATCCTCCAAAAATGCGGCTCTGGAATAATGAATGAGGCTGGTGCGTTTGATAAAATTTTCCACAGAAAGCGCTGATGAAAACCTGGCGCTGCCTGCAGTCGGTAAAACATGGTTGGGACCTGCAATATAGTCCCCGACCGGCTCAGGTGTGAATGCACCCGCAAATACCGCACCGGCATTTCGAATATTTCCCACCCATTCCATGGGATGATCGACCAGAAGCTCAAGATGCTCAGGCGCGATCTGATTCGCGATATGGATGGCTGTTTTCATATCCGGCGTTACGAACATGGCGCTGAATCGGGAAAGTGCTTCTTGCGCGATTTCCTTTCGGTCCAGTTTCTCCAACTGAATGGTCAGCTCGTATCGAACCTGTTGCGCCAGGGATAAAGATGGCGTGACAAGCATGGCGGATGCCATGGCGTCATGCTCGGCCTGAGACAGCATATCGGCAGCGGCAAAATCAGGACGGGCGCTATCATCAGCAACAATCAGAATTTCGCTGGGCCCTGCAATCATATCGATGCCGACCACACCGGAAACCAGTTTTTTGGCCAGTGTCACATAGACATTGCCTGGCCCCACAATCACATCACACCGATCAACCGTTTTCGTTCCAAATGCCATGGCGCCGATTGCCCATGCGCTTCCTACCTTATATACGTCATGAACGCCGGCCTGACGGGCCGCAACCAGCAGGCAGGGATTCACTGTTCCGTCCGGCCCTGCCGGGGTTGTCATGATGATCCGCGGCACACCGGCGATGCTCGCAGGAACCGCCCCCATGATAACGGATGACACCAAGGGTGTTTTTCCGCCTTTTCCGCCAGGAACATAAATACCGGCCACATCGACGGGATGAACCAGTTGCCCGGTTATTACCCCTGGCCTGTCCATGTCCACCCATGAATTGGGTTTTTGCCGCTGATGAAATATCCTGATATGGTTGATTGCGCGATTGAAGGAATCCATGAAGTGGGAATCGACCCGTTGAAATGCTTCCCGATATTCGGATTCTGTTACCCGTATACCGGCTGCGGTCAATGCAGGAGAATCAAAGCGGTTGGCATATTCAATCAGGGCTGCATCCCCTTCTCTCTGAATCCGGTTCAGGATGCGGCGGACCTGGGCCTCCTGTTTTTGACCTGCGCCCACTTTCCGGTTGGTAATCGCACGCAGCCGTTTGGCAGCGGCGGAAGATGGATAATGATAAATGTTCATCGGTTTTCAAACTTATCCTTGTGGTATTTGATTAGATTTTAACACGTTATGACCAATCTTCTCTTTGTTAATTATTTTTCTGAAAGTCTATAACGTATCGCACTGGGTATCAATCGTAATCACCGCAGATGACTTGAAGTTTGGTTTGGTATATTTTTTCATACGGTTCTTCTCCGTGCTTTACATTTTCCAAGTTCAAACCCAACAATGCGCCACATTCATGAATACACCTGTGGAATACCGGCCTCTTTTGTTCTGAACAGGGACTGAATCCAATTTTTTGCAGCATCCAGATAGATATAGTAAACCGGTGTGATGTAAAGCGTCAGAAGCTGGGAAAAAATAAGTCCGCCAACCACGGCCAGGCCCAGAGGCTGTCGCGATTCACCGCCCGCGCCAAAACCGATGGCAATCGGAAGCGTACCGATGGTCGCGGCCATTGTTGTCATCATGATGGGCCGGAACCGGACCAGGCAGCCTCCCACAATTGCATCCCGGGGACTTTTCCCCTCTTTTTTTTCTGATTCCAGGGCGAAGTCGATCATCATGATGGCATTTTTTTTGACGATTCCGACCAGCATGATAATCCCTACAAACGAATACAGATTCAGATCGATTTTAAAAATCATCAACGTGAGCAACGCGCCGAATCCGGCCGATGGCAGGCCCGACAGAATGGTCAGGGGATGAATGAAGCTTTCGTACAGAATGCCCAGAACAATATAAATGACCAGAATCGACACCAGGAGGAGCAACAGAAGCCCCTGAAACGACGACTGGAATGCCTGAGCCGTTCCCTGAAATGTGCCGATCAGCGTGGCCGGCAACAGGGATTGTCCCAGTTTTTCAACCTCGGTCACGGCTGCGCCCAGGGATGAACCCGGTCGAATATTGAATGAAATGGTTGCCGAAGGAAACTGTCCGGAATGATTGACCGACAAAGGGCCGATGCCGGATTTGAGATCGACTGCCGCATTCAGGGGTGTCAGTTGGCCACTGGCTGTCCGGATATACAGCATGTCCAACGCGGAGCGGTCTTTCTGATACTCAGGCAGTACTTCGACAATGACCTTGTAGCTGTTGGTCGGCGTGTAAATGGTCGAGACTTCCCTGGACCCATATGCGCTTCGCAACACGTCCTCAATCTGGAAAGCAGTCAACCCCAGAGCGGATGCCTTGTCCCGGTTAATATGCACCTGAATCTCCGGATTTTTCAACTGCAGGTCACTGTTCACATCCACCAGTAAGGGAATTTGCCGCATACGATCTTCGACCATCGCGGCATAATGATACAGTTCATCGGTATCAGGACCCTGAAGCGTAAATTGATACAGACTTTTGGTGGTTCTGCCGCCGATATTGATTGGCGGTGGATTCACTAAAAATACCTGAATTCCGGGAATATTGGCCAGTTTGGGACGAAGTTTCTGAATCAGTTCATCCGCGCTTTCAGCCCGTTCGTTTCGGGGTTTTAAACGCAGAGACAGACGGCCGGAATTTCCGGCCAGATTTGGGCCGCCAGCGCCAACCGTTGACATGAAGGTTGCGATCGCTGGTTCGGCCAAAAGAATATCATGCAGGACTTTCTGATGCCGGACCATGGCTTCGAAGGATATGGACTGGGATGCTTCGGTAAATCCGACAATCAGCCCGGTATCCTCACTGGGGAGAAACCCCTTCGGAATTTTGACAAACAGATATCCGGTGGCGACCAAAACAGCGATGGAAACAGCAAACGTGATCAGATGAAACCGAACCGCGATCATCAGGGTTTTCCGGTATAGATTCAGCCAACCATTGAAGAACGATTCCATAATTTTGAATAAACGTCCGTGTCTGACCTGATGATGTGGACGCAAAATCAGATTGGAAAGCATGGGCGTCAGGCTGAGGGAAACAAAGCCGGACAGAAGAATGGCAACAATGATCACGACCGCAAACTCCTGGAATAGGCGTCCCACAATGCCACCCATGAACAGAACCGGTATGAACACGGCAGCCAGCGACACGGTCATGGAGACGATGGTAAAGCTGATTTCCGCTGATCCATCCAGAACAGCCTGTCGAACCGGTTTTCCCATTTCAAGATGACGGACAATGTTTTCAAGCATGACAATGGCGTCATCTACAACAAAGCCGACCGCCAGCGTCAGGGCCATCAGAGACAGGTTGTCGACACTGAATCCAAAGAAATACATGGCCGCAAACGTGACAATGATGGACATGGGAAGGGCCATGCTGGGAATGAATGTTGCCGGCACGCTTCTTAAGAAAAGAAAGATCACCAGAATGACCAGACCAATGGTCAGTGCCAGCGTAATTTTAACATCTTCCACAGATGCCCGAATCGATATGGACCGGTCATACAGGGTGCGCAGCTCAACCGATGCCGGAAGCTGTTTTTCAAAAATGGGCAGGAGTTGTTTGATGCTGTCTACAACCGCAATGGTATTGGTGCCGGGCTGCCGCTGAATAGCCAGAACGATGGCCCGGGTATCTCCCCGCCAGGTAAAGACCTTGTCATTTTCCACGCTGTCGCGGACGTCGCCGATTTCACCCAGACGAACCGGTGATCCATTGCGGTAGGCTACCACCAGTGGTTTGAAGGCTGCGGCATTCATCAGTTGCCCCGTGGTCTGAATATTCAATGCCTCTCGATCGCCGTAGAGTGTTCCGGTTGGGAGATTCACATTTCCTTTATCAATGGCGGCAACCACTTCGTCAAATCCGATTTCCCGTGAGGCCAGGGCTTTGGGGTCCAGGTAAATTCGTACGGCAAATTTTTTGGCGCCGTAAACCAGCACCTGAGCCACACCGCTGATCATTGAAATCCGCTGGGCGATTGTGGTTTCCGCATACTCATTGACCGTTGACAGGGGCAGCGTGGGAGATGCCAGGGACAGATAAAATATGGGCTGATCGGCCGGATTGACTTTTCGAAACACCGGGGGGTTGGGCATATCCGGTGGCAGTTTGCCCACGGATTGGGAAATGGCGGACTGAACGTCCTGGGCCGCACCATCGATACTTCTGTCCAGACTGAACTGAAGGGTGATGCGGGTAAGTCCCAGGGAGCTGGTTGACGTCATGGAGTCAATACCGGCAATGGTTGTAAACTGTCGTTCCAGTGGCGTGGCCACACTGGCTGCCATGGTTTCCGGATCCGCGCCGGGAAGGCTGGCCGTTACCTGTATCGTTGGGAAATCCACATTGGGTAAATCACTGACCGGAAGAGACCGGTAGGCCATGATGCCAAAAATCAAAAGACCGGACATGACAAGCGTTGTCATGACCGGGCGTTCGATAAATACTCTGGAAATATTCATGGAAATCGATCACCCTGATTGTTTGGCTGCTTGAGACGGTGTTGACTCCGGATCGGTTTTGATATCCACTGCCATACCGGGTGTCAGGCGAAGATGTCCATCAATGACCACTCTCTCACCAGACTGGATCCCTTTTTTGATGACGGTTTCGCCATTGAAAACCGGACCGGTCACGATTTCACGAAATTCTGCCGTTTGATTGGTCAGAATCACATAAGCAAACGATCCATCGGCTCCTGTCTGAACCGCCTGGGATGGGACCATAACGGCATCGGACAAACTTCCCAGAATCAACACCACATTCACAAACTGGCCGGGCCACAAGTGTCTGGATGGATTATCAAAGACAGCTTTTAATCGAATGGTTCCGGTTCTGGAATCAACCGCGTTATCCACAAAGGTCAACTTGCCGGTTTCGAGGGATGCGCCGTCGCCGTCACGAATGGCACGTACCGTCAGCGCTTCTTTTTGAATTCGCCTGTTGATTTCGGCAAGATGAATTTGAGGAACAGAAAATGAGACGTAAATGGGCTGAATCTGTTGAATGACAACCAGTGATTTGTTGTCATCATTGGCCTTGATCATATTCCCGCTGGTGATCAGAATGGCACCGGTCCTCCCGGAAATGGGTGAAACAATCGATGTGTAACCCAGTTGAAGTCGTGCGTTTTCCACTACGGCCTCATCAGCCGCTACCGTGGCCTCAAGCGCATGGAAACTGGCTTTGACCTGCTCATACGCCTCCTGACTGATGAACTGTTTCTGTATCAGCATATCATGACGTCTGAGATCGCCCATGGCCTTGGCAGCCAGTGCGCGGTCTTTTTCCAACCTCGCCTGAGCTTCTTTTAGGCTGGATTCAAATGGGCGGGGATCGATGGTAAACAGCGAGTCTCCTTTTCTGACCTCCTGTCCCTCATGAAAATGAATGTCTCGCAACTCTCCGGTGACACGGGATTTGATGGCAACCGTTGAAGCGGATTCCACGTTACCAATGGCCCGTATTTCCACCGGTATGGTTTTGATTGCGGCAGGTGCAACCAGAACCGGTACGGCCCGGATAGTTGGTTTGCCGGTTTTCGGTGGCTCTTGGGCGGCCTGGTTTTTCCGACCATCGCAGGCCATGGCAAAAACCATGATGACCAGAATCATGACAGCCGCAGCAACACGACACTGTCGTTTTGAAATCCGGTGATTCATATCAGTCATATCCGATAGTTATTTGTCTCAGAGATTCAAGGCAGGCATTCATATCTGTTGGCAGAGGAGACTCGAAGATCATTGGCGTTCCGGTAGCCGGATGAATCAGCCCCAGTTTCCAGGCATGGAGCATCTGCCGCGGGGCATCGGTTAACGCATGGGGCAAAAAACGGCCAAATTTTTTAAGACCATAAACCAGGTCACCCACCACCGGATGATGAATGGCCGCACAATGGACCCGGATCTGATGGGTTCTGCCGGTTTTTATGCGGACATCGATTAATGTCGCATCACGGAATTCTTCCCGCGTTTGCCAAATGGTCAGAGCCTGGCGGGAAACATGGCTGTGAACCGACATTTTTTTGCGATCCGTGGTATGTCTCCCAATGGGCAGGTCAATGACACCGGAATCGGTTTTCATTCTTCCATGCACGATTGCCAGATAATTTTTCTGGACCGTACGATCCTTGAACTGTCCGGCCAGATGATGGTGGGCCATCTCCGTCTTGGCAATGACCAGACATCCGGATGTATCCTTATCCAGACGGTGAACGATTCCAGGGCGGATTTTACCGCCGATACCTTCCATATCCGGGCAATGAAACAAAATGGCATTCACCAGTGTGCCGGAAACATGGCCAGGAGCCGGATGAACAACCAGCCCGGGTTGTTTGTTGATGACCAGAATATGGGAATCTTCAAAAACAGGCTGAATATGAATGGGTTCAGGCAGCGCTTCGATAGGTTCGGCGGCAGGAAATTGTCCGGTTATGATATCGCCTGCTTTTACCCGGTAGCCGGGCTTTTTGGATTCTCCCTTAACCATGATCAGTCCATCACGGATAAGGGAGGCAAGATAGGCGCGGGACCGTTCTGAGAAATGGGTTGAAATCAGAGAATCCAGTCTTTGGCCGGCATCAGGCTGGGAAATCGGGATAAAGATGGGATCAACGCCAGCCATTTTATCAGAAGCGACTACCGACAACTGGTATCCTGAGAAAAAAGGGTTTCGATTTCGGAGAGAATACATGCTTCTGATGTCTGTCGGGAAGTTGACAGTTCTCTAACCAGAAGGGTCTGGGCCGTATCATAGAGCTTCCGTTCCCCAAAAGACAGGTCTTTGGTCAGTCTCAGAATATAGAGATCTCGAAAAACGATCGCGACATCATATATGGACCCGGTTTTGATTTTGTCCATATACTCCCGATAGCGGCGATTCCATGTCTGGGTATCGGCAGTCATATCCCGACTCATTTTAAAGATATCATAAATTTTGGGAATGTCGGCCTGATCAATAATGGTTCGCAATCCAACCATCTGAACCTTTTTGACCGGTATCATGATCAGCAGATCATTTTCCAGAATTCTCATCATAAAAAATTCATGGGGTTCACCATTCACGGTTTTTCGCTCAATTGCGACAATCTGTCCGACACCATGTCCGGGATAGACGGCCAGATCGCCAATCGTAAATGAGCAGCATGCTGGCAGGGATACAGTCATATGGTGGGTTGAACGGTCGGTTGGCTTTTTGCCAGTCATAGATAATATTCCAAGTGGCTTTCAAAATGAGATTCCAGAAAGCATTCAGGCTGAGACCGCGAAAGCGAGTGAGCAGCGATGAGACTGTACTTCAACACGTCGAGTCATAACCCAGCAAAGCTGATAAAATCGTCAGCTTGAATACGAACTGGATTGAACCAGTCAATATATGGGCGAAATGGATTCGGTATCACCCTGCGATGATTTGAAGATGAAGAGGATATTTGAATGGAATAATATCATATTTTGAAAACCCCATCAATAAAAAAGGATTGGCGCGAAATGCGCCAATCCTTTTCAGTTTGGAACAGAATGTCAGAAAACAGCGACTGTTAGATAAGGAATGGAACCATCAGCAGCGCCACGACATTCAGGATTTTGATCATGGGATTGACAGCCGGGCCGGCGGTGTCTTTGTAGGGGTCGCCTACGGTATCGCCGGTTACAGCGGCTTTGTGGGCATCGCTGCCTTTGCCGCCAAGGTGGCCGTCTTCAATGTATTTTTTCGCATTGTCCCATGCTGCGCCACCGGTGGTCATCGAGATGGCTACAAACAGACCGGTCACGATGCTGCCGATGAGCAGACCGCCAAGCGCGACTTTACCCAGAAGGAAGCCGACCACAAGCGGCGCCAGAACCGGCAGAAGTGCCGGAATGATCATTTCTTTCAGAGCGAACTTGGTGACAATGTCAACGCATGCACTGTAATCGGGTTTTGCGGTACCTTCCATGATGCCCGGAATGGTCCGGAACTGACGGCGGACTTCCTCAACGACTGCGCCGCCGGCATTGCCGACCGCTTTCATGGCAATGGAGGCAAACAGATAAGGCAGGAGACCACCGATAAACAGACCAATGATGACATTGACGTCAGCCAGGTCAAATTTAATGGCGGCAGCGCCTTTTCCACCAGCGATATTAAATTCCTGCACATACGCGGCAAACAGAACCAGTGCGGCAAGACCGGCAGAACCAATGGCATAACCTTTGGTCACGGCCTTGGTGGTGTTACCCACTGCATCCAGAGGATCGGTGACAGCACGAACACTCTCATCCATTCCGGCCATTTCTGCAATACCGCCGGCGTTATCGGTAATCGGACCGTATGCGTCGATGGCAATGACCATACCGGTCATGGACAGCATGGACATGGCGGCCATGGCAATGCCATAAAGCCCCGCAAAGTGATACGCACCATAAATGGCGGCGCAGATCGCGATAACCGGTGCTGCGGTCGCCTGCATGGAGACAGCCAATCCGGCGATGATGTTGGTGCCGTGACCGGTTGCAGATGCATTGGCGATTCCGATGACCGGTGCATATTTACCGGTGTAAAATTCGGTGATGATAACGATTACAACCGTCAGCACCAGACCGATCAGGGTTGAAAAATAAATTGCCTTGGCGGAAATGGTTCCAAGTCCGCCCATGTATTTCATGCAGACAAAATAAAACGCAACCGCAGCGATAATGGCGGCGCCGAACATGCCTTTATACAGGGCGCCCATGATATATTCACCTTTGCCCAGCCGGACAAAGAAGACGGCGATCATGGAAGCAATGATGGAAATTGCGCCAAGAAGCAGCGGAAATTCCGTTGCAATGGATATTTTGGGGAAAAGCAGATGCCCGATCAGCATGGCAGCCACTGCAGTGACCGCATAGGTTTCAAACAGGTCAGCCGCCATACCCGCGCAGTCACCCACGTTGTCACCCACGTTGTCCGCGATAACAGCCGGGTTTCGGGGATCATCTTCCGGAATACCAGCTTCAACTTTACCCACCAGGTCAGCGCCGACATCCGCGCCTTTGGTAAAGATACCACCGCCCAGTCGGGCAAAAATGGAGATCAGGCTACCGCCAAATCCCAGCGCAACCAGCGCCATGACATCATGGGTAAGATAATAGTAACCGGCTACGGATGTCAGGGCGAGTCCAGCAACCATCATACCGGTGACCGACCCACCTTTGAAAGCCAGAGCCAGACCGGCAGCAAGACCTTTGCGGGACGCTTCTGCGGTTCTGACGTTAGCGATTACCGATACCCTCATCCCGACATAGCCGGCGATGAAAGAAGCAACCGCACCAATCAGAAAACCGATAGCTGATTTTTGACCCAGGGTAAAAAAAATGGCGATAAAAATGATAACGCCAACAATAGACATGCTTTTCAACTGCCGGTTCAGATAGGCAATGGCGCCTTCTTTGATGGCTGCTGCAATCTCCTGCATCTTTTCATTACCTGCCGGAGCCGCTTTTACCATTGTCGCCAGTGCGATTGCAAAAAGGACTCCTACTATACCAATCAGCGTACACGTCAATGGAATATTTGCCAATACGTAGTCCATTATTTCCCTCCATCTGTTGTTAGACTTGAAATTGTGATTGTCGTCCGATTAAACCGGTTCATGCCTTCCTTTGTTCCCTTGCAAAGGATGGTCGATACTGCGTCCCGGGCAAGCGACACCAGTTTTTCCGCCGCCTGGATTTCTGCGTTGGAAAATGATTGCAACACATAATCCGTTACGCTGATATCCATTTCCGGGCGCCCGATACCCAGCCGGATTCGAATGAACCCGTCATCATTCAGGGCATCGATGATTGACTGAACTCCTTTGTGCCCGCCGCTCCCTCCTTTCTCTTTAATTTTTAATCTTCCAAAGGTCAGATCCATATCATCATGAACAACCAGCATATCCGAAACCGGTATGCCGAAATAAGCGATCAGATTGGCCACCGGAAGCCCGGTGAGATTCATGAACGAAAGCGGTTTTGCCAGAATCACATCACATTCCGATATGATTCCCCTGCCTGTCAAGACATCGAACCGAACCGTAGAAAGGGGGATGCCGAAATGCCTGGCGGTTTCATCAATGGCCATAAACCCCATGTTGTGACGGGACTGGCTATAACGTGACCCGGGGTTGCCAAGACCCACGATCAGATAACGGGGCATATGTTCATCAAGCGTACGCCATCCGACGATCAGGCGCTCTTTTTACCGGCTGCGGCGGGTGCGGGCGCGACTTCGGCTTCTTCGGTTTTTTCAGCACTCGCGCGATCATCCACCATCGAGCTGGAAATTGTCAGAACCGTTATGTGGGCGTCATCTGCAAAATCAACGTTTGCTATTTTGGGTATATCCCCGATATGGATGGAGTCTCCAATATCCAGATTGCTGATATCAACCGGAATGGCATCGGGGACCTCAAACGGCAGACAGGATACCTCAACTTCCCGCAAGATGATCTGAAGAATTCCGCCATTTTCAACGCCCTTGGCTTTGCCCTGCACGGCAACAGGAACCTTGGTCAGAATTTTGCGGTCTTTTGAAATCTCGTAGAAATCCACGTGTAGAAAATTTCGGGAAACCGGATGGATTTGAATTTCCTTGGCAATGGCAGTCCGAGCCGGAAAATCAGCGTTCTGCATCTGCAAGTTGAAAATAATCTGCCCGATGGGCGCTTTCTTCAGAGCCAGTTCCAGGTCATGGGCATTTATGGACAGCAGGACGGATTTGGCGCCAGGGCCATACAGCACTGCTGGAATACTTCCTTCCCTGCGAAGTCCCCTTGATGGGCTGTTGCCTGCGGTTGTACGTATATTAGCATTAATATCAAGTAGCTCCAAAAAAACCTCCTCAAAAAATAGTCTTATGATAATCTGTTAAACAAATAATGATGTGACCGAATCGCCCCGGTGACTTCGAATAATCGCCTCACCAACCAGTTTGGAAATCGTCAAAACCTTGAATTTCCCGGATTCAATGGCGGCAGGTTTCAGTGGAATGGTGTCTGTTACAACAAAACTGGTAAGCGGCGAATCATTAATTCGCTGAATCGCAGGCCCGGACAGAACCGCGTGGGAACAGCAGGCATGAACTTCTTTGGCACCTTTTTCATGTATGATTGCAGCGGCTTCTGTGACTGTGCCCGCGGTGTCCACCATATCATCCAGAATAATGGCGGTTTTACCGTCCACATCACCGATCAGGGCCATGGCTTGAGCCTGGTTTGGTGATTCCCGACGTTTATCGACAATGGCCAGGCTTGCATTCAGTCGTTTGGCAAAAGCCCGGGCACGCTCGACCCCACCTGCATCCGGGGACACAATGACAATATCTCCCGGAAAATTTGACCGGATATGCTCCAGAATAACCGGAGCAGCGAACAGATTGTCAACGGGAATGCTGAAAAACCCCTGAATCTGGCTCGCGTGCAGATCCATGGTAATGACCCGGTTGGCGCCTGCCACGGTAATCAGGTCCGCGACCAGTTTGGCGCTGATGGGTACCCGGGGAGCGACCTTCTTGTCTTGCCTGGCATATCCATAATATGGAATAACAGCGGTCACCCGCCGCGCAGAGGACCGTTTACATGCATCAATCATCAACAGCAGCTCAACCAGATAATCATTGACCGGAGAACTGGTGGACTGAAGCACAAAAACATCCCTCGATCGGATATTTTCGTTGATTTCAATCTGAATTTCACCATCGCTGAAGGTTTTTACCTTGGCGCGGCCGACATCAATCTCGATATACTCGCAGATTTTTTGCGTAAGAGATGGATTGGAGTTGCCGGAGAATATGGTCAGGCCATTGGTCAGAGAGCCGTTCATCGATATTCCTAATTTTTAGTAGATTTAAGATAAACCACTCGTGATGCAAAAATGGCTGGGGTGGGAGGATTCGAACCTCCGAGTGCAGGAACCAAAATCCTGTGTCTTACCGCTTGACGACACCCCAACAAAACCAAGTTCATAAACAATCAGACCAAAAGTCGCGTCATGTAACACGGAAAGCAGCAATCTTTTGACACCGATCGGTATGCGCGCGCCGCGGCCTGATCGTCTGAAAAAACAGCAAAAACAGATGGACCGCTTCCGGACATCAGTGATCCCAAAGCGCCATTCTGAATCAGCATCTGCTTGATCTCTTCGATCTCAGGATGCATTGGAACGGTTACTGTTTCCAGATCGTTGCACAATCCGTAATGGGGATCAAAATGACAATCGTTTAAAAGCAATTTTTTAAGCTTTTGTTCACAGTTTGTCAATCCCAAATTCAGATTGGTATAGACCATTCGGGTTGAAACCGAAATCGGAGGGCAGATCAAAATGACTGAAAATGAAGACAGACGGTTAAAAATCTCGATTTTATCGCCTTTACCGGTAACGATGGCAGGTTTTTGATAAATGAAAAATGGCACATCGGATCCCAGTGTGATTGCCATTTCAGACAACACCCGTGGCGGTAAGACATTACCGTGATACCGATTCATGGCCAAGAGAACAGAGGCAGCATTGCTACTGCCTCCTCCCAGGCCTGCGGCCACCGGAATCCGTTTATCGATCTGAATGGACATCCCCTGTTGAATATTCAAATGTCTGCAGAATGCGGTCACCGCGCGAGCTGCCAGGTTGGTTTCATCCTTCGGCACATCGGGGTGATTGCAGAAAACCTCGATCCGGTCATGATTGAAATCCAGCACAATCTCATCAAAAAGGGCAATCGGACACATCAACGTGATCAGATTGTGATATCCATCCGGGCGTTTTCCGGTAACCGCCAGGAACAGATTGATTTTGGCCGGAGAGAAAATGATCATTATAAAAAAATCGAATATGTAATTGTGGGGGCAACCGGTGCGGTTGCCCCTGATTTGGGATTTGGCTGGTGACATCAATCCCTTATTTTGTGAGTTTAATCACCAAAAAACCGGCGTTGGACCGCCAGATGAACATCTGGATGGGATCATTTTTCTTGATTTTGGAAATGACAGAGGCATAGTCTTTGGCATTTTTAATCGGCGTGTGATTGACTTCTTTGATGATATCACCAGTTGACAGGCCGGCTTCGGATCCTTTCCCTTCTGGATCCACATGTTCGATCACTGCGCCATCTGTCTGAGTGGTGTTTAACCGTTTGGATATTTCCGGGGTCAGATTTGAGACGCGGATGCCCAGTTCATCCGCAGAATTTTTCCCGGGTGATCCGGAAGCCAGTTGTGTCGTGTCTTCAGGCCGTTTGGCAATTTCAACCTGAACCGTCTGTTTCTTCCCGTTTCGAATCAGAATGACTTTGGCCTTTTCACCCACATTCAAGCTGGCAACCGTACCGGTGAGATCCCGACTGGTGGAAACAGGCTGACCATTAATTTCAACAATGATATCTTTGGGCTGTATTCCTGCGGCCTCTGCTGGATTACCGGGCATGACCTCCATAACCATGACCCCTTTTTTATCCGGAATACTGTAATAATCCGCCATGTCTTCAGACAAATCCTGAATGACCACACCCAGCCATCCACGGGTCACTGCCCCCTTGGTTTTCAGTTGGTCGATGATGCCGTGCGCCAGATCGATGGGAATGGCAAATCCAATTCCCTGACCACTCGCGACGATGGCTGTGTTGATACCGACGACCTGACCCTGCAGGTTGACAAGCGGCCCACCGCTGTTACCGGGATTGATGGATGCATCCGTTTGAAGAAAATTATCATAGGGGCCGGATCCGATCACGCGGCCTTTTGCACTGATAATGCCGGCAGTGACCGTCTGCTCCAGACCGAATGGACTTCCGATGGCGACAACCCACTGGCCAACTTCCAGCGCATTGGAATCTCCCCAGGGCAGTGTCGGCAGATCTTCGCCGGCTTTTATTTTAATCAATGCGATATCGGTGGAAGGGTCTTTCCCAATAACTTCGGCATCGAACTGCTTCCCATTCTTGAGTTTAACCTTTATTTTATCGGCGTTTTCAACGACATGGTTGTTGGTGACAATATATCCTTCCCGATCGATGATAAAACCCGAACCGAGGCTGCGCTCTTTGAATTCCCGCTGCGGCTGCTCGCCAAAGAATTTTTCAAAAAAATCATTAAACCGTTCATCATTGCCAAATGGGTTCTGACCAAAATTTTTAAAGCCGCGGATACCTCCCTGAACATTTTTTTCGGTTCGGATATTGACCACTGCCGGGCTGACCATTTCAGCCAGGGCGCTGAAATTTTGTGGAACCATGACCACATCCGTCGTCTTGGCCATGGCCGGCAGGCTGATCAGAATCACCCCCATCAAAATGGCTGACAGGATGACTCCGGCTGGTTTTTGCAGTAATATCCATTGATTGATTTTTTGTTTCATTAACACCTCCCCGCAACAAATTAGGATTGATCTGAATGATCTTGTATTAACCTGTAAGTTAATCCCCGTGGATGAAACAGCAAACCACCAAGCTGTGCCATCAGCCCTTTTCCCGAACATAAATGATCCGAAGATCATACAGGATACTGTTCAGCATCGTCGACTCATCGGCTGTCAGGTTGCCTTTGGTTTTTTCGGCAAGCATGGCGATTACGTCGATGGTCTGTTTGGCCACGAGCAGATTTTTTTCCCGCCTTCCGGTTCCCGGATCGGCAATGATACCCAACTGGGTGAGAACTGCCGAGTTGAGGGACACCAGAAACGTCGAAAAATCAATGGCCGGCAACAGGCATTCAGACGTGGCTTTTTTGGGGCATTCTGGGTCAGATAGTGAATCCGGCATGTTGGATCTCCTCAGATTAAAACTCAAGTGGAATGACTTTTTTGACAGATGGAAGTCCCCTCAGTTCATCAATGACATGCATGGGCACGGCAGTATCTGTGCAGAGAAAAATGATATTCCGGTTTCCGGCTTCTTCCTGGCCGACCTGCATGCGTCCGATATTGATCTGGTGCTTTCCAAGGGTTGTGCCGATTTCACCGATGGATCCGGGTCTGTCGATATTGTGAATGAGCGAAAGATGACCCTTGGGGATCATTTCCAGCCGGAATGTATTGATCCGGACGATTCGGGAGTCTTTTTTTCCAAAAATGGTTCCGGAAACCGTGTTGGTCATTTCCGATGTCACGGCCCGTACCGTGATCAGATTCACATAATCCTCTGACTCTCCGCTGACGGTTTCGGTCACCTTGATGCCGCGTTCCCGCGCAATCACGCGGGCATTGACAAAATTGACATCATCTTTGACATAGGGGGCCAAAAGTCCTTTCAATGCCGCCGTTCCCACCGGAGACACATCCATTCCCTGAAAATCCCCGGCAAATTCGATCACCACCTCGGTCAGAGGCCCATGAATCAACTGGGACTGAAGCTTTCCAATCTGATCTCCCAAAGACAAAAAAGGTCCCAGTTTTTTCAACAGTTCTCCGGTAACAGACGGCACGTTAACCGCATTTCGAATGGTTCCATTCTGAAGATAGTCGATAATCTGCTCGGCAATGGCAACCGCGACATTGGTCTGGGCCTCCTGAGTGGATGCGCCCAGATGGGGTGTGCAGATCAGCCGGTCCAGTTCCAGAAGTGGCGACTGCCCGGGCGGTTCGGTTGCAAAAACATCCAGGGCTGCGCCGGCAACTTTACCGGATTTGATGGCATCATAGAGATCCGCCTCCTCCACAATTCCCCCTCTGGCGCAGTTGATGATCATGACCCCATCTTTCATTTGATCAAAAGCGGATTTGTTCAGGAACCCGATCGTATCCTTCAGTTTGGGAACATGGACTGTAATATAATCGGATAGTTTATACAACTGTTCCAGCGACACATATTCAAACCCGGCTTTTTCAATCAAATCCCGGTTCACAAACGGATCATACACAATGACCCGCATTTTTAAACCGCGGGCCCGGTCGGCGACAATGGAGCCGATTTTTCCAAACCCGATGACGCCCAGGATTTTGTCATAGATTTCATGGCCCTGGAGGTTTTTTTTCTCCCATTTTCCGGCCTTCAGGGAAGCGGTTCCCTGGGGAATATTCCGGGTCAGGGACAACATCAGGGAAATGGCATGCTCTGCGGTGGTGATCACGTTGCCGCCCGGTGTGTTCATGACGATGACACCCTGTTTGGTAGCAGCCGGGATATCCACATTATCGAGGCCGATGCCGGCTCTGCCGACAACTTTCAGCTTGGAGGCCGCAGCCACGATATCCGCTGTCACCTTTGTCGCGCTTCGAATGATTAGCGCATCGTAATCTGCAATAATGGCTTTCAATTCATCCGGTGTGAGCCCGGTTTTTACATCGACCTCAATGCCTTCCGCCTGTTTGAACAGGTCGATACCGGCTTCACCCAGGTTATCGCTGACCAGAACTTTCATCATGTGTATGCTCCCGAAAAATCGATTGAATGATAAATGTTTGCGTCCAGTTATTCAGATTTGATTATGCTCCACCGGCTTTTTTTCCGGTAATATATATCCGCTTCACAATCAATTCAACTTAAACCTTTCATTAAAATGACGCAACTCATGATCAGCACCCGTTTTTCAAAACGAGTTGAATATGCTGAATCAGACGTTCGTCCATCTAAAGCTTTTTCAAACAACTTGAAAGGCCCTTTCGGCCATCCCCGACCGATAACGCACCCAAAATCTTTATCTTGAAAGCTATGAGAACGACTCCAGGCGATCAGACGCAGTTGCGGATAGGCAGATATACAAATCATAAGCCTGTTCACCTCACTCAAATACAATTCCCGCGTATCCCACATATGAATCACCAGGATGCCGGTCATAACTGGTGGTGTATGTCAGCAAGCGGGCGGATTCCGCCCCCAGGCCTTTGGCAGCGGAAATGGCTGCAGCAGCAGCGCCAGAGCAGCAGGCATTTTGTTTCTGAATGGCTTCCCGAATGGTTCGTTCCGGGTCCATGGCACATATGGCATCGATGATCTGACTGTCATTCTGATTTTTCACCCATTCCAATGCCGCATGCCCGCTTCCCTTGGGTGTAAATCCATAGTTGGGTCCATAGTGTGTCAGATCAGTAGAGCCAATTACTCTGACTGTCAGGCCCATTTGGATTGATGTTTTGGCGCACAGCCTTCCAATTTCGATGGATTTGGAATCGGGGGGAGCACCAATGGGAATGATCGGGGTGGATGGAAAACAGGCTTTGATGAACGGGAGTTGAACTTCGATGGTGTTGTCAGGCATAAACTGCCGTGTGGTTTCGATTTCAAAATCAAAGAGTCTTATCAGTTCCGCTGCCAGCGGCTCATGAATTTCAACAGAACCAAGCGGCGTATCCCATGCCCCTTTTGTCATGATGGTCGGTGATGCATCTGGAGGAAGGTGAAGACCAAAAATGATCACAACATCAGGATCATTCCGACCTTTCAGTCCATGAATCACCTCCAGGGCCACACGGCCGGAAAAATACCATCCTGCATGGGGAACAACCCCTCCTTTGGCGTTCATTCCAGCAACAGGGTCCGGTTTGATGGATTCCAGAAATTCCTGAATTTGCTGATTGCATGCCGATGCTGTTTTCGGATACCAGGTTCCGGCCAGAACTGAAGGTCTGTTCATAATCGCTCCCTTCATTTTAAGGGTCTCGTTAAACGGATTCAGGCATTATTCAAAATGATGATGCCCTGGAAAATGACATTTCTGACTGTCCGGCAATCAGGCGTTTTTGGATTGAATTTTAAAGCATCATGATTACCGTATGCGCATGTCTCCCGGATAGCGGGCATGCTGTTTCGAAAACGCCTGTGATCGTATTCCAAAATCAGTTATACTTCTGGCAATCGTATAACGTGTTTTCCTGTGGTGTATTCCCACGACGGTAGAGAAGTCGGGGACTGGGTGATATGATCCCGGATGACAACCGATCATGGTTTAAATTCTTGTATAATACGTTAAAACAGGTAATATCAAAAAAAAATTTTCAATACAACAGGAGGGGCGTTATGTGGGACTATACCGATAAAGTCAAAGACCATTTTCTGAATCCCCGCAATGTGGGTGAAATTGAAAACGCGGACGGTGTTGGCGAGGTAGGATCTCTGGCCTGCGGGGACGCGTTGACCCTTTATATCAAACTGGACGAAAATCAGCGCGTCAAGGAAGCCAAATTCAAAACCTTTGGTTGCGCCAGTGCGATCGCATCGTCATCTGCCCTGACCGAGATGGTCATCGGGCTGACCCTGGAAGAAGCTGAAAAAATCACCAATGAACAGATTGCGGAATATCTGGGGGGGCTCCCCAAAGAAAAGATGCATTGCTCGGTCATGGGCCGGGATGCGCTGGAAAAAGCCATTTCCTGTTACAGGGGTTCCGGTGACAAGGTCATTGATGGTGAGATCGTTTGTGAGTGCTTTGGTGTCACAGATAAACAGATTCAGCGCGCGGTACAGGAAAACCATCTGAAAACCGTCGAAGAGGTGACGGACTATGTGAAGGCCGGCGGGGGATGCGGCAAATGCCATGAAAAAATTCAGGATATCATTGATGTGATTCTCGGTAAGGAAAAACAACCGGCTGAAAAGCAGAAAATTCTGACCAATATTCAGAAAATCCGCCTGATCGAGGAAACATTAGACCGGGAAATCAAGCCCGAACTGAAAAAAGACGGCGGGGATATTGAACTGATCGATGTCAATGGCAACCATGTCCTCGTCAGGCTTCGGGGATCCTGCGCCAGTTGTAAAATGTCTCAGGTCACATTGAAAAATTATGTGGAAAGCAAACTTCGCGAACTCGTGACACCGGATTTGATCGTCGAGGAGGTTCAGCCATGAAACCAATTTATCTTGACAACAACGCAACGACACGGGTGGCGCCGGAAGTCCTGGAAGAAATGCTGCCATTTTTCGGCGATCACTATGGAAATCCGTCCAGCATGCATACGTTTGGTGGTGCCGTTGGAAAAAAGATTTATCAGGCCCGGGAAAAACTGGCCGGCCTTCTGGGGGCATCCCCGGAGGAAATCATTTTTACCAGTTGCGGTACGGAGAGTGACAGCACGGCCATTTATGCGGCAATCCGGTCATATCCGGAAAAACGGCATATCATCACCTCGCGGGTGGAACATCCTGCGGTCAAGAATTTGTATGATTATCTGTCCAAAACCGGATACCAGGTTGACTGGGTGCCGGTCGACCAAAAGGGGAACCTGGATCTGGACTTTCTCTATGATCATCTGACATCTGACACCGCGATTGTCAGCCTGATGTGGGCCAACAATGAAACCGGCGTGATTTTCCCCATAGCCGATATTTCCGCCAGACTCCGGAAAAAAGGCATCGTGTTCCATACCGATGCGGTTCAGGCCGTCGGAAAAATTCCCATCGATCTTTCCAAAATCGCGGTGGACATGCTCTCCTTGTCCGGCCACAAGCTACATGCACCCAAAGGCATCGGTGCGCTTTATGTCCGCAAGGGAACCAAGTTTTCGCCGTTTCTCATTGGCGGTCATCAGGAAAACGGACGTCGGGGCGGAACCGAAAATACGGCATCCATCATCGGGCTGGGGAAAGCCGCTGAATTTGTCACCAGCCACATGTCAGAGGAAAACACCCGGGTGAAAAATCTGCGGGACAGACTGGAAAGCAGTTTGCTGGAACGGATTCCCCACTCCCTGGTCAACGGTGATATTCAAAACAGACTGCCCAACACCAGCTCGATTGCCTTTGAATTTGTGGAAGGCGAGGCCATTTTGTTGATGATGAACGAATTCGGCATCTGTGCCTCATCGGGGTCGGCCTGCACGTCGGGCTCTCTGGAGCCATCTCATGTCCTTCGGGCCATGGGGGTCCCGTTCACCGCCGCACATGGAACCATCCGGTTCAGTCTCAGCATCTACAATACCGATGAAGATATCGATCTGGTCATTCAAAAGATGCCGCCAATCATTGAAAGGCTGAGATCGCTGTCGCCCTTCTGGAAAGGATCCTGCGGATCGGCATAATCATTCCGGGATTTTTTCATTTCAATTTTTCCGCCCCTGGCGAAAGCCGGGGAGTCAAGCCCGGAATGACGGGAGCCGATCATTATCTGAAAAGCGATATTGTTTCAACCAAAAGAACCTGGAAAAATAAAGGCGTATCCATGCATTATGTCGGCAACATCATCAGGCCACCGTCAGAAGCCAATAGTATTTTGCTGCAGGTGACGATTGGCTGTTCACGGAACAAATGTACATTTTGTGGAACTTACAGCGGCGAACGGTTCCAGATAAAGCCGGATGAAATCATTCTGTCGGATATCGCGTTTGCCTCAACATACTGCAAGAAACAGCGACGGGTTTTTCTGTGTGACGGAGACGCACTGATCATCCCGCAAAACCGCCTGGTTCATATTCTGACTGAAATCCGTCGACAGCTTCCATGGGTCACGCGGGTCGGAGCCTATGCCAATGTGAAGAGTCTGAAAATGAAACACCATGATGAACTGGTCCGGCTTCGTGAGCTTGGGCTGGGCATTGTGTACATGGGGCTGGAGACCGGGGATGATGTCACGCTGAAGGCCATTCAGAAAGGCGCGACATCCCAGGATATGATTGAAATGGGACAAAAGGCCAGAAAAGCAGGCATGAAGCTTTCCGTTACCGTGCTTCTGGGAATTGCAGGAAAGGAGCGGTCGAAAATTCACGCTGAGGAAACCGGGAGGGTAATTTCAGCAATCGATCCTGAATATGTCGGTGCACTGAGTCTGATGCTCATACCCGGAACCCCGCTTGAAATCGATTATCGGGCAGGCCGATTTCAGTTGCCGAACGCCACAGAAATGCTTGCCGAGTTGAGAACCATGTTTCAGCATACCCATATGACCCGGGGACTCTTTATGGCAAACCACGCATCGAATTATTTGCCCATACAGGCGCAAATGCCATCTGACAAGGCAGAGACACTGAAGTTGATCGATCAGGCATTGGCAGGTGAAATACGACTGAAGCCTGAATATTTACGGGCACTTTAGATTTTTGAATTCGAAAATTCGGTATTCTGTTTTGTCCATTTGGGACGTCGGTTAATCAATGGATCGCCCGACGATCATTGTTATACAGGAAAGATTACAACATGGAATGGAAATTGCTTTTCACAACTTTTGGCATGGTTTTTCTGGCTGAACTGGGCGATAAAACCCAGTTGGCGACATTCTGTCTTTCGGCAGATTGCGACTCCAAACTTTCTGTCTTTCTGGGGTCAGCGACTGCCCTTGTTCTCAGTTCACTGATCGCCGTTCTTGTCGGCGATGCGGTCAGCCGCGTCATTTCCCCCAACACTATCAAAATCGGAGCCGGCCTTTTTTTTATTGTCGTCGGCGTTTATACCTTATATACAGCAGTTCGATCCATATGACACGCGGAAACACTATTCCAGAATGGATTTCAGTTGCGTCCGAATGTCCCCTGCATCATGGGTTTTCAGGATCACATCAATGAATGTCAGGCATTCCCGGAAAATGGATGTTTTGGCACGGGATGACAGCAGTTGGCTGTCCATTGTGCGAAGATCGGCCATGACATCCATTAATGTATCATAATCAAGTCCCAGTTTGCCGACCTGATTTTTGATGGCGGATATAACCTGCTCAACAGACTCGCGCACATCCTGATGAATGACCGGATTGGCCCCCAGCCTGACTAATTTTTTGACATTGCCCGGATTCAGATGGGCCTGAGCTTCAGAAGCACCATCTGCGGTTAATCCGATACCACCGCTAAGTGTTCGGATTTCAATCATGCCTGACGTCATCAGTAATTCTGCAATCCGGCTGGATGATGCCCGGTCCAGACCGATCAACGCCCCGATGTCATACATGGATACCCGTTTTTGGGAATCACCGCAGGTCTGTTCAAACAGTATCATCAGAAACTGTTGGGTGAGTGGATCTGTTAAATCGATTAACGTCATTTGGTTCCGGCCTGATTGATTTTATCCCGAAGCACCGAGGAACACCGAAAGGTGACGACTCTGCGCTGGTCAAGAATCATATCCTGGCCCGTTGCAGGATTTCGGCCTCTTCTTTGTGATTTTTCATTGACACAGAATTTCCCAAATCCGCTGATCAGAACATCTTCCTTTGCTTCGAGAGCGGATTTGATGATTTCCAGCAACGTTTCGACGATTTCTGCGCTTTTTTTGGTTGGAAAACCAACCTCTTCATGAATTTTATCGACAATGTGTGCCTTGGTCAGGGTCATGGTGGTTAGCATCCTCCAAATTTTATTCAGTATGATTGACGATTTCATATTTCATGTTATCGGCATGAAATATCCTGTACGGTTCAAACAGTTTGTCAAAATACGTTTATAAAGGCCTTTTGTCAAGAAATTAACCATATTACAGATATCATGCTGAAAAAGCTTCTTAACCACATACCAAAGCGTCTTTTGCAAGCGAAAAATAAATGTATGGGTTTTAAGCGGATAAAACAGACTGGATGTTGATTAAGCTGAAAGAGTCTGTTAAACGTATCGCTTCTTTTTCAGGGAGACCGGTTTATCGCTTTACCGAATTTATTGAAACCGCAACCCGCTCATTTATTTACCGTGAAAAATACAGGTTTCAGGTTAAAAGCGGTAGAGATCATTTTCATTGACATATTCCGACGCGTGTGGTCAAGCCCCTGATCATGAGCGTTTATATTCAAGAAAGGTACACAAATACGCATGACGATCAAGGATTCATCGGATTACCGCTATATTGATAAGATATCACAATATTATGGATATTTTGAAGAAAATTCCCTGAAAGGAATTGCCAAAAAATGTACCCGGCTGCTCATAAACGAGAATTTTGGATTAATTTGCGGAAATGAATTCATTGAACCCAATTATGAAGAAATGGAATGTATGGTGCTGGATATTCTTCGAAAAAATTTTGAAGAAAAAGTGGGTGCAGCCATCGAGCATGCCCTTCCACATCTGGCAGAAGCGGACATCGATACCGAGCTGGACCGACTCGAGAGGCTTTATCAGCGGGAATATCAGGAGCAGATTCGAACGACCACCAATGCTGCACTAAAAGAGCTGAAGACGCTTATCAAAAATCTTCAAAAAGAAGTCAAAGCACTGAAACGTAAATACACCATTTGAGATCTGTCCCAATCAAAACCTTCATGTAGGGTATCTCGTGAAGCGCATCTCGTCGTTCGTAGCCGCTGGCTTCAGGGGGGCTGGTTGCAGGAAGGAGGCAGGAACCTTCAGTCATCAGCCTTCGGTCACCTGCCTTCAGCCGTTTGTTATATCTGGATCTCAAACGCCCTTTCCCCATGCGTTGAGTTGTCAAGGCCTTCGATCTCGCTGTCCCTTTCCACCCGGATTCCGCCAGTAACCACACGGGTGATCAGTATCACCGCCCAGGTTCCAATTGCGGAAAAAGCTGCCGTGGCCAGAATTGATACGATTTGAATAACCAATTGTTTTGGGTTGCCATATAGCAATCCGGTTCCGTTGGCATTCACCGCTGGATTGGCAAATATGCCTGTGGCCATGGCTCCCCACATGCCGCACATCCCATGGACACCAAAGGCATCCAGCGAATCATCGTATCCCAGCCGGTGTTTCAGTTTGGATACACACAAAAATCCCAGAATTCCGGCCACCGCGCCAATAACAAGCGATGCCTTCAAATCCACAAATCCGGCTGCCGGTGTAATGGAAACCAGGCCCGCAACCACACCCGATGCAATTCCCAAAAGCGTCGGTCTTTTTGTGATGAACCATTCCGTCAGCATCCAGGAAATTGCTCCCATGGCTGCCGATGTATTGGTTACCATAAATGCCGACCCGGCCAGCCCGTCTGCTGCCAGTTGGCTGCCCGCATTGAACCCGAACCAGCCGAACCACAACAGTGCAGCGCCCAGAGCTGTCAGCGCTATACTTGACGGAAACATGGTTTCTTTGCCAAACCCGATCCGTTTCCCCAGCATCATGGTCAGAACCAGACCGGCCACACCTGCATTGATATGAACCACATTGCCGCCGGCAAAATCCAGTGCGCCCATTTTCGCCATCCAGCCTCCGCCCCACACCCAGTGCGCCACCGGCGAATAGACCAGGATGACCCACAGCAGGGTAAACATCAGCCAGGATGAAAACTTCATGCGATCCACAATGGCTCCCAGAACGAGGGCCACGGTAATTCCTGCGAACGTCATCTGAAACAATGCAAACACATAGGTGGGAATGGTTCCGGAAAGACTGCTGACTGTTATACCATTCATGAACATATAATCCAGGCCGCCGATGATTCCCCCCTTATCCGGCCCGAACGACAAGGTATATCCCACAATGACCCATAAAATACTGGCGATACAGTACGACATAAATGTCATGGCCGTGGTATTCAGTAAATTTTTGTATCGGGACATGCCGCCATAGAAAAGAGCGAGTCCGGCCGGGGTCATCATCATGACCAGAGCCGTGGATACAATCATCCAGGCCGTATCACCTGAATTTAATGTTGTCTCGGCAAAGGCTGAAGAAAAAGATCCCAACACCAGAAAAATGGCCAGTAGTATCGTGTTGCGCAGTTTCATCAAATTGATCCTCCAGTTTAATCAAGTTGGTTAAAATTATTTTATCTGTATCTGTTTGAATGCCTGATTCTGAAAACACGGTAGTGATGACAACGATATTATTTTGTCAGAACAATAAGCAAGCTATGTGCCATAAATTTAATATTCATTAATGCTACATAATTACAATATGTTAAATAAAATAGCCAGATGGGATTTGATGTATGATAAAAGACATAAATGTAATTAAAAGATAATTAAATACATTTTGGATGGAATCATATCTATTCCTGTTTTCTAAATCGAATCCGCCATTTTTGATATTTTTGTTTATCATCTTGATTTTGCAGTCAGATATTTTTAAGATTCAAAATTCATGTATCCCCGATTGCCTTCGGAATGACATTCCAGAAGGCCGTTATATCTTTAAAAATAAAGACTGAGACCACCAAATCAAACGGGCACGGATAGGACGCTACTTCAGCAAGTCAACCCGCAGTGCATCGAAATTGACAAAAGTGTCAGTCTGAATAAGGGCTTGAATTAAATATATAACTCCCTTTTTCGGACATGCACACATAGGACATGTTAAGAAATGACCATCCGGGAAAAATTTGAGAAGCGGGAAGAGACATTTTTATCTCCATTTGCCTGCCTGAGTTCAGAAACCCTTGGCCGGGAAAGGCCAGAGGAACCCTGCCCCATTCGCAGCGCGTTTCAGGTGGATCGGGACAGAATTGTCTATTCCAATGCCTTCCGCCGGCTGAAATATAAAACCCAGGTTTTTTTAGCACCGCTGGGGGATTATTATCGCACCCGGCTGACCCATACGCTGGAAGTGGCCCAGATGGCCCGGAATATTGCCAGGGCCATGCTGCTGAATGAGGATTTGACCGAAGCGATTGCACTGGGACACGATTTGGGACACCCTCCATTTGGGCACAGCGGTGAGATGGCGCTTCGGGAGATTTATTCTTCGGATTTCTGCCACAACGAACAAAGTGTCCGGGTTGTGGAGCGTATTGAGAATAAAGGGAAGGGATTGAATCTGACCTATGAGGTCCGGGATGGTATTTTAAAGCATTCGAAGGGATATGGAAAAATTATTCCGGATGATCCGGAGGAACTGGCCTGCACCTCTGAAGGCCGCATTGTACGAATCGCAGATATTATGGCCTATCTGAATCACGACCTGGATGATGCCATTCGAAGTGGTGTTATTCAGGCGGAGCAGGTTCCGGAACCCTGTTCCCTGATACTGGGTCAAACCCATTCCCAGCGGGCGACAACGATGATCCGGGATCTGGTGTTTTCCAGCGAAGTTCAGGAAGGGACGCTCATTTTACATATGAGCGATGCGGTTTACGATGCCATGACCACGCTCAGATTGTTTTTATACGAAAATGTGTATCGATCCCCCCGAGTGCACAAGGAATTCATTAAAGCCAAAAAGATATTGTCCGAGCTGTATGACTGTTTTTTGAATACGCCGGAGACATTCAAATCTGAAATATCCGTTGCGGAAATGGCCTGGTTCACTTGCAGCGACCTGTCGCACGACAGGAATGTATGCGATTTCATTGCCAGCATGACAGACCGGTGTGCGCTGGATTTGTATGCCAAAATCTTTTTCCCCTCGCCGACGATTTAAGTCCATCAGCCTTGCGGTTCCCTCAATAGCTATGAATTGATCACTTTATCTTGAAAGCTTATAAATGTTTCAGACTATTTTTCGAAAACTCAAGTTTATATTTGATCCAGCGACTGTAACGGTCAATTGGGTCAATCAAACAAAATTCAACATCATGCTGTCATTGGCAATATAGGGCTTGCCGGACAATCCGGATTCTCTGACAACATGTTCTGGCAAGGCAATACCGGAATCGAACTGTACATAATTGACAAACGTTCTGCCGTCAATCATCACTTTCATGCCGTCAACCGCCTCCTTGATGGGAACAATGGCGCTGACACCATGATATTTTTCACGAAATTCCACATACCCCAATCGTTCGGCTTCCTTTCCGATATCAACTTCCAGATAATTACGGGATTCGGCGGATAAAATCCCCCGGAATTTTTCTTCTATTGCGTTGATTACAGCAATCATATCATGTTGCATAGCATCATCTCCTTTGTTTCCGTCTTCATCTTTCACCCTTTCAAATGTCAGCTCATCCGGCCAGTCCCTGAAATGCCCGTCGGATGCATCTTTTTTGCATGCGTCGATCACGCATCGGTTGTTATGAATATGCAGATCACGACCCGGATCCGTGTTGTTGAAAAGTTTCCACAGAACCAGGGAATCATCATTCAGATCGATATCCTGATCATAGAGCAAAAACAGATCGATGGATGCCAGGCGGTCATGGTTCAGAATCTGATCCGCATACGACTTCCCGGACCGATCGCCCGGTTTTCTGACTGTCAGCAGTAGAATCCGTCTCTCTGCTGAATCCGAAGCCGCTTCCGGGATCAGCCGCCACGCGACGACACCATCCAGTTCCCTGCAGACGGTGGATAATCCGTCTGTATCCCATAACCCTGCCATCGTCAGGAAAGAAGGGGTTTTCCGGGGAATTTCTCCGGAAATCCGCCGGGTGAGATCCAGACCGATTTTGTGACCAAAATTGGGAGTCGGGGATGAGTGATCCAGAACGTCCAGAACCCCTCTGGTTATGACGATATCCGATGACAGATCCAACAGATTCAGTATCTGGTGCATGACCTGTCCCGGATTTTTGGGATCGATATCCCCGTCAACCACAACAATGGCCTTGCAGAAACTCATCTGGCCCTGCCCCCACAATCCGCTCATGACCTTGTGGGCATGAAGCGGATAGGCCTTGTTGATGGCCACCACCACAATATTGTGAAACACGCCCTCCCAGGGCAGCCAGTAGTCCGCAACCTCGGGGAAAAGGGTCTGAAGCAGGGGCAGAAAAAGCCTTTCGGTCGCCTTGGCCAGGTAACAGTCCTCCATGGGCGGCCGTCCCACCAGGGTGGCGCTGTAAACCGGATTCCGGCGGTGGGTGATGGCGGTAATATGAAACACCGGGTAATCATCCGGCAGAGAGTAATATCCGGTATGATCCCCGAACGGGCCTTCCCATCGCAGTTCGTCCGGATCCACATACCCTTCCAGAATGAATTCGGCCTCGGCCGGAACATCCAGATCGACGGTCAGGCACCGGGTCAACTGAACCGGTTTGTTCCGGATGAATCCGGCCAGAAGCAGCTCATCCGCGTGTCTGGGCAACGGCGCAGTGGCCGCATATATGGTTGCGGGGTCGGCGCCGATGGCAACGGCCACCGGCATGCGTTTTCCGGCCTTTTTGTACTCACTGTAATTGCTGGAGCCATCCTTGTGAATATGCCAGTGCATGCCGGTGGTTCTGGCGTCATAGATCTGCATGCGGTACATGCCCACATTCCGGATGCCGTTCACCAGACTTTTGGTGAACACCAGCGGCAGGGTGACAAACGGGCCGCCATCCTGGGGCCAGCAGTGCAGAACCGGAAGCCGGGTGACATCCACGCTATCCCCGGTATGGACCACTTCCTGACAAGGGGCGGTTTTCCCCCGATATTTTCTGGGAAATATATGGGTCGCCTGAAGTGCGGTCGGCAGCAGCCCGATCATATCCTTCAGCCCCTTTGGCGGCTGAAGGGTTATCATTTTGCGAATGCGATCGGCCAGCTCATCCAGATCCTGTACCCCCAGCGCCAGACACACCCGTTTGTTACTGCCGAACAGGTTGGTGGCCACCGGAAATTCCGATCCATGAACCGTTTCAAACAGCAGGGCTTTGCCGCCTCCCGGACTTTTGGATTCCTGATCCGTGAAGCGGCTGATTTCAAGCCGGGCCGATACCGGCTGGGAAATGACCCGAATCTCGCCGGCGTCATGAAGGGTTTGAATGAACTCACCCAGATTTCGATACGCTGTTTTCATCGATGGCATCGTTTCCCCATTCTTTTAGAAGTGTGTGTGAAATACGGAGCTGATCCAGAATCCGGGCCACCACAAAATTCACCAGATCCATCATGGTTTGCGGATGATGATAAAAACCGGGTGACGGCGGCACAATGACCGCACCGGCCTCAGCCAGCCGAAGCAGATTTTGCAGGTGTATCCGGCTGAACGGGGTTTCCCGGGGCGCCAGAATCAGGGAGCGTCTTTCCTTCAGGCAGATATCGGCCGCCCGATGAATGAGATTGTCGGCCAGCCCGGCGGCTATGGCACCGATGGTTTTCATGGAGCAGGGGACAATGGCCATGCCGTCATGATGGAATGACCCGCTGGCCGGAGACGCAAAAAAGCTGTCACAGGGGTGTTCGATCAGCCGCAAATTCGTATGCCGGTCCAAAATACCGGTTGAATTTAGAATATCAGGCAACCTGCCCCCGTATCCCAGCTCATGGGCCATGACCTGACGTCCGGCATCGGAAATGATGACATGAAGTTCAATCGGCAATTTTATCAGTTCTGCAAGCAGACGAATACCATAAATGGATCCGGACGCGCCGCAGATGGCAATGATCAATCTTTTTTCAGGGGTGTTATCAGTCATATATGTCTCAGCAGGTTGGGATTATGGGGCGATGAACCTTATTTGAATCTGTTCAACATACTAAACATCATCTTCCGGGTTGTAAATGGGAGGAAGGCTGAAGGGACCTGTCTCCTGAAATCTGCCCCCAATTCAGGATTCTTTTTGCAGAATCATTCCGGCCCAATCGCCATCAGTCTCTATCCAGACAGGTTGAAATGAGGCGGTCTGATATTTCTGTTTCAATGGTTCGCATTCATCGCGCTTGATACCGGCAACCACGACGCAGGATTCGGGTTGGGTTAGCCGGTCAATGTCCCGGATCATGTTATGAAGTGTCGGATATCGCAGATTGGCAGTGATCAGGTGAAACATCGGCGCGATATCCGCAAGCTCCGAATCGACTACCTCCAATTGGTTCTGAACCCGGTTGATCCGGGCATTTTCAAGCGTTTCAAACCGGGCACAGGGATCAATATCCAGGCAGACTGCCTGATGAATTCCCATTTTGAGGGAAGCAATGGCCAGGATCCCCGAACCGGTCCCGATATCAAGCATCTTTGAAGTTGGAATGTGGATCATCATTTTCTGATCCAGAAGCAAGTGGTCCAATGCCTGAACAGCCAATCGGGTGCTGGGATGCTGACCGGTACCAAATGCAGCGCCATGCCGAATGATCACCGCAATGTCGTCTGCTTCCGGAAACACGGAATAGCCCTCGGGTACCACCAGGACATGTCGGGACAGCCGGACCGGCCGGAAAAACGACTGTTCGACAAATGTGTGGCCGTGTGAACAAGAATAGGTCAGTTCTCCCGATTCCACGAGCATTTTCAGGCTGTTTCGAATGGTTTTTCTGCCAGTTGCGCCTGTTGCCAGCATATCCAGGATATCCGTTACCGTCAACCGGCCGGAACTGTTTTTCACGGTATCAAGAATCTGGCGTTGAATATCTGTAAGCGGCATCATTTTCCGTTGGCCCTTTGTGCCTCTTTCAATTCCAGCAAAGCCGCTGCATCGGTTCGATCGCCGCATTCAGAACAGTCAACGCAGGCATGTTCCATTCCCAGTTCCACAACCTAGCAGCCCAGATGGGCGCCGGATTTTTTCTGCCCCCATCACCCGTCCCGCCGTTTCGGAGGCATCGGGTGTTTGGGTTGACCTGCCTGCTTGAAATCCTTCATTTTGATTTTGGTGATCACGCGTTCCCCACGACGATTGCCAAGCTCAACCTCCGGACGCATGACAATCCCTTCCGGAGGCGTTTTCCGCAATCTGGAATCATACCCGTTTCTGACCATCTCAATACCTTCAAGTAATGTGCCTTTTCCGACGATAGGCACGATTGGAATCATCAGTTTTTCGGCAATATCTTCGACATTATACCGTTCAAGCCAAATCCCGTCGATGTCCACGTCAAACAAAATGAAATTAACCCCATCAGGGATATAATTGCCACCGCCCTTTTGAATTTTGGCGCCAAACCCTTCACCATACAGACACAAAGACGGTAACGCATGGTCTCTGAATTTATCAGGGGTAAACAATTCATCCAGTTTTTCAAGCAAAAACTTCGGTGTGTCTGCGTTATCGGTTTTTCCGGCAAACGTCACCTGTTCACCATCCCATTGTACCCGAATGTTTGTGCCATCAACTTTTTCTGTGAATACCCAGGTATTATTTTTAAGATATTCGAATTCCGGTTTGGCGAATTGGCCTTCAAGTAACGTTTTATAATCTGTCGCTGGATCGCGCAGATACACTGTTTGAATTTTATGATATTCTTTCATGGCTTCCTTATCTCCATGCGCTGATGCAAATTGAGTGCGGCTTTCACTATTTCAATATTTGTGTGTCAGGTCAATGATTGATCATACATCTTTGCCGATATCGGATCCAAAGTCAGGGGAGTCTTGTCCGATTTTCCGGACAGGTACTGAAAATCGGACAAGCCGATCAGGTGGGATGTAAAACGGTATGGCTATCCGGCAACAGATATACCGTGAAGCTTCAGCAGTTCGTATAAGCGTGAGCGCGAAAGACCGGAAATCCGGCAGGCCATTTTAATATCTCCATTGGTATGGGACATGATCCTTTGAAGATACTGCTTATCCATTTTTATCCGAAAATCCGTAATTTTCCTGATTTCGCCGGATAATAATGGATGGGTGTCAGGGGTGTCACCGGATTCTGATGTTTTCAGGGCTTTTCCGGCAAGATGAATGCGAATTTCATGCGGGAGGTGTTTGGGATACAGGGTCGGGTCATTGCGAACCGCGGTCAGCGATCTTTCTATGGCATGGAACAGTTCACGGACATTTCCCGGCCATGGATACAACATCAGTGCCTTCATGTATTCTGGTGTGAAAGACTTGATCTCTGTTTTTAAGCGGCTGCATGTCCGTTTTAAATGGTAAAATACCAGATCCTGGATATCTTCGATGTGGTTCCTGAGTGGCGGCAGTTCAATGTGAAAGGTATTCAACCGAAAGAGCAGATCTGATCGGAAAGCGCCAGTATCCGTCATTTGGGAAAGATTGCGGTTGGTGGCGGCAATGAGCCTGAAATTGCTTTCAATCTCTGTGCTTGCGCCGACAGGACGCAGCCTGCGTTCCTGAATCACCCTGAGAAAAGCCTTCTGAACACAAAGGGGCATTTCACCAACCTCATCGAGAAACAGGGTTCCGCCATCCGCCTGTTTGACAAGCCCTTGTCTGGCTTTGTCCGCTCCTGTAAATGCTCCTTTTTCGTACCCGAAAAGAGCGCTTTCCACAAGGGTTTCAGGAAGCGCGGAGCAATCCACAACCACAAAATTTTCAGATGCCCGCAGGCTGTTCCGGTGAATGGCAGAGGCAAAAAGCTCTTTCCCGCTCCCTGTCTCTCCGGTAATCAGAACATTTAAATCGGTATCGGCAACTTGGGCCAGAAGTTCCGCGCACGCCCGCATCTGGGGGCTGCTGCCGATGATCCCTTCTTGTTCCAGATTGATGGCGGAAGGCGGGTATGTCTTAATTTTTTTTTCTTCACGATACTGAATGGCCCGATTAAGCTGAAGCGTCATTTCCTGCATGGTGGACGGCTTTTGAAGGTAGTCCCATGCGCCATTCCGGACAGCCAGGCCAATACTGTGGGAATTTCCTTCTCCAGTAAGGATAATCACTTCCGGAGAAGATTTTACACCGAGAATGTCAGGCAATATAGTCAGCCCGTTACCGTCGGGCAACTGAAGATCCAGAAACACAATATCAGGCTCGCCCACTCTGGCCATGGACAAGCCTTCTGCCAGAGTATACGCACATTTGGTAGTGTGTCCCATTCGTGAGACCATTTCGGACAGCAACCCGCAGATATTCTGATCATCGTCTATAATAAGAATACGTGCCATTTTGTTCCTCTCCGTCAGGTCGTACACGATTCATCGTCTGCAGCCGGTATGGATTGCCACTTTTCAGGCATCCTGACCCAGTGTATGGAGCGGTTTGATCGCAGGGTTTCTGACTGTTATATCATTTTGCAGATTATCCGAAAAAACGGATTATACCGTGTTGAGGTTGCGATCGTTGTGAATCATGGTTTTTTTATCAGAGGCAATTATTATCAGTTTTATATAACACCCAAATCCTGCAATGGAAAGTATGACAGCGTAAGATGGACTGTAAGAAACTGATATTATGGTGTTATCAATATGCCATTACAGTATTTGATAACGGGAAAGCTGTTCATTAATCATTTACGATTAGAATTATCATTAAATTCAAAATTTCAATTCATTTCTTGGTAATCCAAAGTTCATATTTTTTAACCAGATTGTAATCTTGACGTTCCTTGGTCATTTCGAACTCTCCCAGGCATCCAGATTTTGATGAATATGCCGCATGACCCGCCTTTTGCAGAAGCTGCGCCAATTGGATATATTTTAACTTTAATCAATATCAAGATGTTATCGACTCATTCGGACATCGGATGAAATTGGATATGGTGATGCAGGGGGGTAATGATTGCAGAGGAAATCCGGGTTTGAGAGCCCCGGTTCGCCACTGATTGTGTATCTGTTATTGATGTTCGGCACTAAAATTGCATGACGTTTGTTGAAAAATAGTAATAATTATCAAACGAAATAAAGATTTTTTCAGTGCTGGCCCCACTGCCTGGAATCGATATTTCAAATTTCCTACGTTGGGGAGACACTCTCCCCGAATTGTAAAAGGAGGAGTTATGCAGATGCGACATATCGGCGCAGCATGGGTCATGGGGCTATGTATCACCGTGATGTTCCTGTCTTCAGAGAATGTAATGGCAGAACACACCGGGCAGACATGGCAGGGAAGCCAAAATTGTATAACCTGCCATGAAACCGAGGTAAATGAAGTTCACGGCTCCGGTCACTATCAATGGCAGGGGCAGGCACTGTATACGGTCAACGGTCCATCTGTCCAAGGAAAGCTTGATACGGCGTTGAACAGTTATTGCGTTTCCATTCTGGGCAACTGGAATGGCTGTGGTTCCTGTCATGTCGGCCTTGGAGCAAAACCCGAAACAACTGCCACCCTGTCCCAGACACAAAACATCGACTGTCTGATCTGTCATCAGAAGGACTACAAACGGAAAAAAGTCAACGGTGTATTTGTTCCGGATACGGAAAATATGAGCATTACCATAGATCAGGCCCTTCAGACCGTGCATAAGCCGGTACGTTCCAACTGTATCCAGTGCCATGCCAAAGGCGGTGGAGGAGACAACAACAAACGCGGCGATATGGCGCTGGCTCATGCGACCACGACGGACAGGAATTTTGATGTGCACATGGCATCGACAGGCGCCAATCTCACCTGCCAGCAGTGCCATACCACACAAAACCACCGGATTGCAGGCCGTGGTTCCGATCTCCGGCAGACAGATCTGGATGTGAAGATGAACTGCAGCACCGCAGTCTGTCATACGAATAAAACAACATCATCCGGCCATGCCACAGCGGATGTCAATCGGCATGTCAACCGGGTTGCCTGCCAGACCTGTCATATCCAAACCTACGCCAGAAATGCAACAGATACGGCTGCGACCGAGTCGACCGAAGTTTACCGCACCTGGATGATTCCGGAATGGAGTGCTGCCCTGAACCGCTGGGAACCGCTCATCACAAGAGGAAGCGACCTGAAGCCGGAATATACATTCTGGAACGGTACAAGCTGGAATTACAGTCTGAACGAAACAGCCCGATACGAGGCAGCTTCCGGAACCTATCCGACTTCCCGGCCAGAAGGCGACATCAATGGTCCGGGCAGTGTGCTGTATCCGTTTAAATACAAAAAGGCATTTCAACCGTTTGCGGAAAGTCTGGGTATCCTGGTGGCGCTGGATACGGCGGTTTATTTCTCTACCGGCGATTATGACCAAGCCGTAAAGGCCGGCCTGTCCAATATGGGCTATCCCGACACCACGCCGTATCAAAGCGTCGACACGGATACCTATCAGCTCATCACCCACGAGGTGATGCCAAAAGGAAACGCCCTGTCCTGCGCCCAGTGTCATACCTCAACCGCAACCCAGATGAATTTGAAAGACATGGGATATGCCATGAAGGGAACGCAGAACACCACCTGCACCCAGTGTCATAGCAATAAAGACATATCTTCTTATACGTCGCTTCACAAAAAACATGTCACGGACAAAAAATATGACTGTTCGTGGTGTCACAGTTTTTCGCGACCGGAGCGCGGCCTGAAAATGCCGGCCGTACAACCAGTATCCGACACGACAGCCCCCGATATCGCGGTGTTTGCCCTTCCGTCGATATCCGATTCGCTGACAGTGCCGATTACTTCCCTGTCTGCAAGCGATAATATCGGCGTCACCGGCTATCTGCTGACAGAAACCTCGACAAAACCCTCTGCCACCGCAGCCGGATGGACTTCTTCCAAACCGGCCAGTTACACCTTTGCATCGGCAGGCACCAAAACCCTGTATGCCTGGGCAAAAGATGCCGCAGGAAATGTCTCCAACAGCCGGTCCGCCAGTGTCACCATCACCATTACTTCCACATCGGATGTGGCGGACATATCGACGGCAAATACGCTTGATTTTGGCAGCGTCAAAGTGAAGGAAACGGGGAAAAAAACCCTTAAGGTCACCAACAAGGGGACAGCAAAACTGACGGTTTCAAAAGTCGAGGTCGTCGGTACATATGCGTCCGCCTTTAAACCGTCTGTCACTGCATTCAATGTGGATCCGTCCAAAACCTATGACCTGAAAATTGAATTCAAACCGACGGCCAAGCAAAACTATTCCGTAACACTTAGGATTCATTCCAATGATCCGGATACGCCGGTAAAGGAGATCGCTCTGAGCGGCCAAGGTGTCAAATAGAAATATTTCAATGGATATGGACAGGATTCAGACGGATTGAAAATATGGTGCCGGTGAAAAAACCGGCACCATGGGCCATTGTGGGATGTCCCTTCATATTTCCAGATTCAACAACCGGGACCATACCAGCTCATTTCGGCTTGCTGATTTTTCACCGTTTTTCCCGGCCGCACTCACCTTCAAAACAGCAAGCTTCAGATGTTCGGCCACCTGTGTCATGGACACCTCCAACTCACGCACCGCCCAGTAGCAAATCAGCGCCCTTCCATTGACGATCCGTCTTTCTTTGCATGGACCGATATAATCATCAGGCTTCATGGACAAACGATCATCAGGCTGGAAATAGGATATCTGGGCGCCGGTGTCGAAAAACATCCGGTGGGGTACATTTGCAACGGTCACATCAATGACCGGTATTCCCATGAATTCATCTGTAGTGAGGGTGTTTCCCGGATATTCAATCTGTTCTGTTGCAAAGGAAATTCTGGCGGACGGGCAGTCAATCAACACATCAAACCGGTTGAGAATGTCCGCATCCAAAATGCCGGATACCGGATAACCGACCAGATCAGACAGGCTTGCTTCTGTCTCCCAAATAACTGGATGGCAGATCGAATGTCATGTCATGCAGGGTTACAGGCGAATCGGTTCCAAAACCGGTTGGGGCGCCAGTGTCGAGAAGAAATGTCTGACCGCTGATTCCGGTGAAAAGATGGCCGTTTTGCAGTTGCAGAGGAAATGATTGGGTTGTCATATTTCTTCCAATGATGGTTTTGAGTTGCGGCATTTTTCAGACCAGGGAAGCAGAGTGACAATATGGTGATGTTGATAAATTATATGAATTCAATCTGTTGAAGATTTACTTAACGGACTTACCAGCGTCCCGGTGCCCGCTCCCAAAGTTCGGCAGATTTGCTTGGCTGGTTTTTCCGCTTTTGTTTGCCTGCAAAACAGCTTACACCCGGGTGGGAATCATTGGCGGCAGGATACCCGTTAAACCGTGATGCAGCGCCCCTGAACAGATAGGGTCATCCATTTCAACCCTCGGGGCGCTGTAGATACTGGTTTCAACTCCCCAATTCCAGGAAAGGGGAGAAAAATGCAATCTTACGCGTTCTGCATTTCACAGGCCATGAGGGTGTGTTTGCACAGCACCGAGGTGGTTATTGATCCAACACCTCCGGGAACCGGGCTGATTTTGTTAACAATGGGTTCAGCCTGGGCAAAATCCACATCGCCGCAGTATTTTCCCGGATTGTCCGGGTCAGCATTGATGCCCACGTCAATGACGGTCTGTCCGGGTTTGAAGAAATTGCCTTTCAGCATTTTTGCCCGGCCCACTGCCGCAATCACGATTTCGCCGTCCTGACAAACGCCCGGGAGATTTTCTGTCCGGGAATGGCAAATCGTCACTGTGCCGTGTTCCCGCAGAAGCAGCATGGCCAGCGGTTTGCCAACCACGAGAGACCGTCCCACCACCACGCATTTTTTGCCTTTGATCGGGATATTGTAAAATTTGAGCATTTCCATGCACGCGCTGGGTGTGCAGGGGGGAAATCCGGTTGCATCATCGGTAAAGACTTTTGCCGCGCCGCTGGTCGTAAGGCAGTCCACGTCCTTTTCAACCGGAATCAGTGTTCTGATTTTGCGCTCATTGAGATGTTTGGGCAGCGGAGAGAACATCAGAATGCCGTTCACATCCTTTTTTGCACCGATTTCAGTCACGGCTTTTTCAAAAGCCGCCTGATCGATGGTTTCCGGGTATTCAAACACCTGACAGTCCATTCCCACGGCTGTGCAGGTTTTCTTTGCGCCGCCTTCATAAAACAGATCGTCAGGACGCGCGCCCACGCGGATAATGCCCAGTTTCGGGGTTGTTCCCCTGGCTTTCAGTGCCTCAACCCGTTTCATCATGTCTGCCTTCATTGCATCCGCAACCGGTTTTGCTTTCAGAACCTCTGCCATTTTGACTGTTCTCCCTTATTTTGTAAGTTTGGAAATAACCAGATTCAAGGTTTCGTCCGCAATTTTGCAGCCGTCAGTGACCAGACGATCCATTTCTTCTCGCGCGGATTTGACAAAATCCTGATCCTTGATGGTGTTGAGGTTGATAATGACATTGAGTTTTCCGGAAATCAGCGCGGCTTTCATGAACACCACACCGCAGCCCACATCGGAAATGGCGAGCATGGTTCCGATCTGGCCCATACGCTCATGAATTTTGATGCCTTCATACGCCTTGCGCATAATCTCCATCGGTACGGAGCATGCGGTTTTGGAGCACTGCTCCATGGTTTCTTCCTTGAATTTGATTTCTTCCGGCGTGCTCTTCGGAAGACCATAGGCTTTGGACAAAGGCTCAAACACTTCCGCGTCTTTGTCCACCAGTGTTTTCAGTTCGGAAATGACTTTGTAACCTTTTTCAAGCAGGTCTTTGACCTCAGGCTCCACATCCGCATATTTTTTCTTGCCGAGGGTGAGATTGCCCACCATGTTGGAAAGCGCCATGCCGATTGCGCCGCCCATTGCTGCCGCGCCGCCGCCGCCCGGAACTGGGGCTTTGGACGCCAGTACTTCGATAAACTCGTTGCAGGATTTGTCCACCATTGATGCCATGTTCAGTCTTCCTCCTTAATGGGTTGGTATTGTGGTTAAACGTGATGGAAACGACAGAAATCAGGATTCAGAATTCAGTATTCAGTCGAAAAGTGGTACTGTCATTTCCATGAATGGGGTGAAGCGCCTGGAATGGTTTATGAACGTTAACCGATAATGATCCAGGCACCCAAAGAGACCCGCTATATGGCAAACGGAACTGAATCCAGTCCGGCTGTTTCACTGAATCCCTGCATGATGTTCAAATTCTGTACGGCCTGGCCGGCCGCGCCCTTGACCAGATTGTCAATGGCCGATATCAGAATCAGACGATTTTTTGAAGAATCAAGATGAAATCCGATATCACAGAAATTGGTTCCCCGGACCCAGCGGGTGTCCGGGACCCGATTTCCCGGCATCAGCCGGATAAAGGGGCAGTTGTCATAGGTTGCGTTGAGGCAATCCCGAATCTCTGCAGCGGTAACACCAGAAAACGGTTTGGCATATATGGTTGAGAGCATGCCCCGGTTCATGGGCACCAGATGCGGAATAAACGTAATGCCGACATTTTTGCCGGATTCCCGGCTGAGAATGTCATCCATTTCCGGATTGTGCCGGTGTTTCCCCACCTTGTAGGCTTTAAAGGACTCATCGACCTCGCAATACAGAGAACCCAGGGATGGAGAACGGCCTGCCCCGCTGACTCCGGATTTGGCGTCGGCAATGATATCATCGGGTTCAATCAGTTTATTTTTCAACAGGGGAATCAGGGGCAGCAGCACGCTGGTCGGATAGCACCCCGGATTGCCGATGAGTTTGGCCTGCCGGATATCGTCCCGATAAATCTCGGTCAGACCATAAACGGCCTGACTCAAGAATTCGGCTGCAGAATGGGGTTGATACCAGGCCTCATACGTAGATTGGTTTTTGAAGCGGAAATCAGCGGACAGATCGATGACGGACAGGCCGTTTCTGATAAACTCCGGCACATAGGTCATGGGAAGTTGATGCGGCAGGGCCGTAAAGACCACATCGACCGCTTCACACACCCGGTTCAGGGAATATTCCTGACAGACCAGATCGACATGACCCATCATGGACGGGAAAACCGAATCAAACCGGGTTCCTGCAAATTGTCGCGATGTCAACAGGGATAACTGAATATTCGGATGACCAGCCAGAATTCTGACCAGTTCGGCACCGGCATATCCGGTTGCGCCAATCACGCCTGCACGAATCATTGAAAGTCCTTTTAGGGGTCGCGGGGGCTGAAGGGTTTATGGTTCAGGGCGATGGTTTTGAAACTTTGGTCCAAAACGATTCGAAAATGATTATATAATGCAGGATTGCCGATTTCGTCAATAACTGTATCAAAATAAATCGTAACATCTCAAAAAGTTCGGGTAAAATATGAAAAAAAGCGGGACAAATATAACTGACTGTGTTATTAGCATAATACATGAGACTGCCAAAGATACAGCTACCAAACATTCCCGAAGAAGAAAAGACCCCTGTTATTTTGCAATTGATAGAAATTATCGCAATTTCTCAATAAACCCGGGCAGTGACAGGTCATTGGGCGTGCTCAGGGGACGTTAAAGAACATTAAAACCCTCTTTTCCCGAAAATTGTAACTATGAAGGATGGGTAAGCTCGAAGACCTCCATTATTCTGCGTTGAATGGGATCTGTTTCGGTATAAAGCTGTCCGTAACGCCCCGAGAACTTGATTTTCACCAGTGTTTCCATATATTCCATAATTTCTCGGACAGTTAAGTTTTTCAGTATTTTGTCTTTTTTGGAGATATTCCGTATCCGGCAGATTAGGATCAAAGCGAGGAACTGGATGAAAATGCGACTGTCCATTGCTGCGGACGTATGAATCCGAAGCCGTTTCATGTCGAGTTGGTTTTTTAGGTCATCAAAACTGTTCTCGACGGATTCTTTAGCCCGGTATACTGATAGAGCATCGATCGGGTCCTTGATGGCAGACGTCAGAATGCAGAAGAAACCGATATAGCGTTTCCGGCTTTTCTGAACTTCCTCATCATTGAAGGATACGCGTAGCCCACGTTTGGGTGTTTCCTTGATGATGAGAAACCTCGCATAGCTTTCCTCGTGTTCCTTCACGCGCTTCATAGACTCCACCTCCTCTTTATACATCAGGAGTTTGCGCGTGAAGCGGTCGAATTCATCCGCTGCATTCCGAGCGTTGTAGTAGATGTGAAGATAAACACGTCGCCGGTCAGCACCCCACTTTCGCAAGTCAGTTGCCACATAGAGCGCCTCGGAGTCGTCTATTGGCTGGTAGTTTTGGGACAAAGCGATGGACTCGTAGTGCATGTCGATGGCCTCCTCGACCCACGTCAGCCCTGACGGGACAGCGATGGTGAAGTGATGCCGACGCTGAAGAACCTCGTCAATGTTCGCCTTGCTGTAGAATCCTCTGTCCAGGACGAAATGCACGGAGGACGAGTTCAGAAAGTCCATTGACTTCATGGTCGTCCTTAGCGTCGCCACGTCCGAGATGTTGCCAGGCATTCTGCGGTAGTACGCTGGGAGACCACTCTTCTGCCCAAAGAGCATGGCGAGGTTGATCTGCGGCAGGTGCTCGCCATCTCGATTGTAGCCGCATTTGACATATTCGTTGGCCTTTGAGTAGGACGAAATTGACGTGATGTCGTAGCAGAGATAGTCATGCTCTGTCATCTTTGCCATCCACAAGGCAAGGAATTCCTGACGGTCATCTTCCCGGATCGCGAGGAGCAGTTCGCTGATCCGCTGGCTCACGATCAACTCTCCGTAGGGATGCAGATGCCCCTTGCTCCAAGTCTCGCTTCTTGAAAGAGGAAGTCCCTTTTGAACGATGAAGTAGACCAAACTCATGATTTCCGCATGAAGCTTGGGGAAGCAGCGACTTACGAGGCTTGTCAACCCTGTGTCCTTCACCAGCTTGTCGAGCAACATGGCAGGGCCGGAGATTCGCGTTTCGGCCGTCACTCCCGTCAATTCGCCTTTCTTCGCGTCCTTTGTCTTGTGTTGCGATGGTATGATTTCGCCCGTCGCCTTGTTCAGTTTCCCGATGCAGACCTGTCTGTTTCTCGGTGCTTTCTTCTCTTTGTCCCAATAGCTCTCTACTGAATAGACGTATGTAACGCCCGTCTTCTTGTTATGATGGTGAACTTGGCTTGCCATGGCGAGAGCCCCTTTCATAGTTATAATTAAATTAATATAACTATGTTTTTGACCAAAATGCAAGCCTTATTTTAATAAAAAACCTCTGATGACAAATGATTAGGCTATAGCATAGTTACAATCTTTCGGGAAAAGAGGCTCTACACCATTCGGCAAAGTTCTTTATTGAATTCCGGTGTCGTTTACGGGAGGTTCGTCTCATAACCCTACAACGATATATTAGCCTTCACCTATCCTGCCGACCTCTTTTTCAGGTGGGAGATATAGGCTCTGTGATTTCGAATCTGTATCCATTTGATCAAATCGATCGTTTCCTGATGGCCAAATTGTTTAACAGGCAAAACAATCCGAAGCAAAAGCCGGATTTGTGATACGGTAAGAGCCGATGTTTTTTTTCCCCAATCTGACCTTCATATGCCATAGAAAAAAATGAGCCAACATGCATGTAATCATATGGTGATACCAACCAGGCCATTTTCTCACCTCATAATGGTCCATGCCCAATTCGGTTTTGGTCTCCTCAAAACTTTGTTCAATCGCCCAACGGATACCGCTCAGCCACACGAACAATTTCATACGTGTACTCACCATCGCATTGCTGATATAATAGGAATAGATCGGATTTTCGCCGATGGTTCTCCGAACAATTAACCAAACATGGTCAGCCGGAAGACCATCCTTTGAAAGCACAATCTGTCTCTTGGTGAACTCATATTCGATCGGACCTTTTGTACCCTCGGAGACTTTACGACGGTACCAGAAAAAACCGTTCAGGTTTTTTGCAAAGGCATCGAATGTCATGGGCTTCTGTTCCGAAGCCTTCAATGCCAGTTTTGTCTTTTGTTCTCCCCGGAAATGGTATTCTTTCTTTTCCGTGCCTGGACGTTTAAGCCAAAACTGGGTGTTGTTCGGCATCCCGACCAAATAGGTGACATTGGGTATGCTTTCGACTGCTTCACGAAATACCGGGCTGTTCCCATAAACAGAATCAGCGACAACATACCGGAAAGGAATTTCTCCGGATTGCGCTATTTCCTTGAACAGCTCTGCTGCAATTTCGGGCTTGGTTTTAAACTTGAGATCAGATGGGAAACGGCAGCGCTTTCTTCTTTCCGCATATTCGTCTGAAAACCATATTTCCGGAACAAACAACCGACAACCCAATAAACAATATCCATGCCGACTTGCATACCCGACATAAACACCGACCTGGCAATTATCTACCTTGCCGATGTTGCCACAGTACTGCCTTGTGACTCCAGCTGATTCGTTGCCCTTTTTGATAAATCCCGACTCATCGAAAATCAATACGCCATCGGGCTCTCCCATGTCATCTTTAACCATACCACGATATTTCGTTAATATTTTGTCTTCATCCCAACGAACATCACTGATAAAAAATTGCATCGCCCGAACTTTGGCGTTTTCTATATTCAGAGCAATAGGCTCAATGGATTTTCTTTCAAGAGGACTTAGTTGGCCAGCCATATAATTGAAAAAGTTTTCTCTCGGCTCAATTCGAAAAAAACAGTCATGAAATTGTTCATGAAATCCTTTCAATTCATCCAGCAGTCCATCAAAATCGTCAACCGAAATATCAAACTTTGGAATTGAATAGGGATCGTCAACCATTCTGCAATCTGGTAACATGCTGCCTCCTTTCGTTTTGGGTTGGCGAAAAGATTAGCAGAATGTTATATGCGGGTCAATTTTAAAATAACGTTGTAGGGTTATAGGGTTGTAAACGTCCAGCACCTTTTCCACGTTTGTTACAAAGCTGCCATTATGTTCCGGCGGAATTACCCATTCTTTGTGCTGCCACGGTTTAAGCTCGATTTTTTAAAATACGTCGAATAGCTTCATGGGAAATACTATCGACATCGTGTTGACATGACAGTAGAACAAATTTACCGTGTAATGCGTCTATTTATTGACAGGCATTTCAGCTTATCATAAGGTACTTATGATCAAATGTTGGAATTGAAACTTTCATTTTCAAATTCTTGAGCCTGCCGGGGAGCACGAGAAGCAATGATGCTACCAGTATTCTTGATGATGTCCGCACTCAACAACAATGTAAATCTCGATGACATTTCAAATATCCACTATGCGGGTTACCCGTACGAAACAGCGATGAGCCTTTAAACGGTCATGATTTGCGTTTTTTGATCCCCCTCAACCCCCCGCTTGGGGAGGGAGTTAACGGCATCGCATATGATGGCCGTCCGAAGCATAACACCGACATAAAATCTGGCACTCATACTGCGTTCTGTCAAGTACGAAGCAACAGCAGAATACAAACAAGGAGCCGTAATCCAGCATGATCAAAATTCTCTGCATAGACGATGATCAAAATATCACCGACGTTGTATCCCGGTATTTAACCAAATGGGGCTACCGGGTACACGTCGCTTCGGATGGTGAAACCGGATGGAAGTTAATTCAGGAGGAAAAACCCGAGATCGTCCTGACCGACTGGATGATGCCCGGCATTGACGGACCGGAACTGTGCCGCAGGGTCCGCAACACCGGATTTACCGACTATGTTTATATGATTCTGCTGACCGCCAAGGATGAGAAGGAAGATCTTATCCTGGGCATGAATGCCGGAGCTGATGATTTCATATCCAAACCCTTTGATTTCAGGGAACTGAAAGTACGTTTAAACGCAGCAGCAAGGTTGATAAGGCTTGAACGGCAACGGCTCCGGATGGCCGCCGCGCTGGATGATCAAAACCAGAAGCTGAATGAATTATACGATACTGTCACAGAAGACCTGGAAGCGGCAGCCCGGATTCAACGCACCCTGTTGCCCGAAAAAAAGAGTTTCATACCGGGTTACAACTTTGACTGGCTCTTTACGCCTTCCACGTTTATATCCGGGGATGTCTTCAATATTTTTCCGATTGATACAATGCACCTGAATTTTTACCTGATAGATGTGAGCGGCCATGGAATACCCGCTGCGCTGCTTTCCACGACATTGAGCAGGATTCTCTCCCCCAATTCTCACAAATATAGTCTCGGGCCGCTGGGGCAGTTTAAATGTTATACCTGCCCGAACAGGGAAAATCCGATGGTTTCCTTGAATTCACCTGCATCAATCGCACTGGAATTGAACAGGCAATTCATCAGCGATGATGAGACAATGCAGTATTTTACGATGGTGTACGGGTCTGTAAATCTGCAAGACAATATTGTCACGATTACCCAGGCAGGTCACCCGCACCCATTTCTACATAAGGCAGATGGATCGATTCAGACCCTTTGGGGCGGCGGTTTTCCGATAGGCCTTATTCCGGATGCCGATTTTACCGAAGCCTCGCTCCCTTTTGAACCTGGCGATCGTCTTTTCCTGTATTCGGACGGATTGAGCGAATGCCACAGCCAAAACGGTGAGACATTTGGCAGCCACGCGATCGAGGAAATCATACGTGCCGGAAAGGGCCTGCCGCTGAAAGAGATTACTGATCAGCTCAGGCGCGCGCTTGCGGCGCACCGTGGAAGTGAATTGTTTGAAGATGATATTTCATTTCTTGCTATTGAACGATGTGCAGAGCACAAATGAAGGCAGTGATGCCGACATGAGAATCTTGAATTTCGGTTTTCGCCTGAGCGGACTTTTTGTTCAGGCGATGTAAAATGGAGGCGTATCACTATGGTCGTAACACATCATCAAGACGGAGATTTTACCGTTTTTTCCCTGGTTGGCCGATTTGATGCCTTCGGCGTGCGTGAATTTAAAAATGTCGTGTCGCAGGTGACTGTCACAAAAAAGAGGTTCATCATCGAGATGGCGGGTGTCAATTTTATCGACAGCTCAGGTTTAGGAACACTGGTTGGCATTCTTCGCACCGTGGAAAAGGAGGGGGGTCAAGTCCGCATCGCCGGACTCATTCCAGAAGTGCTTGTCATTTTTGAACTGACCCGTCTGCACCGGATTTTTGATATCTATGAAACCGCGGCCGCGGCCATGGCGGCAGGATAGAGCCATGAAGGCAAGATCTATCGAATTGCCGGCTGAACTGGAGTCCCTAAGCGTTGCCGCACAATTCACCGATGAGGTCATCCGCGAGTTACTTGGGAATTCTCCGCCGCCGCATCTGGGGTATAATATTGCGCTTGCGGTGAGCGAGGCATTGACCAACGCTGTCCGGCATTGCCATGACGGCAAAAATGTCTGGCTCGGATTTTCATGGGATGCGCAGAAGGTTGTCATCACCGTGGATGATCAGGGCCGCGAGTTAAATCTCGAAGACATACCGGAACCTGATTTTGAGGAGACCGCCGAGGGGGGCTACGGCGTCTATATCATTCGAATGTTGATGGATGAAGTAACCGTCGAGAATTTTTCCGGCTGGAAACGCCTGACAATGGTTAAAAACCTGAACAAAGGAAACGGGTGATCATGACAGACGCCCGCATTTCTGTCTGCCCTCTGCCTGCTGACGGCAGCCTGCGCCAATCTTCCGTTCACTGTCGCCCTTCCGGTGAAAGGGGTGGCGTCATCACCCGATCTGTCGGAAGTGACGACCGCTCCCCCGGAAGTGCTGAATGCGTTTGAAGCCGGGCTGAACCGTGAATACCTGATTTTTTGTAGATCTTCCGGATACACATACCGGATAATGGTCAATTGTCGAAAAGCTTCTGGAATTTATAAAAGCAACGAGGCAACCCCGATGATCACGCTAAGAAAGGTGTCTGAATGATATCGAATAATAACGTAACACTTTCATGGTTGATGGAGAATACAGGGGTTGGATTTGGGACCAGTGGTGCCAGGGGACTGATAACGGCCCTGTCCGATGAGGTATGTTACGCATATACGGTTGGGTATTTGAAATATTTACGCGCTGTAAATGAGTTTCAAAACGGTACTCCGGTTGCCATAGCCGGGGATCTGAGATCCAGCACGCCTCGCTTACTGCGAGCCTGCATGGCTGCAATCGCGGACGAGGGGGGAAAGCCGGATTTTTGCGGTTTTATCCCGACGCCCGCATTGGCCTTTTATGCTTTCAAGCACCGAATTCCCTCCCTGATGGTTACCGGCAGTCATATTCCAGATGATCGAAATGGCATAAAATTCAACAGGTCCGCAGGCGAATTTCTAAAATCGGATGAAGCAGCCATGCGCAGTCAGTCTGTCGTGCTGCCGGAAGGCATTTTTGATGAACAGGGCGCCCTCCGTTCTTCTGTAGCGTTTGAAAAAAATGATGCTGCAATCGATTTGTATTACAGAAGGTATATCGACTTTTTTGGTAAAATCGCATTGAGTGGTCTGAGACTGGGAATTTATCGGCATTCTGCAGTTGGGCGTGATATTTTGGAAAACATTTCACAAGCCCTGGGGGGTGAAATCATCGCCCTTGGAGAATCGAAAGCATTCATTCCGGTCGATACGGAAGCTGTTCGTCCGGAAGATATCGATCTGGGTCGATTGTGGGCGGAGAAATTCCATCTAGATGCAATTATCTCCACGGATGGGGATTCCGACAGACCGTTCATGGCGGATGAATCCGGAACCTGGATTCGGGGAGATGTTCTGGGGGTCGTTGCTGCAAAATATTTGGGTGCGGACTGTGTGGTAACACCCGTCAGCAGTAATACCGCATTGGAGAAATGCGGATGGTTCAAAAAAGTGATCCGAACACGCATCGGATCACCTTATGTGATTAATGGACTGCTTGAAGGCATTTCTGAAGAACGGTCTTGCGTTTGTGGATTTGAAGCCAATGGTGGTTTTTTGTTGGCCAGTCCCATCCATAAAAACCGGCAGGTTTTGGCGCCGTTGCCTACCCGGGATGCGTTGCTGCCTATGCTGTGCGTGCTGGCAAGTGCCCGCGAACAAGGCATACCGGTTTCATCCGTCATGAAAACGTTGCCGCCCCGCTTTACCTTCAGTGATAGGCTTCAGAATATACCGACGGAACTCAGTCGAAAATATCTGGCAAATTTCTCAACTGGATCCAAAGAAGACCAACTCGCATATATCAATCAGTTATTCGGATCGGTTTCCGGGAATCCGCTTGAGTTAGATTTTACAGACGGTGTCCGAATGATTTTTTCCAATCAGGAAGTCATTCACCTCAGGCCATCCGGAAATGCACCGGAACTCCGGTGTTATACCGAAGCCGAGTCCATGGCTCGAGCTGTCGAAATCAATCAATCCGTGATGAATCTGCTTCGATTGTGGTAACCGGTAAGAAATGAATGGAGAAAAAAGGCATGATTATCCCAGTAATACTTTCGGGCGGCACGGGCAGCAGACTTTGGCCCCTGTCGCGGGAACTTTATCCCAAACAGCTTCTGCCGCTGGTTAATTCGCACACGATGCTGCAAAACACCCTACTGCGAATGGTCGGCATTCCGGATATGACTGATCCGATTCTGGTCTGCAACGCGGATCATCGGTTCATGGTTGCCGAACAGATGCGGCAGTTGAACATGAAACCCGCGTCCATCATACTGGAGCCCATTGGCAGAAATACGGCTCCGGCTGTTGCCGTGGCGGCGCTGCATGCTTTGACGTATGCAGAAAATCCGGTATTGCTGGTTCTGCCCGCTGACCATGTGATTGACAATATCGACGCATTTCATCAGGCGATTGAAATCGTTACACCTGCGGCTGTTGCGGGAAAGCTGGTAACATTCGGGGTATGTCCCACCAGTCCCGAGACCGGATACGGCTACATCAAGGCAAGCAGCCCGTCGAAACATAGCGGTAACGAGAACACGGTCCTTGATGTGGACAGCTTTGTGGAAAAACCGGATGGGATGACGGCACAAGGCTATGTGGCATCCGGAGATTATTACTGGAACAGCGGGATGTTCATGTTTACCGCAAGGCAATATCTTGCAGAGCTGGAAAGATGTTCGCCGGAAATGGAAAGCAGTTGCCGGAAAGTATATGCTCAGGCTATCATGGATCCGGATTTCATCCGCCTTGAAAAGGATGTTTTTTCAACCTGTCCGAGCGACTCGATTGATTATGCGGTCATGGAAAAAACCGCTGATGCAGTGGTTTGCCCCCTGAATGCCGGATGGTGCGATGTCGGGTCGTGGTCCGCCCTTTATGAAATCGGCAAGCCCGATGATAACGGCAACGTGCTGAAGGGAGATGTGTATCTGCATGATACGAAGAATTGCTACATCTTTGCGGATGAAAGACTCGTTGCTGCCGTCGGCCTTGAAGACCATATCATAGTGGAAACCGCCGATGCGATTCTAGTTGCCAGAAGAGACCGTGTTCAGGATGTGAAGTCCATAGTCAAACAGCTCAATGCCCGGAATCGGCCCGAGACGCTGGTACATCGCAAAGTATATCGACCCTGGGGCACTTATCAGTCGGTGGATACGGCAGACAGATTCCAGGTAAAGCGGATTACGGTCAATCCCGGAGCCAGCCTCTCCCTTCAGATGCATCATCATCGCGCCGAGCATTGGATTGTGGTAAAAGGGACAGCGCGTGTCACAAAGAATAAAGAAGTCTTTCTGCTGACGGAAAACCAATCCACCTACATCCCGCTTGGGGTCACCCATCGGCTGGAGAATCCGGGAGTGATTCCGCTGAAGCTGATCGAGGTCCAGTCCGGCAGTTATTTGGGGGAAGATGACATCGTCCGGCTTGAGGATGTTTATGGAAGGTCAGCATGAACGAAAGCCGAGAATAATCTTTTTCCACTGGCGCGATTTTTCATCGACACCACCAACAGGTCACACCGCATGAAATTGAGGAAGGTAGTCCGGTTTTCTGATGATTCCATGCCAATGACCTTAATTCACAGGATAGTGTGTTCGATATCTGATTGAAAGAATAATTTTAAATTGTCTTACGCTATGAGTACTGTTAGTATTCATAGTTAACAATAGATTTAATATACTTAATAAACGGTACCGTAGAGCAGGTCGATAACATGGCAGGAAAACTTACCAATGTTCTCAAGTCTGAAATTAGCGGATTCCATCCATATCTGCTTTTTGTTCAAGGGCTTGTCGGACTTTTGCCTTCTGAAGCTTTCATCCGCATCCGTCCGAGCTTGTACCGCCTGGCCGGTATATCTATCGGCCATGGAACAGTCATATCCGGTCCTATGCGACTGACCGGCTCCGGCGCCGTTACCCGTCGCCTGCTCATCGGGAAGGACTGCTATCTCAATGAGAACATCACCTTCAATTTAGGTGCGAACCTGATTCTCGAAGACAATGTTTCCGTGGGGATGGACTGTCTGTTCATCACCAACACGCATGAGATGGGTACTGCGAATTATCGGGCGGGAGCAGTTGTGGCCAGGCCTGTCCGTGTGGGCCGTGGGGCATGGTTAGGCGCGCGCGTCACTGTGCTGCCCGGAGTTACCATCGGTACAGGGGCTGTGGTTGCCGCCGGCGCCGTTGTGGTTGAAGACGTGGCGGCAAACTTTCTTGTGGGCGGGGTTCCGACAAGGATTATACGTGAACTTTCCATAACCAAGTCCTCTCTGCCGGATTCAAGGAAGTCCCAATGAATATGAACGGATTCATCACAAGGATTATTTTTTGTCTCCTGTTTTTTTTTGTTTGGGAGGCGCAAGGTCAGGATCCCAAGGCGGACTTGACGTGCGTTATCAGTCGACCGTCTGTACCAGTCCTGATTTCCCCCGATATCTATGGACTAGCAGCACCTTCGGCATCCACGGTGACAAAGTGGAAAGTGCCGTTGATACGCTGGGGTGGAAATACCTCTGAGCGTTACAACTGGCAACTCGGCAATGCCTGGAATACAGGAAACGACTGGTACTTTGAAAATGTTGCAGTCGGTCCGAACGCCTGGCAAAATTTTCTGGAATGCGGAGAGCGGGCAGGCACACGCGTTTTTTTTAATCTTCCTTTAATCGGCTTCATAGCTAAGGATACCACTTCCCACAGCTATTCAATCAAAAAATACGGGCCTCAGCAGCAATATGATCGACTGCGACCCGACGCTGGAAACGGGATTCGACCGGATGGTAAGCCAGTGGTCGGCAACGACAGAGCCGATTCCGCCATTGTTGCCAACCCGGAGTTCATCGTGGCCTGGGTGCAGGAGATGAAGAAACAATTTCCCAAGCTTTTCTCTGAGCGCCGGATCGTATTTGCTCTTGGAAATGAGCCGATGTTGTGGCACCTTACGCACCGAGACGTGCATCCCGAACCGGTGACTTATGACGAATACCTGAGCCGATTCGTGAACATGGCCAAAGCGATTAAGAAAGCTGTACCGGAGGCGGAAATTGCCGGCCCGGAACTATGGGGCTGGCCTGCGTATTTCCAGTCTGCAAAAGATATCGAGAATAAAGGGAACGATGATCGGCGCCGTCACGGTGGCGAAGATTTTTTACCCTGGTTCATGAGGCAGATGCATATCCAGGAAAGTATCGGCGGGGTGAGGTTGCTTGATTATGTGACCGTCCACTTCTATCCACAGGCACAGAACGTTTTTTCGCCTGCGGTGGACCTGTCAGCGACACAACTGCGATTGGAAACGATTCGATCGCTTTGGGATCCGAATTATCTGGATCCTTCTTGGATCAATGCAAAGGTCAATCTGATTCCAAGACTCAAGCGCTGGGTAACCGAAACTTACCCCGGCACCAAGATCGGGCTGACGGAATACAACTGGGGCGGCGAAGAGGATATCAGTGGTGCTTTGGCCCTTGCTGATATTCTTGGCATTCTGGGCCGGGAAGGCGTTGACCTGGCTTCCTACTGGTCTACACCAGCGGATGGCTCATTCTCAGCCGCAGCCTATGCCCTGTATCGAAACGCAGACGGTGCCGGCGCCGGTTTTGGCAGAGCGTTAATGCTGACACATTGGGAGGGCCCCTCTCCTGCTAACGTTTCTGTTTTCGCCTCTCTTGATGACAGTTCCGGAATGGCCTCCGTGATCGCCGTTAACAAGTCGGGCGTACCGCGAAGCCTCCGCTTAAAATGGGATGGCGTCAAAGTCGATGAGGGGGCGGCCTTTGTCTTGGACAGCAGCGGCCCGCGGGTTATGGCACTGACGGAATCGGTATCACCTTCGCGGATACTCAATGTCGGAGCGCGAAGCGCCGTTCATTGGCGTTTTCATTTGAAATAGAAATCAAGGTAATGGAGCAGCATATGGGATTGCCGCTTTAAGCATGATGGCGGCAAGAAGTTCCAAAGACACACAACGCCATAAATGCGCCATATATCTGAGCAGGAGTATCCAAATACTGGGATGATCTGAGAACAATGAACAATTCTGACCCGATAAAACCGGATGTACGAATCTTCAGAAGAATCTTTCTTGCTTTGTTCTTTCTAGTGCAGATACTTGTTTCTGGCTGCTCTACACAATCCCTTCCCCCTCTTCCGCAGGCTCCCTCTGCTGAAAATGAGCAACCCCGCCGTGGTCTGACAGAGGCCCAACTTAAGATGCTGGAGACGGAAAGCGGCGATTACCGACTCGGCGCTGGAGACCAGATACAGTTATATGCTATGGACGTCTCTGAAATTAACCGCAAATATGTGATCGGCCCGGACGGGAAAATCACATTGCCCTGGGTCGGCGTGCTTAATCTTGAAGGGCTGACGCGTGAAGAGGCTGCGGGAAAGATAGAAGAATCACTCAAGTCACTCTATATCAATCCAAAGATCAGTATCATTGTCGAGGAATATAACAATAACAGGATATTCATCCTCGGTGAAGTGCGGAAGCCCGGTCAGTATAATTTCCCCGGACGGCCGTTACTCTTGAGCGCGCTGGCCCGGGCGGAAGGGTTGACAGACAAAGCGGATATGCGCGGTTGTACTGTGTTGCGGGGGCAGGGCACTGTGATTGAAATCGACCTCTATGACTTGCTGCGTAAGGGGGACCGCACCTTGAACATCCCCATGCTGCCAGAGGACACGGTGTATGTAAAAGCCAGTGATGAGAACACATTCTATGTCTTAGGCGAGGTGAGCCGTCCCGGAGTCTTTGCCCGCGGGCAAAAAGATGATGTGCTGCGGGCCATCGCCCTGGCGGGCGGGGAAACCCGTGACGCGCAACTCGATGCGGTACGGATATTGCGGCGGGAGAAAGATGGACCACCGAAAATGTATGAGGTGAACGTGGCCAAGATGATGAAAGGCGAGGCCGGTAACATTCCCTCCATCGAATCGGGGGATGTGATGTATGTACCGCGCAAAGGCATCGCGTCCTTCAACTACGTCATCACCCAGCTGACACCGTCGATTAATACGATCCTGCTGGGAGCAACCTTTGCAAACGTCATCAAGTAGGCTGATAGAATTATGACAACTGCGATGCCGATCAAAAACCCCTTGCGCAATCCAGGATCCCCCGTGGCTGGGGATTTCAGTCTGCGCTACCTGCTTGAGATCTTTTTTCGGCGCAAGCGCGTTTTCCTGCTGTTGATCGTGCTTACGCCCATACTCGCAGTACTGCTCTCCTTGCTCATCAAGGACGAGTACATATCCTCCACGACAATTATGCTGGGCAAAGAGGATGTTCTCAACCCCCTGGTACGCTATGATACGGCGGTGGCGATGGCCGATACCAATCGACTCGGATCGTTCGAGAAGATCTTATACAGCCGTCCTCTTCTTGAAGAAACAATCCAAAAGTTGAGAATTCATAGCCCTTCAATGCAACTTAATACCATAAACTCAATATATACCTGGATTCAAAACACAGTATCCGGTGTTATTGGTGGCAAGTTGCGTTTTAAGGTCAATAATGTGAAGAGCGACATCGAACTGGAAAAAGCCGTAAAAATACTGCGCAGGAACATCCATCTCCTCGGTCTGACGTCGGATTCCTTCCAGATCGCCTGCACCGCACGTGAACCGGTTTTGGCCAAAACAATGGTGGAGACCATCAGCCAACTCTTCATCGAAAAGAGTCTTCAAGGCAGCAGGCGCGAGGCAGTCGTTGCGGTGAATCTGATTGAGCAGCAGGTGGATTACTATCGCCAGGAATTGGAAAAAACCCAAAACGCATTGCAACATTTCCGCCAGAGTAATATCGAGATCCTGGGACAGATTAACAGCCTTGGGGGACAATTGAATGAATACCGCACCAAGGGAATGGAAGCGGAACTGGACTTCAAGCAGGAACGCTTAAATGAAAACCTTCTCAGCGACAGACTCTCCGGTGAAAAGCCCATGGTCATCTCACAGACGCTTTATCTCCAGGATACTCCCTACCAGAGGCAATATCATGAACTGCATCTGCGGATGAGCAATCTGCTCGCCACTCGCGAAAAATCCCACCCGGAGGTGCTCAAGCTGCAGCGCGAGATTGATGCTATCAAGCGTCTGCTGGATGATGAGAAAAAGAAGAATGAGGCAGCAGAAACCCAAGAAATCCTGTCGCCGGTGTATCAGGAGGTATCGGCACGGCTGGAGGATGCACACATCAAGACGAAAGTTCTGGAACAAAGAATATCGGAGTACCGAAAATTGCAGGAGGAGACTCGCATGAAGCTTGTCGAAGCTCCTGGATTGGAGAAGGAACAGGCACGCATGGAGCGCGAACTCAAGCTGACGCAGGAACTCTATGATACCCTTCGCATAAAACTTGAACAGGCAAGGGTCACCCGTGAGGTGGAGATCGCTCAACAGGCCAACCGCTTCACCATCATCGAGCCGCCGGTGGTTCCTCTGTCCCGTCACAAGCCGAATCGGAAGTTGTTTATCATTGGTGGTGTTGCCGGTGGCATATGCTTGGGATTGCTTCTTGTTTTTCTTCTGGAATTCACGGATCCGCGACTGGTGAGAACCGGCGAACTGCTGCGGAGGACACATCTGCGACTGGTGGGTACCTTGCCTAAGCTGTATAATTTTGGCGAGATGGAGCCATTCCACCTCCTGGCTTGGCTGCGACGGCGCTTTTTCCCTGCACAACCCACTGGCATGACGAACCGTTTGCACGGTAAAACGCCGCGTCGGTCATGGGCGGATTCTATTTCCCCTCTGCAACCCCTTAACAGCGGGTTACGCAAGATATTTTGCGCACGCCTGTTCGTTTTACCGCCCGAGATACCCGCCAATCTGGCCGCATACACCACAGGCTTCGATCGTTCGTATTTAAGGGGAACCCCTGAAGCAGCAGCCTACGAAGATTACCGTGAACGGCTGCACAACATCGTTGCGGTGGCGCGTAATACTTATGACGACCCTGACCACCTGCTCTGGCTGATCACAAGTGCGAGATCCGGAGAGGGCAAGACGTTTCTGACGATAAATCTGGGGGCCTTATTGGCTGACGATCTCAAAAAACCCGTTCTGCTTGTGGATGCCAATTTCAAGGAAGCGTCCCTTACCAATGCCCTGGGATTCGGCAATTCACCCGGGTTGGCCGATGTATTGGAGCGACGTGTCTCCATCGACGAGGCCCTTGTGAAACTCGACACACCAGGACTCAGTCTCTTGCCTGCCGGTACCCCTAGCGAAGATCCAAACGTGCTGTATAATTCACCCGCCCTACACAATTTCCTGGAAACGCTACGTGGACGGTTTAGCTTTACCCTTATCGAAGCCCCGGAAGTACTGACCAGTTCCGGGGGACTGCTGCTGGCACCGTATACCGACGGCATCCTTTTCGTGGTTATGCTTTATGAGACCAAACGCAAGTCCGTCGAATCCGCCATCGAGAGACTGCCGGCGGAGAAAATAATCGGTGTGGTGTTTAACTATTTCCAATACTGGATTCCCGACTGGCTCTACAGGTTGGTCTGAGATGACAATGGTAATGGGCATGATCGTAATTTTTCTCCTCACCGGTGTGTATGTGGAGCACATCGACAGCAGGGTGATAGTTGGGTTGACCTGCGCCATCACACTTGTGCTCATTATAACGTACATGCGGTTTTAGAGGCTTATGGCAATTTCGTTGATCGATCGAAAAAAATTGTCTGTGTTGACATTTCAGGAACAGCTCAAGCCATACATGCTGGCTGTACTTTTTTCAATACTTGGCGCAATCCTCCTTTTCGTTACCCATGGCAACCTCTTTGTTATACCGGCGCTGTGTGTCGTCCTGGTCTTCCTTTTTTTACTGATGCGGTATCTCGAACTCGGTGTGTATACACTGCTGTGCGCCTCGCTTTTACTTGAACAGTTCCAGATTTTCGGGATCAAGGACATTGTTACCCAAAAAATACCGTTCTTCCTCAATTTAAATCTCACCACCGGTATCGGCGCACTGGTTTTTAACCCTGTGGAAGTCATGATAGGACTGATGATTGCATTCTGGTTTCTGCGCGCCGTGACCAGCCGGGAGTGGCATCTCTATACCATCCCCAATTTCGGCATTGCAGTCGTTTTCTTGGGTATGCTTATTTTTTTTACCGGTTATGGGCTTTCGCGGGGAGGAAATTGGAAAGTGTCGCTTTGGGAAATCAGAGCACTCTACTACCTTTGCGGAATGTATTTTATCACTTCTCAGGTCATCCGAAACCAACGGCAGGTGAGGTGTTGCATCTGGATAATCCTCATAATGATCGTCATTAAAGGACTGCAAGGATGCTGGCGCTATGTGATCACGCTGCAAGGCGATTTAACAGGTATCCGTGCCATCACCGGTCACGAAGATGCCCTTTTCATAAGCTCGGTTTTTGTGCTTGTTGCCTGCTTTTACTTTTTAGGCTACCGGGGACAAGAATTGAAATTCGCTTTTGCTTTCCTGCCGACAACTTTTTTTACCTTTCTCCTCGCTCAGCGCCGTATCGTTTATGGGACACTCGGCTTCAGCCTTTTCATGGTGGTTGTCATGCTGCCGAGGGACAGGAAAATTATTGCTTTCAAGTTCATGGTGCCGTTGATAATATTAATGACGCTTTATACAGGTGCGTTCTGGAACAGCAGCAGTGAACTGGGATTGCCGGTGCAGAAGATAAAATCGGTCTTTGTCGAAAAAAAAGGGACGGAGGACGAGAGCTCCAACTATTATCGTAAAGCGGAACTGGTAAATCTGAAACAGACCATTCGCCACCATCCGTTGGGGATCGGCTTTGGCAACAAGTACGAAATCATCATGCCGCTTGACAAGGTTGATTTCCCACTCTGGGAATACATCCCGCACAACTGTATCTATTGGATGTGGGTCAAGACCGGTTTTTTCGGGTTCATTATCTTCTGGGTCTTTTTCGGAACAGCCATCATCCAGGCTGTCATTGATTACCGAAGCATGAAAGACCCTTATTTTAAATCCATTGCTCTGATGGTTCTAACACTTATTTCCAGCCAGGTGATCATCGCATACTACGATCTGCAAATAACATTCTTCCGCAACATGATATATCTTGGTATTGCTATGGCCATCGCAACGGCCATCCGGCGGATCGAAGCAGAACTTCCCGACTGGCAGGGAGGATCTGTCTGATGAGCAAGACGCGCATCGTACTGAAGAATGCCGCTATTCAAGCCGTCAGCCAGGTTGTAACCTGGATACTTACCTGGATCCTGCTGGTTATGCTGCCCCGCTACCTGGGCGACTCCCAGTTCGGTAAACTTTTCTTTGCGATCACTTACGGAACGATCTTCAGCACCCTCATTAATCTTGGCGTCAATACATTTCTGGTGAAAGAAGTGGCCATTCTTCACGCCACACCCGATATGCCCGCGTCAGAGATCGCCGGACGCCGCACCAAAATGCACGCCCTGCTAAGCAACGTACTGGCACTAAAACTCGGTCTTGCAACGGCCATCTACGTCATCCAGTCCATAGTCATCTATTTTCTACCCTACAGCGTGGAAACGCGTCAGGCTGTTCTGATCATCGGTCTGGGTACCTGCATCGGAGCAGTTACCCAGACATTATGCGGCGCTTTTCAGGGGCTGCAATACGTGCTCGCACCCAGCGTGGTCGTCATAATTGAAAAAATCATCATCACTGCCGGATGTGCGGTACTCCTGTTGCAGGGGCATTCGCTTTTATCTGTTTGCTGGGTGCATACGGCCGGGGCGGTGGTGAGCTTTATCCTGGCATTGAGCTGGCTTTACCGCTATGAAAACTTCACTGTGGCATGGGATGGACCGATCTTGCGCCGCATTTTCTTGGGCGGGCTGCCATTCCTGGTTTGGGTAGTGTTTGGTGAAATTTATATTCGAATTGACGTGCTCATGCTTTCGCTGATGTCCTCCGATGCCGTTGTCGGCTGGTATGGAGCAGCTACGCGATTGTACGGTACGCTGCTCTTCATTCCCAATATCCTTACGACTTCTGTGTTTCCGGCTGTCATGCGAATGGGCTCTGATCTTGGTGACGAGGCTGCCTTCAGCCGTGCTTCCGAGCGCCTGATGAACCTGGTGCTCTTTGCTGCCATACCTATTGCTACCGGCACTATCGCCGTGGCCCGCCCCCTCGTCCGGCTCCTTTACGGTCCAGGGCCTTTTGAAAACGCAGGCCCTAATTTGCAGATTTTGGGAGTTTCCATCCTGCTGGTCTCCATTGATGTTGTCCTCGGCACAGCCCTTATTGCCCGCGGCAGGGAAAAGGCGTGGGCCGTCACGGCGGTTGCAGCGGCGATTTTCAACCCGTTGGTAAATCTCTGGGCCATCCCGTTCACCTTACGCATCTGGGGAAACGGAGGAATCGGGGCTTCCATGGCAACTGCCTTGACGGAATTACTGATGATGTTCGCGGCACTCCGCTTGATGCCGCCGGGTGTTTTTACCAGCCGCAATATCGTGGTAGGGTGCAAGGGGTGCCTGATCGGTGTGGCAATGGTTGCGCTTTTGCACTGGTGGGGAACGGAAAATCTTTGGCTCCTGATCCCCGCCGGCGCCATTTTTTATCTCCCCCTGGCGCTTCTGTGGGGAGTACTGCCGCGCGAGGACTTTTACCACCTGCGGCATGCTTTGTTGGAACACCGGTTGTGAGCCGCCCTATGACATTTTGGACGGCGGGAAGGTATATAAAATGATAGCCAAATTGATAGCCTATCTCACAAATCATATTATTGGACACATCCCACTTTTTGCTGTGCGGCTATCCTGGTACCGTCATGTTCTCGGGGTAAATATCGGCAAGGATTCGTCTATATTTATGGGATGTTACTGGTATTTTTACCGACCCCTTGGGCGTAATCCCCAAGCCATGATCGTCGGGGACCACACGATTGTCAATCGTCGCTGTACACTGGATGGCCGCGGTGGACTGAGACTTGGCAATAATGTCAGCATTTCACCGGAGGTAATGCTCATAACTTCCCAACACCTGAAAGACGATCCGGAGTTCGGCATTGAAGATAAACCGATCGTGGTTGAAGATTACGCATGGGTCGGGAGCCGGGCAATTTTGCTGCCGGGAGTCACCATCGGCACAGGAGCCGTGGTTGCCGCCGGCGCCGTGGTTTCAAGAGACGTGCCGCCCTATGCGGTAGTTGGCGGCATTCCCGCAAAGGTCATTGGCAACCGTTTGAACGCGTTGAGATACCAACTAAACTTCAGACCATGGTTCGAATAAATGAAAAGACTGCATCTTGTTTCACTGCGTGTCCCAAGGCTACTGAGGAAGAAGCTGGAAAACGTGCTCCTGATTGTCGTTGCCAAGAGTCATTCGTGCCCGGGCTGTACGATCGGACAGGTCTGCGTCATTGCTGCAATGGCGGTGGTCACAAAGTCATGCGAACCCAATGGGCTGTATGCCGGTTTTCCGGCAATTCGCATCAAAAACCTTTGATAATGCGGTTCGGAACGTCACGGGTTATGGGCGAATGCGCCGGCGCAAAGAAGAATCAATTTAGGTTTGAGCCATGGTAAAAATGGACACGAAGATAAAATCCCTGCTGCTGGACACCAACGATGCTGTGGGCGGCGTGGTGCGGGGACATATGATGTTCTTGAGACACCTCGACAGGACTCGCTTCGACGTGCATGCCGCCGTGCATCGAGGCCCGCTGCTGCCACAATTCCGGACGGTTCCCCGGGTGACGCTCTGGACGATGGATGCAGGCACAAAACCTGCCATTATGTGCTCCGGATGGCGCTCTCGCTTGACCGATCTGAATAGTATCTTCAAACTGGTGTGGTCAGCATTGCGCATATCGCTTCGATGCCGGAAAGCGGGCATTCAGGTTATTCACACCTCGGACAAGAAACGCTCACTTCTGCTCACACTTCTGATTCATCGATTGACGAGTATTCCCTATCTCTACCACATCCACAACAACTATGTCGATTACCGGGCAAACCGAATGGCCCTGGTGCAAGCTGCGATCATCGTTGCAAATTCCGGAGAAATGCGGCGTGACTTTATCCAGGCGCTTGGGCCGTCCATGGAGCGCATCCGGCTTTTGTACAACGGCATTGACACCGAAGAGTTCAAACCGGGTTTGACTTCCGGCTTGCGAGCGGAACTGAACGCCGCCCCGGACGAAATCCTTATCGGTATTTCCAGCCGACTTGCGCCTGACAAAGGACAGGATACCTTTCTGCGCGCTGCGGTCAGGGTGGCCGGGCAAGAATCGCGCGTGCGTTTTGTTATCATCGGTGACGATTCAATTTTCAGCGATAATATTGATTTTGTGCCGATGCTCCGGCAGATAGCCCATGAAAGCGGTCTGGCGAATCGAACGGTTTTTCTCGGTTTTCGAAGGGACATGCCGGCCATCTACAATGGGCTGGACATTATCGTCAACGCTGCCTGGCGGGAAGCATTCGGTTTAGTTGTGATCGAAGCAATGGCCTGCGGCAAGGTGGTGATCGGAACACAGTCAGGAGGCATACCTGAAATCATCACGCATGGCAGTGACGGCTTTTTGTTTCCGGTAAATGACGATCTGGCTCTGGCTGATTTGCTTCTGGAGCTGATTCAAAACCCTGATCTGAGAAGCAGAATCGGAGAAGCGGCCCGCCGGACCGTACTTGAGCGATTTACTATCGACACCCAGATGCGCGCCCTGGAAAAATTTTTGGCGGAAATAGCCGAACCAGAAACTTCATCTGTCATTTTCAATGGTCCGCCAACAATGGTCTGAACAGGGGAGTAACTTATGAATATTCTTGTCCTCACCCCTTATATCCCCTATCCGCCTGGCTTTGGCGGAGCCGTTCGGATCTATCACCTGATTCGGCAGTTGAGTCGTCGCCACCAGGTTCATCTTTTGAGCTTTCGCGAGGAAACCGGCTCCGGAGATCCCCGGGGACTGGAACCGTTCTGCCGGACTATTACCCTTATCCCACGTCGTGTGGGCGATAAAAGGCGGCAACAGATGGTTTCCCTGCTGTCACCGCATTCATTTCAATGGCGCTTCCATTATAGCCGTCTCATGCAGACTGCGCTCGACCGGCTGGTAGGTGAACAAAACATCAATTTGATTATCGTCGAATTTTCCCAGATGGCGGTTTTTCGCTTCCCCGTCGGCGTACCTGTTGTGATCGATGAACACAATATTGAATTCGACCTCCTGGAGCGAATGGCCGCGCGCGAAGGCGGGTTCATTCGTCGACTCTTCAATCGCATCGAAGCGGCCAAATTCCGTCTTGAGGAGCTTGCTTGCGTCAAGAATGCGGCTCTCACGCTTGTCACTTCGGAGCGTGATCAGGAGATTCTGGTTTCACTCAATCCTGGGCTTAAAACAGCGGTGATCACCAATGGGGTGGATTGCGATCACTTCACCCGGCCGGACGGCCCGCGTCAGCCTGAAAACGCCGTGTTCGTTGGCGCCACCCACTATTTCCCAAATGAAGACGGGGTGTTGTTTTTTTTGCAGGAGATCCGGGAGAAAATCCGAAAAAGGTGGCCATCCTTCAAGTTTACGATTGTGGGCGGCAATCCCCCTCCTGCGATCACACGGTATCGTTCCGACGACACTGAGATAACCGGGTACGTGGCAGATGTCCGGCCTTATATGTGGGCCGCTTCTCTGTTCGTCGTACCGCTGCGCATGGGAGGGGGCACCCGGTTCAAGATTGTGGAGGCAATGGCAGCCGGCGTGCCGGTGGTTTCCACACGCCTCGGAGCCGAAGGCATCCCCGTAGTCGATGAGCAGGAATTGCTTTTGGCTGATGAACCCGATGCATTCGCTGAGGCGGTCGGTAAGGTATTTGCCAACCCAGAACTGGCGGAGTCGCTTGTTCGCAACGGTTTATCTTTTGTCCGACGTCATTTTGACTGGTCCGTGATTGGTGAAAAGCTGAATGCGATTCTGGAGGCGGAAGTCATAAAATGATGAATGAGCGAATGCTACCGCTTTTGCGGATTATCAGATCCGGCGATCGCCGCTATTCACTGATCGCCTACATCTTCGGTGTTTTCTTATCGGGGGGGAATTGTGGCACCGGTCCTATCGCCTGGCTGCGTGGGTGGCCTGTTCCTGATCTGTGTCGAGGCTCGGGTAAGATCGATATCGGCCACGTGGGTTTATATCCGGGGGTACGACTTCACTGTCATGGTTCAGGTCATATCGCCATCGGCGACGGTACGTTCCTGAATCGTCAGGCACGCATTTGGGCCGGCAAACAGGTTGTGCTGCGCCGGAACTGTATGATATCTTGGCAAACCGTGATTACGGACTTTACCGGATCGGCAACAGGTGAAAAGTATGCTCCCGTGCTGCTCGATGATGATGTGTGGATCGGCAGCAGGGCGGTTATTTTAGGGGGTACTCGGCTGGGCCGCGGTTGTGTGGTGGCTGCCGGCAGTATCGTACAGGGTGATTTTCCGGCCAATGCCCTGATTGGGGGCAAGCCGGCTGAGGTGATAACGTGAATCGTGAGCGAATCTTCCCGCTTCTGCCTGAGAACATGCAGCGGTCCTCCCGCTTGAGCGGATTGCTGCGGATCAAGGGCCTGTTCTCCGGTGTGGATCTTTCAACAGTTACGTTAGGTGCGGGACGTCCATTACCGCTAATCCACAATGAAGCTGGGAAGATGAAGCTGGGTCGGATCTTCCTTGCGGCCGGTTCCCGGCTCTGGTCCCACAAAGGCGGTATACTGGAAATTGATGACGACACGGTTCTCGACCAGGGCGTGGAAGTAATTGCATGGAAGCGTGTGGCCATAGGCAAAAGGTGTTATCTGGGGTGGGATGTTTTGATAATGGATACCGACCTGCACCAGATCGGCGTCAAACCACTGGTGAACAAGGCCGTAGCCGTTGGCGACGATGTTTACATCGGTTGTCGCACCATTATTCTCAAAGGTGTTACCATCGGTGACGGTGCTTACATTCACCCCGGAAGCATTATCCGGGGGGATGTGCCGGCAGGTACTACGGTGTTGCCTCCAGAAGCAGCCATCAAAGGAATGCTGTCCTTGCGAGAATGAGTTCCAGCCAGGGAGAGGACTGATCTGCTGATATGACAAACCATGGAATGAAGATAAAAGTCGGGCTGATCCGCGGGGCCTACCTGTCACAATTTGAGATGCAGACCTATGAGCATCTATCGGAGCGGTTAGACCTCGAAGCTTACCAAATACATATCAACCGTTTTCCTACCAATATCATCAGGGTGCCGATCAAGCGGCTTAGGTGCATAGATGACCCTTTTGCGATGATCAGCGCTAAACTCGGTTTTTATTTTGATCTCTTCCTGCAGGCCACAAGCGGCTTGGACTATTACCACTTTGGCTTGGAAAAAGTGTTGTCCCAAAGAGATATCGCTCACACAATGGAGACGTTCAACGCTTTTTCATTTCAGGCGCTGCGCGCCAAGCGGCGTTATGGAACCAAGCTGGTCGTAACTGTTTGGGAAAATCGCCCCTATGCAGCCGAGCGGTTCGCCGCGAAACGGCGAATGAAATATGCGGTATTGAACGGCGCCGATCTGTTCTTGGCCATGACACCGCGAGCTGCAAATTGTCTGGAACTTGAAGGCGCGGATCCTAAGAAAATCCTGGTGCTGCCTCCCGGCATCAACACGGAACGGTTCAAGCCGCATTCCAAGCCGGCGGATTTGCAAAAGAGACTCAATTTGCATTCCGATGATTTCGTGTTTCTTTCGGTGGCAGCGCTGCGCTGGGAAAAGGGAGTTTATGACATTCTTCACGCATTCAAGCGACTCACCTTGGATTTGCCCGGTCGCCGACTCAAACTCATCTTTTCCGGATCCGGTCCCGAGGAGAAGCGGTTGCGCGAGCTGACGGAGCGCATTTCCTTGAGTAACCGGGTGCTATTCGTGCGCTTTCCCTACGAAGAAATGCATAACCTGTATAATCTTGCCGACGTATTTGTGATGGCCTCAACGGCTCGCCCGGGCTGGCTGGAGCAGTTCGGCTATGTGCTGGCAGAGGCAATGGCTTCCGGCACACCGATCATTGCCACGATTCATGGTTCAATTCCGGAAGTTGTGGGTGAGGCCGCCTTGCTGGCGCCGCCATCGGATTTCCTTGGGCTTGCCAGTGCCATGAAAAAACTGTTCGAAGACCTGCGGGAATGTGAACGATTTTCCAGACTCGGCCGGGTGCGCGCCGAAACGGAATACGACAGCCGCAAGCAGGCTGAACGCTTGTTTGGAGCCTATGAGAGTTTGCTTAGATGAGAGCCGATAGAAAACGACGTTTCGTGTTGGTGACGGCTGATGTCGAGGCTGTACTGGACCGTTTAAGGGGGGAATCGGAATCCCCGCGCCAGGATTTTCTCGCACTTGCCAAGGGGCTCAATGCCGAAATCCTTTCCTTTTCGGATGTCACGCGCGGATCCTGGTTTACGCGCATGCTGAAAAGATGGATAAGTGAGGCCGTTGCCTTAGCCTGGCTTGGTTTTAACCGACGCGGGTCATTCTATTTTGTTACGGCGGAAAACACGGCGCTTCCGCTTGCCTTGTTGCTGAAATTCAGACGCGGCATTACACTGGTCTTCATCGGGCACCGCCTCACGACGCCAATTAAGAGCCGGATGATAAAATATTTCCGACTCTTCAATCAAATCAGTGCAATTTTATGTTACAGTCGTCAGCAAATACAATTCCTGCAAAGCTTGGGCATGCCGACTGACAGGGCTCATCGCATTGCCTTTCAGGTGGATGACAGGTTTTTTTCACCATTGGAACCATTTATTCCCGGCCATGGCGTGGTGAGTGTCGGACGCGAATTGCGTGACTATATGACGCTCTTCCAGGCCATGGATGGGACGGGGATTCCGTTGACCGTTGTAGGTTCCAGTCCTTGGTCCAGACGTGAAGATAAGACGCGGCAGAGGGACATCCCCGGAAATGTGCTTCTGCGTAAAGGACTGAGCAGTTCTGAGTTGCGCAATCTGTATCGCAGCGCTGCCGTGGTGGCGGTGCCGCTTATGAATGTCGACTGGCCGGCGGGTGTCACTTCACTCTTCGAGGCCCAGGCGTGCGGCCGACCTGTCGTGATATCGGCTTCCGATGGCATTCTGGACTCACTTGACCCAGGGGCTGCGGTTACAGTTCCATGCGGAGATGCAAAGGCCATGCGCGAAGCAATTATCCGACTGAGCAGCAAGCCAGGAGAAGCCGCCACAATCGCAAATGCGGGTCTCGAGTCGGTGCGCCGGGCGCGCACACTCGATCATTTCGTTGCTTGCATCACCGGCATATGCCGCAACGCGGAGGCGAATGGCAATAAATGGGCCTAATGTATAAGATCGCGAGTGCTCGGCGTGTTTTGCAGGGATTGTGGTGGCTGCGCCGTTGCACGCATGTCGGTAGTCTTCCACGCGTTTATGGCCGTCCTCGCATCACCAATCTTGGTGAGATCATCATTGGTGATAAATTTCTCTTTTTCAGCAACACAGTCCCTTCAGAAATGGTGACCTATCCCGGTGGGCGCCTGGAGATTGGCAGCAACGTTTTCATCAACTACGGGGCAAGCCTCTCGGCTCATCAGCTTTTACACATTGGTGATGGCTGCCAGATAGGCTCGTATGCGTGTATGATGGACAACGACTACCACAGCGTTGAAGACCGTAGCAAGCCAGGCAAATCGCGCCCGATTATCCTGGGGAAAAATGTTTGGCTGGGGGTGAGGGTGGTGGTGCTCAAAGGCGTGAGTATCGGCGATAATTCAGTCATCGGCGCCGGCAGTGTGGTGACGAAGGATATACCTGCCAACTGTATGGCCGCCGGCATGCCGGCCAAGGTGATACGCACCTTTACAGATCCGAGTTCTTCAAGGGTAGAGGGAAACACGCAATGATGACAGTTTTTAGTCTGATATCCTTTTTCTTCATCGGTGTCAGCCTTTATCTTATGTTGTTAACCGGAGCGTCTTTTCTATTTAAAAAAAAGGTCGGCAAAAATTCTGTTCCGCTTACCCTGGCAGTGGTGATTCCGGCCCATAATGAAGCGTTGTTGATCCGGGATGCGATCGAAGCTGTCGCTCGATCCCGGTATCCGGAATGTTGCTATGGTGTCATCGTAATTGCCGACAACTGTCAAGACGATACAGCGGCGGTCGCGGAGCAGGCCGGCGCTCGGGTGCTTGTGCGGTCGGATGCGCTTCGACGCGGCAAAGGCCAAGCCCTGGACTGGTTCTTGAAAGAACGACAGGACTTCTATGCCTCATATGATGGAATCGCGATCATTGATGCCGATACGCTGGTTGATCAGAACTTTCTGCATGAGGTTTCCGCATCTTTGTCCCATCCCGACGTTCAGGTTGTTCAAGGTTATTACGGCGTTTTGAATGCTGAAGAAAGCTGGCGAACTGCGCTGATGTCAGCGGCTCTCTCTGTCTTCCACCATGTACGACCCGCCGGCAGGAATCGTTTAGGCGGCTCGGCGGGTCTGAAGGGAAACGGAATGGCTTTTCAAACTTCTTTGCTGAAGCGATACGGATGGCCGGCCCATTCTGTTGTTGAGGATCTTGAGTTTGGTGCACAAATGTTGCTTGACGGAATATGCATTCAATACAATCCGGATGCCGTCGTCTTGGCGGAAATGGCGGCGACCCGAAAACAGGCTGAGACCCAACGCCTGCGGTGGGAAGGGGGGAGGTATGAAATCTTCCGTAACTATGCCCCGGCTCTCCTGTGCAGGTCTTTACGCCAGCGTCGCTTTTGTTATTTCGATGGATTCATGGATCTGCTCATTCCGCCGCTGTCTGCATTGTTTCTGGCGCTTGGGCTTTTGCTGATTGCATCACGATGGTTATGCCCGTTCATGTCCTTGCCTTTGGGCTTTGCCCTCGCAGGATTGGTATGTTATGTTGCAAGTGGATTGTTGCTGCGAAAAGCGCCTCTTGCCGTTTGGCTCTACTTGATCGCCGCACCGTTTTTTATCCTATGGAAGATACCACTCTATCTGAAGATCTTAAAAGGCGGAGCTGACAATGAGTGGATCAGAACAAAAAGGAAAGCGGAAAGGCGGCAAAATGACTGAGATGGAGCAGAACCATGAACCATCAAGATGACGGTAATTTTTCTAAAACATGTCCGGCCGCGGAATTGCGGATAACGGCAATTGAAGATCTGGCCGAGCTGATCCCGGGGTATCTGGACCATTGCCGCGATCATTGCCGCAAGATCAGCGAGCTGCTGGATCATGGCGATTTTGATTCCATTCATGCGATTGCCCACGGCATGAAAGGCTCAGGCGGCATTTACGGATTTAAAATGATATCGCAAATCGCTTCCTGGATGGCATCCGCAGCCAGGGCAAACGACATTGGGGAAACCCGGCGGCAGATCGAAAACCTGGCGTGGTACCTGGATCAGGTAGAGGTGCTGTATGACTGACATGGAACATCTGAAGGGCCGACATAAAGATCAGGAACTGCTTGAAACCCTCTATCGAACCTACGCCCATGATGGCTTCCGGCAGCGGCTCTATTTTTTGCACAAGAGACTGGCTTGGCAAACGGTGGTCGGTGGGGCGGAACTGGCCAAACGGGGGCTTGATATCGTCATCTCCGGCTTGCTGCTGCTTGCGTTGCTGCTGTTTTTTGTGGTGATTGCGCTCGCGATCCGGATCGAATCTCCCGGCTCCCCGTTTTTTTCTCAGACGCGCATCGGCCGCTGGGGCAAACCCTTCAAAATGTATAAATTCCGTTCGATGGTCACCAACGCCGAAGCAATGCTCGATGCGCTGAAAGATCAGAACGAATCCGGGGCCGGCGTGATCTTTAAAATCAAGAAAGACCCGCGCATCACCCGGGTCGGGGCTTTTATCCGTAAAACATCCATCGATGAACTGCCGCAGTTGTGGAACGTGTTCAGGGGAGACATGTCGCTGGTGGGGCCGCGTCCCGCCATCCCAAGAGAGGTAGCCGAGTATTCCCTCGACGATCGCCGACGCCTGGATGCCGTGCCCGGCATTACCTGTATCTGGCAGGTGAGCGGACGCAGCAACATTGATTTTGCCGGGCAGGTGCGCCTGGATACCCGCTATGTGGAGAGCCGATCCTTCTGGCTTGATATCGTACTGCTTTTAAAAACGATTCCGGCGGTATTGTTCGGGAAAGGAGCATACTGACATGCAGCGAGACACTGTTGTTATCCTGGGGGTTCCGATTGATAGCCTGACCTTGTCCCAGGCGCTTGACAAAATTGTGGATCTGGCGGCGGAGTATCACCGGGACGGGATCCCGAAACTGGTGGCGACCGCCAATGTGGATTTCATCGTACACACCCTGGGCAAAACATTGAGTGAGATTCGCCATGCCGAGCTGCTGGATATCCTGAGGCGCGCCGATCTGGTAACCGCGGACGGCATGCCGATTGTCTGGCTGTCCAGGATGCTACAAAATCCGCTTCCGGAACGCGTAACCGGCGCAGACTTGCTACCGGCTCTGGCAGAACGGGCGGCAAGGGAGGGTCTTTCCCTCTATTTTCTGGGAGGCCAGGCCAATGCCGCGGAGCGCGCGGCTGATATCCTGCAAACGCGCAACCCCGCCCTGAGGATCGCCGGCATCTTGTCCCCGATGGTTTACACGGAAGGGGATCATCTCGAATTTTACGAAAAAACGGATGCCGAAATCGTTGCGGCAGTGAATGCAGCCGCACCGGACATTCTTTTAATCGCCTTCGGCAACCCCAAACAGGAACTCTGGTTCAGGCGAAATGTCACCCGTCTCAAGGTGCCGGTTTCGATCGGTATCGGCGGCACCTTTGCGTTCATTGCCGGTGATGTCAGCCGCGCGCCGCTGGCAATGCAGCAGGCGGGACTGGAGTGGCTCTGGCGCCTGGCTGTCGAACCGATGCGGCTCTGGCGGCGGTATCTGCGGGCATTTACGACCTTCGGCCTGCAACTCTGGCCGGCTGTGTTGGATTACCGCAGGCAGCGCAAGCTTCTTGCCCGCCATCGGCCGGAAACTCAGCAGGCTCTCTCAACCCAGGAACCGTCGATTGCAGGTCCGGAAAACCTTTCCATGGCCCTTCCCAAGCGGCTGGACGCTCTGGCGGTTCGGAACCTGCGCAGCAGTAGCGAAACGCTCTGGCAGGACAGGCCTGCCCTGATCCTCGATTTTACACAGACAGCCTTTGTGGATTCCGCTGGGCTCGGATTTATTGTCGAGATGTGGCGCACAGCATTGAAACTGAATAAAGCGCTGGTGGTGGCCGGGATGAATGACGATATCCGCCGGACTTTTGCCTTGAGCCGGCTGGACGATCTGATCGGAGACAGAATTTTTGACGGCCTTCAACAGGCGAAGCAATATCTGAATACCCTGGATTTCGGTCGGTCTAACCGGGTTACCTACAAAAAAGACGGCACGGCCGTTGTCGCTATCAAGGGGCGCCTGGACGCGTTCACCCTGAACAGCCTTGATCTGCCGGCAATTTGCATTGCAGTTTCGGGCCGCAATTGCATTCTGGACCTGCAATTACTTGATTTTGTTGACAGCTCCGGACTGGTACTGTTTGTCAAAATCCAGCGGGCCGTTATCGCACACGGCAAGAGCTGCATTCTCTGTGCACCTACGGAGGGTGTGCGCCAACTGCTTCGCCTGACCCGGCTGGAGAAGCTTTTTACGATCACGGACGATATCATGGTTCTGCACAGGTGACATCATGAAAGCTGCCATTATTCCGTTCCAACTTGCAGCAGGACTGCGGCCCCTCAGATATCTGACCGCGGATTTTCTGATTCCGGTTGCCGGAAAGCCATTGGCAGAACACCTGGTGGAGTTCTGTGTTTCATCCGGGATCGGTGAAATCCTCCTGCTCGTAGAAGATGATCCGGGAGCCGTTGAACGGTATTTCGGCACCGGCGAACGTTGGGGCGCTGTTATCCAGGTCAAGTCTGTGGATGAAAACCTTCCGCTGACCCTCCAGCTTGCCGCTGCGTTCGAAGGGCTGGAGGGGGCAGTTTGCTGCCTTCCCGCCAATATGCTGGTTGCAGGCGATTTTTCTTTGCCGGCGGCAGAAGCCGCATCCCGCTCTCTGCCGGTGGTTGCCGGAGAACCGGGGGCGCCGGCACTTTTTGTGGCGGATGCCGGCTTCCTGCATGAAGCGCTGCAGACCTTCGGGGCAATGGATTACATCGGACTGCTGAAGTTTCTGAAAAGCGCCGAAAACCAGCCGTTCATCTGCAAGTTAAAATGCCGCCTGCTGACAAACCTGAAAGAATATCTGGAAGCCCAGCGTTTAATTCTGGACGAATCCTGGCCGGGGGTGCGCATCCCGGGTTCACGGCGGGAGGACGGCATCTGGATTGGCGACCATGTTACGATCGCATCGCGGATAACGCTCGTTCCGCCATTGCTGATCGGCCATCATTGCCGTATCGACGGCAGTGGAACAATCGGGCCGAATGCCGTCATCGCACCCTTCTGTCTGGTCAATGATACGGATCTGATCGAAGAAAGCGTGCTGCTGCCCGGAACCGCCACCGGTCCCCACACGGAGCTGTCGCATCTTGTGGTGCGCGGCAGCCGGATTGTCAACGCGCGCAGCGGGATCAGCGTCACTTCGCCGGATGCATTCATCCTTGGAGAGATCGGAAAAACGGATGAGAAAAAGCCGGCCCGGACAGGGTATCTGCTCATCGTCCTGCTTGCAGCAGTATTGGGCATGCTGCTATGGTTTTTTTTAAATCAAGCTTTGCCGTATAGCGCACACATGGTGGCGGTAGTGGATATAACGTTCTTCAATGCGGATGAACCGTGAGATCGGTTGCTTGACCAGTTCGCGCCGGGATATTCCCAGCAGGGAGGCGGCAGTGAAGTTGGCCTTCTGGATCAGCCCCTTCTTGCTGACGGTGCAATAGCCCACCGGGGCCAGGTTAAAGATGTCGAGACAGCACTCCCGAACCACGTCCAGTTCTCCCTGCACAGCAATCGGCCAATGGTGCTCAATGTATCCGGTTCATCGTCCACAAAAAGAATATGGACATTGTCATTGATCGCGGCAGCTCTCTTTCATCCGGTAGCCGGCTCCATTCACAATTTGTCAGCTGCCAGCGCGGAGTCAACAGGAATGGCATTCGCTTTAAGCAGATAGATATCCACGGCATCCCGTATGATCTGTTTGAATGGTTCCGGTTCCAGTGGTTTTTGAATAAAACGGAAGACATCGCCGCTGTCAATGGCGGCAATGATCTTGTCCATATCCGATGTGGCGCTCAGGATCAGCCGCTCGGTTTCCGGGTAACGGGCTTTGACCTCATTGAGCAGGGTCAAGCCGTCCATTTCTGGCATCCGCAAATCGCTGACAATGATTGCCACTGGTTGGGACACCAGAATTTCAAGCGCCTTTGCACCGCTTTCGGCAAATACCACGCGATAGGGTTCTTTACGCAAAAAACGGCGCAGTGCGCTGAGCACATCCGACTCATCATCCACGAAAAGAATAACTATATCAGAAATTGTTTTCATGCACGTCCTCGAGAACAGGTAATGGGTAAAGGGTTATGGGTTGTTGGGAATCGAAATGGAAAAAACCGACCCGCCGGAATCAGGACAATGAACCACCAAAGTCCCTTTGTGTTTTTCCACAATGATATCGTAACAGATGCTCAGCCCCAGGCCGGTGCCCCGGCCGGGCGGTTTGGTGGTGAAAAACGGCTCGAATATCCGGGTCCGGATTTCCGCCGGTATCCCGGGCCCGTCATCGGCAATCTCACAGTACACATTCGTTTCGTCCTGCCAAGTTCGAATGGTGATCCGTCCCCTGTCCGGTCGGCTCAGCGTTTCAATGGCATGGGCGCTGTTGACGATCAGGTTCAGAAACACCTGGTTGAGCTGCTCGGGCAGACAGCGGATCTCCGACAGCTCCCCCAGATCCGTCGTAACATCCGCGATATATTTGTATTCATTTCTTGCGATCACCAGGGTGTCTTCAATGCAGGCATTGATGTTGAAAGCCGTAAATTCGCCGGTTCGGTCCACATGAGAAAAATCGCGCATGCTCTGGATAATCCGGGTGATACGCTCGAAACCGCGGCGGGATTCCGTGAAGAGGGCCGGGATATCGTTCAAAATGAAATCAAGTTTCAGCTCTGCTTCCCGGGCGCGGACCGCTTCGGATTCCTGCAGGAACAGATTCGTTCGTTCCATATTGACCAGAAAGTTCCGATAGGCCTGAAACATATCTGACAGATCCTCGAAATATTCGGACAGGGTAACAAAATTCATGGAGACGAAATTGAGGGGGTTGTTCAGCTCATGGGCGATTCCCGCGGCCAGTTGTCCGACAGAGGCCATTTTTTCCTGAAGGACCATTTGGGTGTGGACTTTTTCCAGATCCAGGCTTCGCTCCCGAACCCGCTGCTCAAGTGTTTCCTTGGCATAGCGCAGCCCGTCTTCGGCCTGTTTGCGATCGGTAATATCGATCATCACGGACAGAAAGTACTGCTGCCCCTGGCTGTAGATGGCTTCAGCCGAAAAAAGGCCATTAAGGATTGCTCCGTCCCTGCGCCGGACCTGCAGCTCAAAGTCGGCAATGCGCCCATTTTCCCTCAGGGTATCCGCAATCATGGTCATCTGCTCCGTCTGCTCAAACAGATTGAGTTCAACCGCAGTTTTGCCGATGACCTCGCCCCTGGAATAACCCAGTGCCTTCAGGAAAGCGTTGTTGACATCGGTGAACCGTTGGTCTGCAACAGTGGAGAGCGCCATCAGGGCCGGGTTGTTGCGGAACAGCCGTTCGAAGCGCTGCTGGGCTTCCTGCTCAGCGGTCAGGTTCTTGGAAATACCGAATATGCTGTTTTCGCCGTTCCACTGGCCGAACCAGACGCGGGTTTCCACCAGGATGTGGCTGCCGTCTTTGTGCGCAAGCGGCAGGGAATAAGTTTCCCGCTCGCCCCGGAACATGGCCGCGAAAAATTCCTCGGCTTCCCCGCGCTTTTCGGTTGGATGGACGTCCAGTATGTGCATACCGGAAAGCTCCTGGGTGCTGTAGCCAAGGGTTCGGGTGACAGCCGCGTTGGTGAAGATCAACCGTCCATCCGGCGTTCCAACCATGATCATGTCGGTCATGGTTTCGAAGAAAGTTCGGAAATTGGTTTCGCTTTCCCGTAAGGCTTCCCTGGCCAGTTTTTGAGCCGTAATATCCCAGTTGGTGCCGACCATGTGCAGGGGTTGACCCGAAGCGTCACGCTGTACGAGCGCCAGGGCGCGAATGTTGCGTAGGGTCCCGTCCGGGCAGATAACGCGGAACTCGGTGTTGAAATCCTTTTCCCCCCGCAATGCCAGCTGGATTTCTTCGTCACCTCTCAGGCGGTCTTCCGGGTGCAGCCCCGTCCGCCAGGCTTCATAAGCGCCCCCGAACCGATCTTGAGAGATTCCATAAAGGCGAAACATCTGCTCGTCCCAGACCAGCCTGTTGTTGACAACATCGTAATCCCAGATGCCCACGCCGCCCGCCCGCGCGGCCAGTGCCAGGCGGTCTGTGACCTGCCGCAAGGATTCCATGCTTTCACTTAGCTCTGCTGTTCGCGCAGCCACTTTCTCTTCGAGTGTTCTGGCCATGCCCCGGATCTCTTCGTTCTTTCGCAGGATCACGGCGGTTCGGCCGGTCATGCCGAGCATCAGAATCTGCAGCAGCGCCGCGAACATCAGACCCGCCACGCCCACAGCCCAGGCCATCCAGGGACGATGCTGCTGACGGTAGCCGGTGGTGGTGTAGATTGATAACACCCAGTCGCGATCGCCCATGCGAAGCCCGGTTTCCCAGTGAGCAGCATGCGGCGGCATGACACCGCCGGCATCCATGTCGTCGGAACGATAGAGCAGACCCAGTCCATCGGGCGCGTGGATATCATTCAACCGAATCAACAGTCCGGACGGGATGTGGCCCCGGGTAGCGATTTCGATGGTTTCATCGATCTTTATTACCGCAACGGCAAAGCCGATCAGGCTGGCCGCATGGCCTCCAGAACCCGGCTTAACCACTCTTGTAACCGGCAGGATTTCAAGGAGGCCGATCCGCTTTTTCTGCTCCTGCACCAAGTGGATGGGAGAGGTTACGGCCATTCCGTTCAGTGCTCGTGCCCGTTTGATGGTGTCCTGGCGGATCGGTTCGGAGTTGATGTCGTAGCCCACGGCCTGATGGTTCCCAAGCAGGGGCACGATATAGCGAACCGCCACGTACTCGGATCTGTCTACGGACCGTATCAGGTTCTGCTGGCTATCACGCTCGGTGATCTGATACGGACCCAGTGGCGACAGGCCGCTCATCATCTTTTCAAAAGCGGGACGCTCGTCATGAGTGATCAGGTCGTTGAAGCTCAGGGCGAAAATATCAGGATTATCCTTCAGGGTGATCAGGGTGAACTGCTCAAACTGCCTGAAGCTGAAGTCCGGAATGGTCTCGATGAAATGGCTCAGCGATGAGAGCACTTCGCGATGCGTGATCAGGCGGTCGGTGATCCGTTTGGCAATGGTTTCGCCATCGGCCTGAAGCTGGCTGTCCTGAGCCTGTTTTTCCCAGTGGGCTGTGCCGGAAAATGCCAGCCAGACCAGCGCCATGGTCAACAGCATGGGTACGACGATGAGCCTGCGCCGTTCTCCCCACGGGACTCTGTTCCCGCTTAGCAGGCATAAAGTGAGCGGTGCGAAAACGAGTACGCCCAGGGCATCGCCCACGTACCAGTTCCACCAGGTAAACAGAAATTCTGCGCTTTCTATGATGCCTGCTCCATACATCGCGGTTACGCCGAAAGAAGGCGACAGCAATGCAGCCAGAATCCCCCCAAGCAGCAGAAAGCCGAATGCGTCCTGTTCCCGCTCCATATCACGCCAGAGCGCTCCCTGCCAGCGATTCACCAGGAGCCCTCCGGCCCAGGCCTGCACAGAGGCGCCAGTGGCGATCGCGGCATCCACGGCCGCAATTGCCGGACTCAGCGTGCCTGTCAACCAGGCGTTTGACAGATTCAACAAGACCGAGCCTATCCAGACTCCGAAGAGTGCCCGGCGATCAAAAACCAGCACGCAAGCCAGCGCCAGACCGGCGGCAGGAAACACCGGGCTGGCGTAGCCCGGGGGAATCGCCAGTGTGAGGCCGGCCGCACCCAGCAGCGCGTAGGCCAGGGCAATAAACGCCACAATACGAACGGTCGATGTGGAGTTTGAAAACACACCGTTTTGAGCATTGAGATTGTTTTGCTTATTGTTCATTGTCACCCTTGTCCAAAGGTTGAATACACCCTGAAGCAATACATAGGCCATCTTTACTCAATCCCATATTTTTTCATCCAGTTTGTCAGTGTTTGATAGCTTGAAAACCCGATTGGTTTGGCGGCACGAGGTAACAACGCCTGCATCAGGGGACGATTCAATCAACTCTGCCGGATATCGGGTTTTGGATTGAATAATCCAGACAGCAGCCATTGCCGGAGTGCCTGGGCTGAGATGAAATGTCAGGGCTGCATCCTTGCCATGGTTTTTCCGGGTTTTAAGAACAACCCCAACGGCTGCTTGGTAGATTTCTCCGAACTGTGTGGGTCCGGTAAGCGTTTTTTTATGGAGGGAAATTGAAGCGTCGGCAAGTTGAATCAGCCACGTTATATACGCGACATTGACTTCGGAAGAAAGATTGCTGATCAAAACGATTACATCGAAACCGCGCGCCTTTACAGCCTGGGCGATGGATCCAAGTCCCGCGGATTCATCGTTATTCGAAGCCCGGATATCGGTCAGTCCAATCCAGCAAATGAGTATGTTTTTCATGTGTTACCGTGAAAAAACGTTCGGGTTGGCTCCGCTCAAGTTGAAACGCTTCTGATTGAATATGCTTTCACCCGATCAACGTCAAGCGATAATCGCTGTCGGAAATCTGTTGTCGTTTCCGGCATTATTTTATATGATATTGAAAAGATTGTCATATTTATTTCCTGTTGCGCCCCATATCAAGAGACCAGGAGGAGTTTCATGGCAGGACATCCCAACAGTTTCGGCACCCGATCCACTCTGAAAACGGATGACGGTGCGTTTACCTGCTACAGCTGAGCCTGCTGGAAAAAGCCGGTTTTTCGGGCCTTGACCGGCTTCCTTACAGCATTCGAATTCTTCTGGAAAATCTGCTGCGGCATGAAGACGGCTTCCTGATCACCTCTCGGGATATCGAGAAGATGGCCTTGTGGGGACAAGCAGGCGAATCTACCGGCGAGGTGCCGTTTATGCCGGCAAGGGTGTTGCTTCAGGATTTCACGGGTGTGCCGGCGGTTGTTGATCTGGCGGCCATGCGCGATGCGGCCCAGCGGCTTTACGGCAAATGCTCGGGAATCAACCCGCTCATATCCGCCGAACTCGTGATTGACCACTCGGTTCAGGTGGATGTTTACGGCTCTCCGGATGCGGCTTCCCGGAACACGGAATTCGACTACCTACGAAATTCCGAACGGTATGCATTTCTGCGCTGGGGGCAAAAAAGCTTTCGTAATTTCAGTGTGGTGCCCCCGGCCACCAGGTGAATCTGGAATACCTGGCCAGAGGGGTCTGCGTGAAAGACAGCCAAATGGGGCCGGTGGTTTATCCGGATACACTCGTCGGCCTGGATTCCCACACAACCATGATCAACGGCCTGGGGGTCGGGGGCTGGGGCGTCGGCGGCATCGAAGCCGAAGCCGTCATGCTGGGAAGGCCTTATTATCTGCTGACGCCGCAGGTGATCGGGTTTTACCTGGAAGGAAAACCCGCCAGAGGCACTACGGCAACCGATCTGGTTCTGACGATCACACAGATGCTGCGAAAAAAAGGCGTAGTGGGAAAATTCGTTGAGTTTTTCGGACCCGGCGTCCTGGAACTCAGTCTTGAAGACCGGGCAACCATTGCCAACAGGACTTTTATGGGATCGAGGTAGGACAGCCAGTTGCCCGACTGCCCCCTCACAGACCCCGGCGTGCAGAATTACCGCACCGGGTTCCCCAGGATTATTCGCTTGGGTTCTTCTACACACAAAAGATCATTTTCAGTTGCTTCGGCAATTTCTTTTCCGTTATCCCTGGTTTCTCTATCCGGAAATATTTCAGAAGTTCATAAAACCCCGGCCATGTGTAACTCTTTCGCTGGCTCCTCCGATTCAGGCGCTTGAATAATATCCGTATCGCCTGATAGTAGAACGATGCCAAACTTTCGAAGTTCCCAATAACTCCGTAGTAATTGTAATACCCCCGAAGCTTTGCATTGAGTTTCCTGAAAAAGTCCGTCATCCGTAGATCGATGTTCTCTCTACACCATTCGGCAAAGTTCTTTATTGAATTCCGGTGTCGTTTACGGGAGGTTCCTCTCATAAGCTGCGGTTTCCCCGCCCGTGTCGCCCGTCTTTTATCGTTTGTGTCTCTGCCTCTTCCAGCAGACTCAGTTGCACGGCAGGGCCTCCGTACAATGCCGGGATTTCGCTTGCCGCAGGTTCGCTCCTCTTTGTACCTTTCTTTACCCGGAAAAAAAATCTCAGGAACAATCAGGGTCTCCCAGGTTCCTCAGTGCTTCTCTTCATACATGCCACGCCCTTTCGACACCGGCAGACCCTCCAGGTTCTCGCCATTTACGAACCCTTTGTTTTGGCTTCCATTCAACGTATAACGTCGCCATCTGCATTCAATGTTATAACGATGCTGTATCATGCTTCAGGAGAGCACCTCTCTCCCTGTGGCCTTTATGATTCCCTGTGTAAGCTTCGTGTGAGTCGTTCGACGTTTGTCTATCCTTCCCTATTCACGCAACACTCGGTACGGGTGGTTGGCTAAACCCTGCCCGACAGGGACTCTCACCCTGCAAGAAACACCAGGCTTGGCCTGGCGCACACGTTGCAGAACATCTCAGAACACAAGAGGAAATGGCTGCTTACCTGGAAGCCTGCCTCGAAAAAGCAAATGGCGACGCAGATAAACGCCGGTGTTAATTTATACGCCAGTTGCGGCGCGGCTGATTGGCCAACGTTCGCAGTAACGAATGTAGAAGCACCTTTATTAACGACGAACCACTCGAATGACGCGAAAACATGATCTGCATTCAGCAGGTCAGCCGACTGCCGGAATGCGGCACCTTCACCCTTCAGCCTTCAGCCTTCAGCCTTATTTTTCTCCATCATCGTACTTTTGCAACTTGTAATATACAAAATGACCGGTTATATTGTATACCATGTATATCAAAAGGCTATCAGAAACCCTTCTTCACCAGGCAATTGCCAGCGGCAAGGCGACGCTTGTTCTGGGTGCCAGACAGGTTGGAAAGAACTATTGCTATGGTGAGCCGGTTGATCAACAGTCAGGTGACAGCGTCAGCCGCTTGCAGCCAACGGCTGATGGACAATATGCCACTTTGTGCCTTTGTGCCTGAATCGTTACTATCTTAAAAGTTGTATGAATCAAATCTGAAAACTGTTAGGGGTGCCCGGGCAGGAGTATCGTGCAACGGGCTGAGAACATACCCTTGAACTTGATCTGGATAATACCAGCGTAAGGAAACAAGAAGAATTTCGCTAAAGCAGGTGAAACGTTTCTTACGCGTTCACCTGCTTTTTTTGTTTTTTTCGGCTTTCAGGTAAAGATATTCGGTGCAATACAAATCCGGACGGCTCAACAGGCTTTTTCGCTCTGCCGCCTTCCGGTGATCTTTTTCTGAATGCACCTGGAAAGAGAGGAACCGATGGGAACCATCATTGAGTCACTGCGAGCAGGAATCGTTCCACCAGTCATTTCTGACCTGTCAGAAAGTGAACATATCCATCCGACACAATTCATACAACATGTTATCAATGGACATGTGGTCGTACCCCGAAACAACCGTCACACGACACTGACTCCTGTCGCAATCGGCAGAGACACCCGCGTGAAGATCAATGCCAATATCGGCACCTCGCCGGCAGACTGTGATTTCGAAAATGAATTTCAGAAACTCGAGGCTGCCATTTCCGCAGGCGCCGATGCGGTCATGGATTTATCCATTGCCGGAGACAGCGCCACTTTCAGGAAACGCATCATCACGGAATATGATATCACCCTGGGAACAGTTCCGATCTATGATGCCATGATCGGACTGGAAACCACGGACAAGCTGAATATGTCGCATTTTTTGCGAATCGTGGAAAAACAGGCGGAGGAAGGCGTGGATTTCATGACCATCCATGCCGGATTGCTGAGCAGGCATTTGCCGTTGATTGAAAAGCGGACCCTTGGCGTGGTCAGCCGTGGCGGCGCCATCATGGCGCAGTGGATGAAACATCAGAACAAGGAAAGTTTTTTGTATGCGCATTTTGATGAAATCCTTGCCCTGGCAAATGCCTATGATATCACGTTGTCCATTGGCGACGGGCTGCGGCCCGGCTGCACGCATGATGCCAACGATGCGGCGCAGTTTGGAGAGCTTGAAATCATCGGAGAGCTTGTACAGCGATGCCGTTCGGCAAACGTCCAGGTGATGGTGGAAGGGCCGGGGCATGTGCCGTTGAATCTGATAGAAGAAAATGTCAGAAAGGAAAAAGAGATCTGCGACGGCGCGCCGTTTTATGTGCTGGGACCGCTGGTCATCGACTATGCCGCCGGATACGATCATATCGCGGGCGCCATCGGCGGTGCTCTGGCCGGGATGTTCGGCGCGGACTTCCTGTGTTATGTGACGCCGGCGGAGCATTTGCGCCTGCCGACGCTTGAGGATGTCCATGAGGGCGTCATCGCATCCAAAATCGCCGCTGCAGCAGCGGATCTGGCCAGAAAACGGCCCGATGCGATATCCAGAAATCTGGATATGTCAAAGGCAAGGCGGCGTTTTGATTGGGATGCTCAGGAAGCACTGTCCATCGATAAACGCAAATTCAGCCGCTACCTTGAAAAGGTCGGGACAGAATTGCCCGGCGCCAAAAATGATCTGCCATGCACCATGTGCGGTGAATGGTGCGCGATGAAACGTCTTTAGTCAAAGGAATTTTTCACATGAAGATAACTGCGCAATCCGTCTGGGCCGATGTACTCGCCATTCGCAATCAGGCGCCACTGGTTCATAATATTACCAATTATGTGGTCATGAACACGACCGCCAATGCCCTGCTTGCCATCGGCGCATCGCCGGTAATGGCGCATGCCCAGGAGGAAGTCAGCGACATGGTCGGAATCGCCAGGGCACTGGTGATCAACATCGGCACATTAAGTGAACCGTGGATCCAATCCATGCAGAAAGCCATGATTCAGGCCAGCATCTGCGGGATACCGATTGTTTTGGACCCGGTGGGCGCCGGGGCAACCCCGTACCGCACGGAAACGGTGCAAAAACTTCTGTCCGCTGCACCGGTTGCCATCATTCGGGGGAATGCATCCGAAATCATGGCCATTCAGGCAACCGGCGCCCAGACAAAAGGCGTGGACAGCCTGATGACTTCCAGATCAGCCGTAACCGCCGCTTTGGAATTGAACCGGCAGAATGACGCCGTGGTCTGCGTCACCGGGGAAACGGACTATATCGTATCCGGAAACACCGTCATTCGGGTCACCAATGGTCATGCCCTGATGCCCCGGGTCACAGGACTGGGGTGTACTGCCTCGGCACTCTGCGGGGCATTCCTGGCTGTCAACCCATCTCCGGTGGCGGCGGCGGCCCATGCCATGACCGTCATGGGAATCGCCGGTGAGCTGGCTGCCGGGCAGGCAAGCGGTCCGGGAACCCTGCAACTGCATTTTCTGGACCGGATGTACACGCTGTCGGAAGCAGAGATTGCCAGTAGAATAAACGTGGCATCATGAACCTTTCCGGCATTTATCTGGTCACGGACCGGGCATCGTTGGCCGGGAAATCCCTGGATGATGTGATCCTCGGCGCGGTCAGAGGGGGTGCGACACTGGTGCAGCTTCGTGAAAAAAATGTGTCAACCCGGTTCTTTATTGACGAGGCCAGACGCATCAAAAAGCTGCTGATTCCCCATGCCGTTCCGTTGATCATCAATGATCGGGTGGATGTGGCCCTGGCAGCCGAAGCGGACGGGGTTCACATCGGCCAGGACGATATGCCCTGGTCCATCGCCAGAAAATTGCTGGGGCCAAAAGCCATCATCGGCCTGTCCGTGGAAACGCCGGCTCAGGTGAAAGCGGCCCAAACCAGTGATATCGACTATCTGGGTGTCAGCACCATTTTCCCAACCCCCACCAAAACAGATACGCGGCATTTTTGGGGAATCGAGGGGCTGCGGCAGGCCAGATCCATGTCCCGGCATGTCCTGGTCGCCATCGGCGGAATCACCGCATCCAACGCGGCATCGGTTGTACAGGCCGGCGCAGACTGTCTGGCAGTGGTTTCAGCGATCTGTTCCGCAGCCGATCCGCAACAGGCCACGGCACACCTCCGGCAGATTCTCCTCACCCATCGACCCAAAGGACAACCATCATGAAGCCGTATACCAGACTGTTGACCATTGCCGGTTCCGACAGCAGCGGCGGCGCCGGAATTCAGGCCGATCTCAAGACATTTTCAGCGCTGGGCTGCTATGGCATGTCCGTGATCTGCGCCCTGACCGCTCAGAACACCCACGCCGTAACCGGCATTTATCCCGTTTCACCGGAATTCATCGCCTTGCAGATTGACGCCGTCATGACCGATATCGGTGTGGATGCGGTCAAAATCGGCATGCTGCATTCCCGGGATGTCATCATGACCGTCACGGAGCGACTGAAACACCACCGAGCGCCCCATATTGTCGTTGATCCGGTCATGGTGTCAACCGCCGGAGACACGCTGCTTCAAAATGATGCGGTGGATGCCCTGAAATCCATTCTGTTTCCCATTGCTACGGTGATCACACCCAATCTGCCCGAAGCCGCCGTGCTGCTGCAGGAACCTGTCGAAACCCTTTTACAGGCCGATCGGCGCCAGTTGGAAATCGCATGTAAAACCCTGTCTGCATTCGGTTCCCGGGCGGTTGTCCTGAAAGGCGGACATCTGGCCTCGGATGCGATGACGGATCTGTTGTATATGCCTGAAACAGGCGGGCTGAAATCGTTTGAATCCAAACGAATCGATACCCGAAACACGCATGGAACCGGTTGTACGCTGTCCTCTGCCATCGCAGCATTTCTGGCCAAGGGACATTCGCTTGAGGATGCCGTTTTTCAGGCAAAAACATATGTCACAGAAGCCATACGGGCCGGAGCCGCCTATCAGATTGGAAAGGGGCACGGACCGGTCCATCATTTTCACCGGTTCTGGTAATCAGCCGGTGAAACCCGAATCCGAATCCGCCTTCACATCCGGTCTCACCGGTTTCAATGTTGACATCATCATCCGATCCGATACAATCCCCTCGAACGGCCGAAAAATGATCAAGGCCAACAGTCTGATCCAAAAGCAAACCGCACCGGTCAATTTTTTTTTGTAAGAGCATCCGGAACAAATATGGGAATCGCCTATTTTTCAACCGAACCCGATCCTGCCATTTCCGAAACGCCGGATCATCGGACTGTTGCCTGGCTGTCACGGATTCCACCATTTGCATCCCTGCCTCAATCCGAATTGGAAGAAATCATTCATGCCCTTCACGTTGAGACGGTTCCTGAAGGAACGATCCTGTTTCTGCAGGGCCGGTCGATGGTGGAAAACGTCTACATCGTCAAAAGCGGGGCACTGGAACTGCACGATCAACAGCCGGATGAAAAGACCCGCAAAAGCGTTCTGAAGGAAAGCGACAATTTTGCCCCCCAGTGCGATCAATTTCTGAAGGATCTTGCCAAACAGAAACACACCCTTACAGAAGGAGAAATTTTTGGCGGTTTCTCCATGCTGCGGAATGCGGGCGTATCGGACAAAACAGCCAAAGCCACACAGTACTCGATATTTTATGTTATTCCGGGCCCGGTGTTTCTGGATATCTGCCATCGATATTCAATTGTCTCCGATTTTTTTGCCGGGTCGTTCAGTCAGAAGATGATGGATGCATCATACGCTGCCATGATTGTATCCGGGCAGGCCAAACAGTTTCTGCTGAACACCGTCCCTTTTTCCTTTCTGCCGGAATCCGAGATCACCAGAATTGCGTCCGAACTGTCCGTTGTCTATCATCCAAGGGATCACCTTGTATTCACCCAGGGCATCTCCCATATCGATGCACTGTATGTCATTCAGAAGGGCGCGGCTGAACGCTATTTCGAGGAAAGCAATCAAATCACACTGCATGACCGGATCAGCGAAGGCAGCCTCTTTGGTGGCATCTCCATGCTGCTGAACAACAATATTGCCATCCGCTCCCTTAAAACGATGGAAGACACCCATTTTTACACATGGCCCAGACAGCCGTTTCTGGATATCTGCAATCGGTTCGAATCCTTCAGCGAGTATTTTACCGACACCTTTGGAAAGCGGATGCTGGACCGTTCCTATGCATCCATCGTGGCGCAGACGATTCAACCCCGTGAGGAATCCCTCCAGTATCTCAATCAGTCGATCGAAAGCATTTATGTCCGGAACATCGTTACCTGTCTGATGGATATGACCATTCAATCCGTCGCGGAACAGATGACCCGTCACCGGTGCAGCAGCATCTTGGTTAAAAACGCTGAGGGGGATTTTATTGGAATCGTTACGGACAGCGACCTGCGGAAGAAGGTGATCCGCACGGGATTGAGCTTTCTGAAACCGGTTTCCGCCATCATGTCCACCCCATTGCGACACATTCCTCAAAAGGCCCTGGTATTTGAAGCATTGATGTCCATGATGCAGGAAAACGTGAAACACATGGCGGTTACCGGTTCAGATGATCGGGTTGTGGGAATCCTCACAAACAGGGACATCCTGACCTCCCGGGGACGGTCACCCCTGATTCTGATTCGGGAAATTCAGGCTACAGACAGCCTGGACCAAATCACCCATCTGCATGAACAATTGCCTGCCGTTGTTCAGAACCTGATTCGAAACGGGGCAAAAGCCGGAAATCTGACCCGGCTGATCACAACCGTTTCCGACACGATTCTGGTCAAGCTGTTGGATATGGCCATTGCAAAGATGGGTCAACCGCCCTGCCGCTTTGCATTCATGGTCATGGGCAGCGAGGGAAGAAAGGAACAGACCCTGAAAACAGACCAGGACAATGCCATTATTTATGAAGATCCTTCCGAATCGTCCGGGGAAGACGTCCACGCGTATTTCATGGGGTTGGCGGAAATGGTCTGCACCTGGCTGGATCAGGTCGGTTATGATTTCTGCAAAGGGAATGTCATGGCCAAAAACCCGCAGTGGTGTCAACCGGTGTCGGTCTGGAAACAGTATTTTTCAACCTGGACCCATCAGGCAGAGGCGGAAGATCTGCTTCAGGCAAGTATCTTTTTCGACTTTCGGGGCGGATATGGTGATATGACCCTTGTCAGCGATCTCCGCCAGTATTTGATGGATACGCTGCTGGGATGGGCCGGATTTTTTCGACACATGACCGAAAATGCCCTGTATTTCAGGCCGCCGCTGGGTTTTTTTCGCAATTTCATCGTGGAGTCCAAGGGAGAATATCGGGATTCCTTTGACATCAAAAGCGCGATGATGCCGATTATCGATATCATCCGCATCTATTCGCTGAAATACGGAATTGCCGAAACCAACACACCAGAGCGGATGCTGCAGTTATATTATAAGAAAAAACTGACCTGGGACACCTACAGCGAGCTGGAACATGCCTATGGATTTCTGATGCAGCTTCGGTTTTCCCGTCAGGTGAATGCGGTTCTGATTGACAAAACCGGACCGAACAATTTTGTCAATCCCAAGAAACTGACACGAATCGAGCAGACCATGCTGAAAGAAATATTTGCCCGAATCGACAGGATGCAGAAACATATCAGCTTCGAATTTACCGGATCATGAGCCATCAGATCCTGTTGTTTCCCCTCCACTAATCTGCTGCAATGTTTAATTTGTTAACACAATGGTGTTCAAAATATTAACAAGACGATTTGACTTAATTATATGAATTATATTCATAATTTTTATCATGATGAAAAGATTTATCCCAGATGTATAATTTATGAACAAAATAGCGATTGATTCCTATGCAATTGATCCGATTACTGCCTGCCTGAAAATAGCATAACCTTCTGTTTTTGAATTATTATCCTATTCAAAAAATGGTATCCCATTTCATGTGGCATGGATGTTGCTCAATAATATCCCGAAACCAAGAAATGCAATGGTTCGGATATCCATATTGGCGACAGAAGCTGATCATTACCCAAAGGAGGCAGCATGGCACAGGCAGTAAAAAACAAAGGCTGGATGGTAACATTCGCAGGAACCGGTATTAACCTTGCTCTCGGTATTCTCTATACGTGGAGTATTTTCAAAAGTTCCATTGCCAAATCAATTGAGACAAAAGATGGTATTTTCACCTGGAGCGCAGCGCAGTTGAATGACCCGTATTCGGTCTGCTGTCTTTGTTTTGCCTTCTCGATGATTGTTGCCGGAAAATGCCAGGACAAGCTGGGGCCGCGCCTGACTGCGTTTATTGGTGGCATTCTTGTTGCTATGGGATTGCTGTTGTGCTCCCAAAGCAACAGTTATGCCGCATGGGTGACGGGTTTTGGCGTGCTGGCCGGATCAGGATTTGGATTTGGCTATTCTGCAGCGACACCGCCTGCCCTGAAATGGTTTCCTCCTGCAAAAACCGGGCTGATTGCCGGACTGGTCGTGTCAGGCTTTGGACTGGCGTCTGTCTATATCGCACCACTGTCCGAATATCTTCTGAACACCATCGGTATCAACCAGTCCATGATGGTGTTTGGATTCGCATTTTTGTTCGTGGTTTGCGGACTGTCCCTGCTGCTGGTCAATCCCCCCAAGGGCTATGTGCCTCAGGCCGTGCCAAACCATAAAAAGGGCCCAGCCAAAAAAGTAGTGCCCGGTGTTGATGTCTCGCCGCTTCAAATACTGAAATCCCGGAATTTTTATGTCCTCTGGCTGATCTATTTTATCGGTTCCGGGGCCGGCCTGATGGTTATCAGCAGCATTGCCGGCATGGCAAAAAAGAGCATGCCCAGCGCGGCATTTCTGGCAGTGGCCATCATGGCGGTGGGTAATGCCGGAGGCCGGATTGTCGCCGGCATATTATCCGATAAAATCGGAAGAAACTATACACTTCTGATGATGCTTCTGTTGCAGGCTGTTCTGATGCTTGCCGGGATTCAGTTGGTTGGAACCGAAAACACCAGTGCAGTCCTGATTCTGTTGTTGGCAACATTTATCGGATTCAGCTATGGGTCAAACCTGTCCCTGTTCCCGTCTTTCGCCAAGGATCTGTGGGGCCTGAAGTCATTCGGCCTCAATTATGGCATTCTGTTCTCGGCCTGGGGCATCGGCGGTTTTGTCATGAGCCGCGTATCCCAAATGCTGTTGACCAACAGCGGCAGTTTCCGCTCATCCTTTCTGTTTGCGGCAATGACACTCATCGTGGCTGCCGGCCTGACCTTTGCTATTAAATCCGCCAAACCCGCTGCCATTCCCGCAGGTGTCATATTTGAACCCCATCTGGGATTCACCATGGCTGACGGTGGTGAAAAGATCGAGAAAAAGAAGTAACTACTCAGGTATTCAGGAGCCAGAATTCAGGAGTCAGCATGAGGAACCCATCAAAGAAGTTTGAAGACTTGGTGGTTTGGCGGAATCTTAAAAGCTATACCGTTTTTCGGCTGAATTCTGAATACTGACTACTGAATTCTGTATTCTGTATTTTCCGGCATTCAACATGGCAACCCTATGACCAATACATCGTGCCGCCTGATTCCCGAAGACGAAAAAAAATGCATCTGGATGACGGCCGGGCAAATATCATACAAGCTCTGCGAACATGACTATCGGTGCGAAACCTGCATGTTCGATCAGGGGATGCGCAATGTAACCGCAACCGGGCTTTCCTCTCAAAAAACCGGGGACGCGCTGTCAGTGGCCGATACCCCTTTCCGGATGCGCTGGTCACTCTTTTATCACCCTGGCCATTGCTGGGCAAACGTTGAAGATCCGGAAAATGTCCGCATTGGCGTCGACGATGTGCTGACCCGGCTGATGGTGGGGGTGAAAGCCGTCATTCTGACCCGGGAAGGCGAACAGATACGCAGGGGGGAATGTTGCGGCCACATCATCCATGAGCGACATATCATTCCGGTTGTCGCCCCGCTAAGCGGCACAATCCGGAATGCCAATAAAAGACTGCAAAAAGAACCGGATCTGATGATGTCAGATCCCTGGGATGCGGGATGGATGATGACGGTAAAGCCAACGACCCTTGAGCATGACATTCAAAATCTCCTGTTTGGCAAAAGGGCGTTCACATGGTACCGGAAAAAACACCGGGAACTGACTGACTTGTGTACAGCACTGCAGGCGCAACCATGCAGCGACATCGGCCCCACCATGCAGGATGGCGGGGAGAAAATCAACTCTCTGGCCGAACTGCTCAGCCCCGAGCAGTATTATCAAGTCCTTGAGGCTTTATCCCGCTACGAAGATTGCCCTGCGCAGTAGGGGTGGAGGTCGGGAGTCGGGGGCCAGAGGTCGAGGGTCAGACTTCTGAACTTCTGAACTTCTGAACTTCTGATCTTCTGATTTCCGCGCCCTGCTGCCGCCCCAAAATCATTATCTAAAAAGCTATAGCTTTACGGCAGCTTGAACAAAGCTCGCGCGATTTCTGGTCGATGTCCTCCACATAGGTGGATGCATTCAGCGCACAGCCGCGATGCGTGCAATGAAGCAGCCCGAATGTATGCCCCAGTTCATGCACGGCCTCCTTTATCAGTCGATCCTGCATCAGGGTATGGTTTTCCGGAAGGCCATAAAACTGGTTCTGGAGCCGGTGCAGCGAAACCACCGCCCCGATGCCGTCAAGCTGGGCCTCACCAAACACATAGGTAAGAATGGGAATAAACAGGTCAACAGCGCTAATGCCGAGGATTTTACAGGCATCTGCAGGAGGATGGGCAATCAGTTGCCGCAAGATCAGAGAGGAGTTGTACTGCTTTCTGATTGGATCGTAAGTTCCCGGCAAGTCGATTTTGAATGATCTGGTTTTTGTCCTGACGCCGAAGGTGTTTTCAACGCAACGCGTCAGTTTTTCAAGATTGACTGAACTGTGCAGGTGAATGGGAACAAGGTAGATATAGGACATAGGAGCGGCGGCACAATCATTTTTTTTAACGACTCAGGCACAGGGATGCCTTTATTTTGGTTTCTGACCCTTTGAACCCGAGCCGTTATTATTTTTTCAACTTGTACTTTTCTATTTTATTATACAGGGTCAACCGGCTGATTCCAAGGATTGCCGCGGCCTGGGCAACCTTTCCTCCGGAGCGGGCCAAAATGTGTTTGATATGATTTTTCTCCACTGTCTCCAGTGCTTCGTCACCTGTTGACTCCGAAGACGGATGGAAGGGGAAAGACAGATCGCTTATTTCAATGCACGGTCCCTGCACGCCCACCATCGCCCGTTCAATCACATTGCGCAGTTCCCTGATGTTTCCCGGCCAGTTGTATTTCATCAGCATATCCAGTGTTTCTGGAGAAATATCGGTAACATTCTTGTTCATCGACTGGGAATACCGCTTCATGAAAAACCGTGCGATCAGGGGGATATCTGATTTTCGATCGCGCAGCGGCGGCAGGGTTATGGAAAAAACATTCAGCCGGTAATACAGGTCTTCGCGAAAGCTGCCTTCCCTGACCGCCTTTTCCAGATCCTTGTTCGTCGCACTGATAATCCTGAAATCCACACTGACCAGTTTATCTCCGCCCAACCGGGTGAACTGCCGTGATTCAATGACCCGCAGCAGGTCCATTTGCATCTTCTTCCCGATATTACCGATCTCATCCAGAAAGATGGTTCCCTTGTCTGCCATTTCCAGCTTGCCACGCCTGCGGTACATCGCCCCGGTGAAGGCGCCCTTTTCATGACCGAAGAGTTCGCTTTCCAACAGACCTTCGGTATAAGCGCCACAATTGATGGTGATAATGGGGGAATATCTGCGGTTGCTGTTGCTGTGGATGGCCAGGGCGATCAGTTCCTTGCCGGTTCCACTTTCACCGCGGATCATGACGGTTGAATCGGTCTGTGCGACCGTGCCTGCCTTGGCCATGACCTTTTTGATCGCCTCGCTTTCTCCCACAATTTCATCCGGACAGGATATTTCCTCAAGATGCTGCCGCAGCATCAGGTTTTCCGTAAGCAGACGCCGCTGCTGTACCGCGTTTCTGATGAGATGGCTCATGTCATCCGGATCGATGGGTTTGACAATATAATCAAAGGCCCCCTCTTTCAGGGCCAGGATGCTGGTTTCCACCGATGCAAAAGCGGTCATGACAACCGTTATGATGTCCCTGTCAATCTGTTTGATTCGCCGCTGGAGTTCCAGTCCGTCCATTCCCGGCATCTTGATATCCAGCAGAACAATATCCCATGCATCATCCTGAAGTTTTTTCAGCGCACTGTTTGCATCATCGGCCGTGTCCACACGGTATCCGTCGAGCCGGAACCATTTATGAAGCGCATCCCGTACCGAAGCTTCATCATCAACAATCAGTATGCCTATATCGGCTGGTTTCATCGTGAAAAGCTCCTTTATTCCGTCTGCTTGGTCACAGTCTGCTGGGTGCGGGGCAGGGTGATGACAAATTCGGTACCCGCATTCACGTGCGAATCCACACGGATGGTGCCGCCATGCCGCTGAACAATGCCGTAAACCACGGACAGACCCAGCCCCAGGCTCTTGTTGGATTCTTTTGTAGAGAAAAAAGGCTCAAATATATGCGGCAGCATGTCAGGGGCAATCCCCGCTCCAAAATCCTTGAGCATGATCCGGACACATGCCGGATCATGACAGTCTGTTGAGACGATAATGACCCCTTCGGGGGGTGAGGATTCGATGGAATTTACAATCATGGCGATAAGGATTTGCTGAATAGCTCCCGGGTCGCACTGGATCACATCATCTCCCGGGTCCAGCTCTTTCCTGAGCTCCAGGTTTTTCATCCTGACGCTATGATCGATTACTTTCATGCTGACATCAACGATTTCATTGAGATGCGCCTCTTTCAATTCGCCTGACGCCCGTTTTGCAAACAGCATCAGGTTCTTGACGATGTTGCCGCAGCGTTTGGCCTCATCCGCGATCAAAGAGAGATTGGCGTGGATCTCTGCCGTTATTTCAGGGTCGCCGGCAGCGTTGTTCAGATATCGGGACGAAAGCCTGGCATAGGATAGAATGCCGGAAAGCGGATTATTGATTTCATGTGCGACCATTGCCGAGAGTTTTCCCAGGGAAGCCATTTTTTCAGCGAAAAACAGGCTGGCCTGGGTTTTTTTCAGCTCATCTTCTTCAATCCGCAACTGTTTCTGGGTACGATAGCTCTGCCGGATAATGATGGCCAACAGCACAAACATCACCAGCAGAATAACTGCTGAAATCTTCATGACCGAGCGTATCAGCAGATTAATTTCCGCCTGAACATCGTCAATGTAAATTCCGGTGCCGATGATCCAGCCCCACGGCGCAAACCCCTTGACATATGATATTTTGGGCGCAACGAGATTCTTGTTGTCGCGACTCTGCCACATATAGTCAACATAGCCGGAACCATCCTTCTTCACCACGCGGACAAATTCCACAAACACCCGTTTGCCGTTCGGATCCTGGTAGTCGCTTAAATCCGATCCGTTCAGGTCGGTGCGGTACGGGTGGATGACCATACGCGGGTGCATGTCGTTGATCCAGAAGTAGTCCTTCATCTGCTGGCCGTATTGCAGGCTACGGATCTGATCAATGGCCTGCTTCTGCGCCTGCTCTCTGGTCAGCACACCCAATCGCTCATCGTTATCCAGCTTTGCAAGAATATTCCAGGCGGAATTGGTCAGCTCGCGGATCATCTCCCGCTTGCGGTCCATGCTGTTTTCCTGAATGGTCGGAATGACAAACACAAACAGCGCCAGGATAAAAAGTGCAATGGTGAGGCCGGTAGGAAGAACAATCCTCAGGCCAAAGGATTTCCAGTGAAATGGAAGCTGCTGGGCTGTCATGATGTTTTGAAAAACTGCTGTTGGTTAGACTTCAAGATAATAATTTTGGGAAGACAGCAGGGAGGGAATCGTACTTTTCTCGTACATCCCCGACCGATACCGCACCCAAAATCTTTATCTTGAAGTTGATGGATTGCCGTTCGTATTGTCATGGGAGCCCGTATGCCTGCTGAACTATATCCTTATGTCAAAAACGACACCGTGTCAATGGCCTGTTTCATGGCACTCAGGACAACCGTATTCGGACAATTTGTTGGCCGGAACCATCATAAAATCGTCATTATTCCCTTATTGGCCAAAACCCGGATGTTGATGATATAAATCATATGGATAAAAAAATCTGGACGGGTTATTAAATCATATGAATTCAATTTGTTTAATGGTAATTTATAGCTTCTGTGATTGGAAATCGGACAAATGGTATCAGGTGACTCCATAGCGTGAATAAACATGACGCAGTTAAATAATCACCATCCATCCGGTGATCCGTTTCAGCGTATCCTGCTGATTCAACTGGGTGATATCGGGGATGTGGTGCTGACATTTCCAGCGGTTCAGGCCCTTCGGGAAAATTTTCCGAATGCCCGGCTCGTGCTGTGTGTTCGGGAAAAAGCCGGAGATCTTGCCGCTGATCTGCCCTGGATTAACGATTTGATGGTGGTTAACAAACAAAACAGGCCGGTGTTGGATGAAATTATTTACCAGATCGACTGGTTCAAACACCTCCGCCGTTTCGGCTTTGATCTGGCCATCGATTTGAGAACCGGCACACGGGGAGCGGCTATCGCCGGACTGTCCGGCGCCGGATACCGCATCGGCCGGTTTGCCGAGGACGGTCGGCTCTGGCGGAACCGGCTGTTTCACACCCTGGTGAATCCGGAAAATGAATGGCATGAATATGCGGTTCAGCACAATTTGAATATTCTGGCGCCGCTCAACCTGAGCGCCAACCCATCCCGACTTTTATTTCCGGTCCCGGAATATCGGAGGCAGCGCGGGCATCATCTGTTTCAGGTTCATCACATGTCACCGAACCGCCCGGTCATGGCATTTCACCCGTTTTCGTTGTGGTCATACAAGGAATGGAATCCGGATGCCTGCGCCAGACTCATTGATTATGTTCAAACCCGGACACGGGTTCAGGTGGTCATCACCGGTGCTCCGGATGAAAGGCAGCGGGCCATGACGCTTGTTGAGCGCTGTCAGACAAGCCCTGTCAATCTGGCAGGGCTGACCGGTATCGGCGATCTGGCCGGCGTGCTGAATCTCTGCCAACTCTTTGTTGGGGTTGATACGGCAGCCCTCCATCTCTCGGCTGCGGTCGGCACACCGACCATCGCCATTTTTGGACCGTCATCCCCTGTCAGTTGGGCGCCCAGAGGACATAATCACCGGGTGGTTCAAAAATCCCTATCCTGTGTTCCGTGTCGTCAAAAAGGCTGCCAAAACCGTGAAGTCAGCCGTTGTCTTCAGGAACTGACCTTTGAAGAGGTCCGCCCGACTCTGGATGAATGCCTTCACGCGATTCCGGCAGATTGAACGCATCATGACACAACCCGAACCCACCCCACGCCTTTTTTCTCCAGCCTGTCTCCTGATCCTTCTGGCTGGCGTGGCCATCCGGCTTTTCATGGCCATGAACACCGTCATCGTCAACCCGGACGGCATTCTGTATATTCATCAGGCCAGATCCATTTATCATGGCCACTGGCAGGATCTGACCTCCTGCGGCCTGACATTCATTTCCGGATACCCGTTTCTGATTGCAGGCATGTACGCCATCCTATCGGACTGGATCTGGTCTGCCCGGCTGGTATCGGTTTTATTGGGCTCACTGACGCTGATTCCGCTTTATGGCATTCTCAGACGATTTCTGGATGAGATCCCGGGCCTGTTATGCCTGTTGGTGCTTGCCCTGACGCCAGTTCTGGTCAGCAACAGCGCAGAAGTGGTCCGGGAACCCATGATGTGGTGTTTTGGAGTCACCGGTCTGTATCTGATCCTCCGGTTTCTGGAATTCAGGCAAAACTGGCAACCGGTCATTGCCTGCGTCTGTTTTATTCTGGCCTCCTGGGCCCGTGTGGAGGCGGGTCTGCTGATTCTGTCAACCATCGTGTATCTTCTGATCTGGTACAAACCCAACCGGTTTCAGGCCCTTTTCTGGTTTGTGCTGCCCGGCCTTGTCGCGGTGTTGATTGTCATGGCCTCTGCATGGGGATTGGGTCTGTCGGTTCAGCAGTCATTCCGGGGAAACGAAATCGCCGAAAAATGTCTTACGCCGATGATGCCGTATGAAAGTCTGCGAACCGAACTGCGACATGTTGCGCAGAACATGAATACGCCACCACTTCTGGCCCGGTTTCTTCCGGAAGTCCGAAATTTCATCTGGCTGGTTGCGCTCGGGACCCTGATCAATCGAATTATGGAAGCATTTTTTTACCCCTTTGTCATTTTTTATCTGGCTGGCCTGAACCGTGCCAAAAAGCGGTTCCGTGACGATCCCGGTATCATCTATCTCATTTTGGTCAGCGTTATGGGGCTGGTGCTCCTGTATGTCCACACCCTGCAGACCTGGATGATTTATTACCGGTTTCTGGGCATGGTGTTGTTTTCATCAGCCGTTCTGGCCGGATTCGGTATCGACCGCATCCTCGGTTATCTGAAAACCCGGTTTCATCTGACCCCGAAACAGGCGATGACAGTCATGATTCTGATCATTCTGGCAGCCGGGATTCCCAAAAATCTGAAGCCGCCGGATTCGGACAAGGCGGTTTTTGTCGAGATCGGCAGAACCATTTCTGAACATCATCCCCAAGATGAGATCACTGCCGTTGCCACATCCCGTCACACCCAGCAATGGATTTCATTTTATGCCAATCCCCTTGTGTCAATCGGATCCTGTCCGGGAGATGAAACCTTTCAGTGGGAGCGGTTTCCCAATCATCCCCTTTATTTTTATATTTATAGCCGACAACAGCAGGTCAAATTTGTGCTGTGGGAAGAACGAAACTGGCCGGACCGTTTTTTCCCGGTCGACGAACTGGTGAACAGCCGGTTTTTTCAGATCATTGGCACATGGCATCATCCCGACACCGGAAAAATGATCCTCTTCGAGGTGAAAAAGTGATGGAAAAGCAGGATCGGTTGCCCCGGATTGCGGTCATCATCCCGACATACGGACGGGTCGGCGGTGCAGAAAACGTGGCCTATCAGCTTTGCGAACGGCTGATCCAAAAGAACCAGTTTGATATCCATGTTCTGGCCCAAAAATGGGTGGCGCCCGGCAGCCTGGCGACTTTTCATGCGATTCCGGTCTGGCCCTTTCCCCGATGGATGCGCCCCATCAGCTTTGCCGCATTTGCCAAAAACGCCGTCCGACGCGGACGATATGATCTGGTTCACAGCCATGAGCGGGTGTTTGACATGGATGTCCTGTCCTTTCATGGCATTCCACATCGAAGTTGGGTTCAGGACATCCGCAAAAAACACATGAGCCTCTTTGACCATGCCACGGCCTGGGTGGAATCGCGCGGCATTCAAAGCGCCCATACCCGACAGATTCTCCCGGTTTCCAGCCTGGTTCAAAAGACCCTTGTGCAAACGTATCCCCTGTGTCAAAACAAAGTCCGGATTTTTCTTCCGGGAGCTTCCATCGCGCAATTTCAAAAAATCGGTCCGGACTCGGAAACAACGGATTTCCGGAAACGCCACGGAATCGGGCCGACCGATGTCATGATGCTGTTTGTGGGCATGAATTTCGAGATCAAGCGTCTCGACCTGGTGATTCGGGCCATGGCCGATCTGGGTTTGATGCTGGCCGAATACCGGGTCCGGCTTCTGGTGGTGGGGAAAGGGGATGAATCGCCTTACCGGAATCTGGCATCCCGGTTGGGAATTGCGGACCGGATCATTTTTGCAGGCATCAGCCATCACATGGCGCAAAGCTATTCGGCCGGTGATTTTCTGGTCATGCCCAGCCGCATGGATACTTTTGGCTTGGTGGTTCTGGAGGCCATGGCCGCCGGACTACCGGCCATCATTTCGGGCCGGGTGGGCGCCGCCGATTTGATTGTTACGGGCGAAAATGGCCTGATCCTGTCCGATGACCCGTCCGTTTCCGAGCTGCGTCAGGCCATGATGCGCCTTCTGGATCGAACCGTTCGACTCCGGATGGGAAATGCCGCAAAAGAGACGGCCAAAGCCCATGATTGGGATGCCGTGGCTGACAAACTGGCTGATATCTACCGGGAGCTGCTTGTCCGGAAAAAGGCGCTGTTCCGGAAAATTTCATCGGAGGAGTCCGCTGATTCAAATGTCTGAAAACAATACTGGAAAATCAGATTTCATTGAAAGGGATGAGCCAGGCAACGCTGATGTCGATCAGGCCCTTTCGGGCCTGAGGCGGGATATCGATGGCATCGACGCGCAAATCGTCTCGCTTCTGGCCCAGCGCCAGCAGGTCGTCCACCATGTTGCGGCGTTGAAAAAAAAACACAACCTTCAGATCTATCATCCGGCCCGCGAAGAGGATCTGATATCCATGCGCCGGCGTCAGGCATCCCGAATCGGGCTGGACCCGGATTTTATCGAAGAGATTTACCGAACCGTGGTCCGCCGGTCCCGCGTGGCCCAAAGCCGGAGTATGGCGCTGAAATCCCTTCGTCCCGGAGGAATTGTCCTTCTGGTGGGCGGAAAAGGGGAAATGGGGCGGTTTTTTGAGGCCTGCTTTCGTCAGGCCGATTATCAGGTCCGCATCCTGGACCGGGACAACTGGCCGGATGTCCGGTCCCTGTGCGATGGCATCGATCTCGCAATGATCGGCGTTCCCATGGATGTTACCTGTCAGGTCATTCGAAACATCGGCCCCTGTCTGCCATCAAAGGCGGTTCTCTGTGATATCACCAGCGTCAAGGTGGACCCCCTGAAAGAAATGCTCCAGTCGCATGCCGGACCGGTTATCGGCCTTCACCCGTTGTTCGGGCCATCAACATCCAGTCTTGACAAACAAATTATCGTGGCGACGCCGGGACGGGATGACGATGCCTGCCAATGGATTCTGGATCAGTTTGCCACATGGGGCGGCGTCGTTGTCCGGTCCGATGCCGGAGAACATGACGACATCATGGGAATTGTTCAGGCCCTTCGCCATTTTGCCACCTTTGCCTTTGGTCAGTTTCTGAAAAGAAGAGCGGTAAGCCTTTCCAGAACACTGGAATTCTCCAGCCCCATTTACCGTCTGGAACTTGGCATGGTGGGCCGGCTGTTTGCTCAGGATGCCTCCCTTTATTCCGAGATCATCTTTGCCTCCGAACATCGCCGGGAGCTGTTAAAGGATTATCTGGTATCTTTGAGTGAAAATCTTGACATGCTGGAAACCGGCAACAAGCAGTTGTTCCAGCGGGAATTTCAAAAAATCGCCGAATGGTTCGGACCCTTCAGTGAGCAGGCCATGCGGGAAAGCACGTTTCTGATAGACAAGCTGATCGAGCGATTTTGAGGGCTGCGAGAAATGCCCATACAGGTGAACCGATGAATGTGAATGCGTCTCAACCGCCATACCGGATCGTTGATCTTCAACAGGGGACTGCTGCCTGGCATGCCTGGCGGGACCAGGGTATCGGTTCTTCGGATGCGCCCATTATCATGGGTGAAAATCCATGGAAGCATCGTGATCAGCTTCTGAATGACAAGCTGCATCGGGTTCTTGTTCAGCCCAATGAAGCAATGGCTCGGGGAGTTGCTTTGGAACCTGAAGCCCGAAAACGATACGAACAGGCCACCGGAATTCCCGTTTACCCGTTATGCCTTCAAAGCACACGGTTTTGCTGGCTGCGGGCAAGCGTTGACGGACTGTCAGATGACGGGAATTCAGCCGTTGAAATCAAATGCGGAAACAGTGTTTACCGACATGCGGCGTCGACCCGGCAAGTCCCGAAGCATTACATGGGGCAACTTCAGCATATATTGGCGGTAACCGGTCTGACCAGGATCGATTTTTGGTGTTACTTGCCGGGACGGCCGGAGATTTGCCTTCGTGTAGCGCGAGATGATCACTACATCGATAGACTTTTACAGGTTGAGCAGTGGTTCTGGGATGACCTTCGGAAGCTCAGCGCGTGAGTCTTTTACCCTGGTGGTCCTCTGGCTACCCATGTCAGTTGAGAATAAGCGACAATTGAACGATACACAATTAATCAAAGGGACTTTAGCCACCTTGATTGCGGCAGCCGGCTTTGGTGCAGCGGCGCCTGTGGCAAAAATTCTCTATTCTTATGAGATAACCCCCTTTTTCATGCTGGCAGCCAGGTTTGTCATCGCATCTGTTTTTTTATGGGGATATGTTTTTGTAAAGAGAAAAGAAATCAATTTCAGACTCGAAAAAGAGCAATTGTGTGTCATGGCCCTGATCGGCGGACTGCTATATTTCTTGACAACCGGTTTTTATTATCATGCGATCCAATACATACCGGTATCCCTGCATGTCATGATTTTTTATACTTATCCGTTTATGATTAACCTTTTTGCGTTTAAATTTCTAAAAGAAAGAATGCCAATCAGACAAATTGTCGCTTTGTTTGCGGCGTTTGGGGGCATTTTGCTCATACTGACGGATTTGAACGCCAATATTCAAACCATAGGCATTGTATTGTCCGTTTTGGCCGCAGTCTGCAACAGCGCATATGTACTGGCGTTGGGATTCAGAAAAATAAGAGATGTCAGTTCAATCGTTACGTCTGCCTATACCAATACCTTTAGTGCACTAACCTTTATTGTATACTGCCTGGCCAAAGGCGAAATGAACATCAATATCAAGCCAGCGGCCTGGCTGGGTATCGTGTTTATTGCAATCGTTTCCACTGCCATTGCCGTTATTGCACTTTCAGCCGGCGTTAAAATGATTGGTGCGGCCAAAGCGTCTATCATCAGCACATTTGAACCGATCGAAGGCGTGCTGTTAAGTATCATCCTCTTGGGAGAACAATTGTTTATCAATCAGATTTTTGGCGGTACACTTGTTGTTATGGCCATCATTGCGATTAATCTCGACGACAGGAAAACAAAACGGGCGATTCGCCATTTTCAGCCATAGAGCGAGATTACAAAGGGGAAACGATGAATACAGCAAATGACAGGGCCCTGATCGGAATGAATGGGTGGGCAAGCAGGGCGCCCTTTTGCATGGGTGGCATTCTCATCCTCCCGCAACGGCATCATCCAGAATTTCGCGAACCTTTTCTGCCAGTGTTTTCACAGAAAACGGTTTCTGTAGAAAATGGATACCTTCATCGAGCACGCCGTGGTGGGCAATGACATTGGCTGTGTAACCGGACATAAATATGCATTTGAAACCTGGTTTGATTGCCTGAAGCTTTTCCTTAAGATCCTTTCCGTTCATTCCCGGCATAACCACATCGGTGATAAGCAGGTGAATCGGGCCTGTACAGCCATTGGCAAGGCAGATGGCACTGTCCGGTGTTGGCGCTGAAAGTACGGTGTATCCGTATCGCTCCAGAATAATCCTGCCAAAATCCAGAATCATTTCATCATCTTCCACCAACAGTATCGTCTCGTTGCCTTGAACGGGTGTTTGTTGAATGACCGTTGGATTGCACACTACGGCCGGGGTTTGAACCCGTGGCAGGTATATCCGGAATGTCGTACCGGAACCCGGTTCGCTGTAGACATTGATAAATCCTTCGTTCTGTTTGACAATGCCGTAAACAGTCGATAGACCCAGACCAGTGCCCTTGCCCAGTTCTTTGGTCGTGAAAAACGGCTCGAAGAGCGTTTCCTGAACGGCTTTACTCATGCCGCAACCGGTATCGCTCACAGCCAGCAGAACATATTGGCCTGGAATGAATTCCGCACCATCCGAGCTATAGGTCTCATCAATTGTCAGGTTTTCTGTTTCGATCGTCAGATTTCCGATACCAGTGATGGCATCCCGCCCATTGACCACCAGATTGACCAGAATCTGATCAATCTGGGTGGGGTCCATCCGAATCATCCAGATATCGGCTCCTGGCCTCCAGACCAGATCAATATCCTCACCGATGAGCCGCCGAAGCAGATTCAGCATTCCCACAACGGTATCGTTAATATCCAATACCCTGGGGCTGATCGTCTGTTTGCGGGCAAATGCCAGCAGTTGCCGGGTGAGATCCGCAGACCCCATGGCGGCTTTCTGAATTTCAAGAAGGCTTCCCCTCAGCCAACTGTCCGGCCCGACATCGACAAGCGCTATGTCTGTATATCCCAGAATCGCCTGAAGCTTGTTGTTGAAATCATGTGCCACGCCACCTGCCAGCCGCCCGATGGATTCCATCTTCTGGGCCTGGAGCAATTGAGACTGAAGCTTCTCCCGCTCCTCTTCCGCCCGCTTACGGTCCGTGATGTCCCGGGTTATTGAGAGAATCACATTCTCTTGGTTCATATGTAACAGACGGGCGGACATCAGGCCCACTCTCACCCGACCATCTTTTCCACGGAATCGGGCTTCCAGATTTTCTGCATAGCCCTCTGTTTTCAGGGCTTCAATCAGGCGGTCCCTGTCCCCGGGATCATTCCAGATACTGAGTTCAAGAGAGGTTTTTCCAATAACTTCATCACGGGTGTAGCCCATGATGGTTGTAAACCCCTCGTTGATATCAATATACATCCCATCTGAAGCGCGATTGAGATTGATCGAATCCGGGCTTGTTTGAAAAGCCAGCCGAAATTTTTCCTCACTCTCCCGAAGCAGATCCTCGGCCCGCTTGTTTTGCGTGATATCGTTGCCGATACAGAGAATGTCAATGCACTGCCCCTGGCTGTCTCGAATGGCCCTGTTTGTCCAGGATATCCAGCACCGGGTTCCATCCTTGCGAATATTCTCTTTTTCATGAACCAGGTATCGTTCCGGGTTTTCACAGATGTCGATCAGTTTAATTGACAAATCCTTACCCTTGGCATCCCTGGTTGGCAAGATGGTACCCACGACATTTTTTCCAAGAATTTCATTCGCGGTGAATCCAAAAAAACGCTGTGCGAATTCATTGAAAAAAGTGATCGTTCCCTGCGTATCCATACGAAGAATGATGCTGTTGGCATGCTCGACCAGTTCACGGTAGCGTGTTTCGCTTTCCTGCAATGCCGCCAGGTGGTAGTTTCTGGCCCTTTGATCGGAAAGGATTTTACCGATCAGAACGGTGGCCAGCGGATAGGTCAGCATAACCGGCCAGCCAATTTTGTTTAGTGTGCCAAGAACCATGTTGCCGGGAAGGGTAAACACAAGCAAAATCATGACCACATGAACGATCAAACCAAACCCGAAAAGCTGTCGGGCGGATAATTCTTTTCCCTCACGAATCCACCGGACATGAAATACGATACCCAGTAGCGCCGAAGATGAAATGACCAGTACGCCCATTATGGCACCGACCCCACCCTGGAATATCCGGCAGACGAATGCCATCCCGGCCGCCACGGCCACCGCGGCGGGGCCAAAGAACAACCCGCAGAGACTGATCATCACCGATCGACCGTCAAAAATCAGCCCCGGTGCCAGTACCAGCGGACGCAGCATTCCAATCACCGCTGCACCGCCGAAAACCATTCCCTGCAGAAGGTCACTCCACCATACATGCTTCCATCGTTGTCTGATAAAGCCGGAAACGACACTCAACGCGACCAGCAATGCCAGATTATAGGTCAGATCAATGATGATCACAATCCGGTCTCCTTCCATTCAATCAGATCAGTCACATTCTCATGGGCAGGCTTTTTAGGCCATCTCCGACCGATAATGCACCCGAAATCTGTAACTATTCAGGTTCAAAGTGGCAAAGGCACAGCGGCACAAAGGGAAATCGATTTATTGCTCTGGTGAGCCGGTTGATCAACAGTCAGGTGGCAGAGTTGGCCGCTTAAAGCTACTGGCTGATCCGACAATTTACCCCGTTGTGCCTTTGCCCCTTTGTGCCTTTGTGCCTGAATGGTTGCTATTAATGATTATCGTGTTTCGGGCCGATCATTCCAGAAACTGCATAGCGCGCGAAAGCGAACCGCAAATGGAAAGAGGCAGAATATTACAGACAATGCGATCAGTTGAAAAAGAGAATACCACTGCAGTTTTCTGCCGGATGTGCGCAGCGGTGGATCGTGGATTATTCTGAACGCCATATCATGCTGTTTTCCCCATTTCCGCAATTGCCATGAAAACCAGATCTCTTCACTGGCATACACGTTTTGGCTGAATCCATTTACCGCATCAAAGCCTTCTTTCAGACAGTAGAGAAAACATCCCGCGGCCAACCTGAATTGAATCGAAAACCAGTTCCAGAAACCAGCGGCAAACTTAGCAAATGGGGCCGAATTGTCTTCGAACACAACACGACCGCCACCACCGCAACAGCGACCGCTTGAAAGATTGTTGAGGGCTGTATTGAGTACTTCAGACGAGATCAGCGTATCTGCATCCAGAAAAATCAGATATCGCCCTTTGGCAGCCCCTGCGCCGGTATTTCTGGCTTTGGAAATCTGATTGATCGGCTCAAACACAACGGTTGCACCGTGTTCCACGGCAACGGCTGACGTTCTGTCATGCGAGTTATTGTCCACAACAATGATTTCTCCTGCCATGCCGGATAGATTCATGGCTTGTTGCAGCGCTTCCAGTGTGGAAGGCAACCACGCCTCTTCATTGTATGCAGGGATAATAACCGAGTACGAAATACACATGACAATAATCCTTCCTGAGTGCGATGCGGGTCATGTTGTCATGCCGCCTCCTGCTGCTGAATCTGCCGAATCAGAACGGCGATATCCAGCTAATGCACGTCTATGACAACCATGGCCATATCATCGGCCTGGGGCGCGCCATCCTGGAATTGCGCAATGGTCTCAAACATCGCTTTGCAGAAGTCCTGTGCCGAAGACGGCCCGTGACAGCGCATGGATTCCCGCAAGCGTTCCCGGCCAAACCTTTGGTTATCCGGGTTTATGGCATCAGTCGCCCCATCGGTGTAAAGCACGATTCGACTACCGGGTGGCAGGGTAATGCACAACTCTTCCAAAACAACATCGTCAAACAGCCCCAGAACCTGCCCGTGACCACTGCCCGTAAAAATCTCGGTTCCGTCCTTTCGGAAAAAGAAGGGAATTTCGTGTCCGGCACGCACAAAGGTGAATCGGCGGTGCTCGCAGTCCAGCACGCCATAGATGACGGTGATAAACAACCCTGCCGTGTTCATGTCCAGCAAATGGCGATTGACCTCGCGAAGCACGGCTACCGGCTGGGCCATACGCGAGGCTTCGGCACGCAGCAGGCTGCGCGCAAGGGCCATGAAGATCGCTGCCGGCACGCCCTTGTCAGAGACATCGCCGATCACAACACCCAGTCGATTATCCTTCAGCGCGATCAGATCGTAGAGATCGCCTCCCACGGCGCGCGCCGGGTGCATCATCACACCCAGGTCGATACCGGAAATTACCGGAAGAGTCTGAGGCAGGATACTCTCCTGTATCTCACGGGCCACCTGAAGCTCACGCTCAAGCCTTTCTTTTTCAACAATCTGTATATGCGCGGCCTGGAGTTCGGCATAGGCCGCGGCCAATTGCCGATTCTTTTCCTGCAGACCATGAATGATTTCATTGTCGGTGTTACGAAGGCGGAGGCTGAGTTGACGGGTGATTTCCAGGGCCAGGTCAGGTTGGCGGTGAAGCAGTGCGCGAAAGGAATCATGGCTCATCTTCAGAAGCGTGGTCGCAACCCTTGTGCGAACAGTTGCCGAACGGCGTCCTTCCAGATCAAACATGCTCATTTCCCCGATGAAACTTCCTGATTCCAAGACGTTCAGCAACATCTCTTCTGGTGAACCGAAAGCCTTGATGATTTCCAGATTTCCTTCAACGATGATATAGAAGCAATCACCGGGATCATTTTCATAAAACAGGATCCGGCCAGCGTCAAACCGGATAAATTCCAGGCTTCGGGCCAGTTCCGGCAGAGCATTTTCTTCAACTGAGTCAAAGAGAGAAATACGGCGTAAAATCGGTTCGATTTTCATAATTCTCCTTAGAGCCTGTTTGAAGAGCCCGTCTGAGGCTCGCTATATTTCAGTCAGAAAAAACAGGCGTCCGGTCTTCGAGATAGGCGGACATGGCCTCTTTATGGTCAGAAGACGAAAGCGCTATTCGTTGCCGCCGAAGATATTCTTCAAAAAACGGGCCATGGGCCATATCAAAGGGCATATTCAAAAGCATTTTCGACTGCCGTGTTCCCTCGGAGCAAATGCGATCAACCCTTTTGACCAGAGTGCTGACTTCCGCATCAAAATTTTCGACCTTGACCGCATGGTCTATGAGTCCGATTTCAAGCGCGCGTCGACCATCTATATTTTCACCCGATAATATCATCCACTTTGCCCGGCCCAGTCCGATATAACGCGGCAACCGAAACGTACCCAAACCCGGGACAATTCCCTCCTTGATTGCCGGCAGTCCAAGCTTGCAGTCCTCTGTTGCGATGCGAATGTCACAGGCCAGGGCCAACTGCAACCCGCCACCCAACGCATAGCCATGCATGGCACAAATGAATATTTTTTCCGTCTGTTCAAGGATTCTGAGTGCGCGATCCCAATTTTCATAATACGGGTACGGGATATCACCTGCTGCAAGTCTCTTGAGGTCAATTCCTGTACAAAAGGCTCGCCCTGTACCCCGAATCAGCACCACCCGAATGTCCGATGCATCCCGGATCATCCCGGCAACCTGATACAAATCCAGCGTGCCCTGGTAATTCATGGCGTTAAGCAACTGCGGACGATTGAGCGTCAGATATCCGATTCTGCCTTGTCTTTCAAAAACCATCGTTTCCAGTTTCATTATCAGCCTCTTTGGCTCTGACAAAAAGACACAGTCGTCGCATTCCAGGCATCATGCCCCTTCAGGCGCCGTCAATGGTCGTCGCCATGGACAGGCATAACACCGGTGGACGATCATTGTTCTCCGATTTTCACAGCGACGGAATGACATTCCATGCCAGATGCCCCTTTTTGAACCACGATATTCTTAAGCCAGCGGTCGTTGTCTTCCAAAGGGAAATCGACCCGGAAATGGGATCCCCGGCTTTCAGTCCGCTGAAGAGCCGCCATGCAGATCATCTGTGATACCAAGCGCATGTTCAGAAACTCCAGGGAGCGGATCAATTCAGACGAGGATGTGATGCAAATTTCAGGGCATGGGCTGCGAAGCATTGTTGTGGCTTCGGTCAGTTCGGTATGGCAACGAATAATGCCTGCATTTTTCCACATCATCTCCTTCAATGCCTGGATCAGCTTTTCTGGAGCCGTTCCCCGGGTCGAGAAAGCCTTCTCCAGCCTGAGTTTCTCGGCTTTGGCCATCGGGCCAATACGCGTTGACGTCCGGGTGGCGGTCGCGTCAAGTCCGGCAACCTCGCCGACAAGGGACCCCATTGTAAAAATTTCCGCCAGGGCATTGCCGCCCAGCCGGTTGGCCCCATGAGCGCCTGCGGTCATTTCGCCGACTGCAAAAAGCCCCCTCATCCCGGTTTTCCCCTGTGTATCCGTTACGACGCCACCCATGCAGAAATGGGCGGTCGGTACGACGGGAAAAACCTTTTGGCCTTTCCACCACAATGCAGGCAGCAATGGGGCCATCTGATTTGCTTTTTCATCGGAAAGCGCGCCCAGATCCATGACAACGGTCCCTTCCCGCACCTCCCGCATCATCAACTGGGCCAGTTGATCCCGGGTCATGGTCATGAAATCCATAACGCCATACTTTTTGAGAAGATCCTCCCCATTCCGGTTTTTCAGGACGACGCCCGGCTGGGACAGAAGCCTTTCATTCAACAGCAGCCTGCTGCCATACTTCCCTCTTGCAGTCGGATAAAACTGCACAAATTCCATATCCTGCAACGGCACCCCCAAGTCATAGCAAAGGGCGTGACCATCCCCGGTAATGCCCGGAACATTATTGGTATTTCGAAAAACATGGGCATATCCGCCCGTTGCCAGGATCACGGATGATGCCTGCACCGCAACGAATCGCCCGTCTTCCGTGACACCGCAGGCGCCAGCCATGGCATTGTCCGATGTCAGCAGACGGGTAATAAAAACATGTTCGATAAAACCGATACCGATTTCTTTGGCATATCGCTTCAATGGCAGCACAATATCACTGCCATTCCAGTTTTGACAAAAGACATGGCGGGGAAAGCGGTGGCCGGGAGTCTGCATCAGCCGGAAATTTTGACCGTCCATGCCAAAGCTGGTGCCACACTGCTGTAAAAAGCCGATCTCCGAACCCGCCCGCATGGTAATTGCAGCCACTTTGGAGGGGTCATTCAAAAAACGACCACCCGTTATCATATCTTGTGCATGGACAATCGAATTATCCTCGGCCTGTCCCAGTCCTGAAGCAGCGATAATACCCTTGGAGATATAGGTGTTGCTCGACTGCCCGACTTTTGATTTGGATGCCATCAGCACCCGGGCTCCTGTCGCTTTGGCGGCAACGGCTGCCCGAAGTCCGGCGCCGCCGCCGCCGATCACCAGCACATC
>Ga0366817_10009_pt1 | contig 105381 bp, 103 predicted proteins | sample TotcelFGM3001N13_FD_207092 | JGI IMG/M metagenome (GOLD analysis project Ga0366817, IMG submission 207092) | Enriched cells from coal bed in the Powder River Basin, Montana, United States - Total cells FGM rep3 HSBNCT.FGM.300.1.N13 ...
TTGATGCCGCCGACCTGAATGCCAAACAGGATGATCGGAACAGAACTTATAAAGGTCCCGACAATCGGAATGAATCCGCAAAAAAACACGATGACCGTAATCAGCGCCATATTGGGAACTTCAAAAACCCAGATTCCGGTAATGGTCAACAAAGTATTGCAGGTTGCGATAATCGCCTGTGCGGTAAAGGCTCTTCCCAAAACATTGGCAAAGGCATGAAGGTGTGGGGCTGCACCCGCATAGAACGAATGAATCCGGCTTTTTTCCAGTTCCTTCATTTTTCGGGCGATACGCTCCCAGTCCATAACCAGAATGAAGGAAAAAATAATGGCCAGAATCAGCGAGAGCATAACCTCCCAGCAGACCTTCACAATATGCAGAAGTGTTGCAAAAATATAGGGCATCGCGGATTTCAATGCGTTGGCTATCTCGGCTTTCACGATATCCATCATCGCCAGATACTCTTTGGAACCGATGACAGACTCGGCTTTTCCCTCACCCAGAATTTTGACCACCGTGTTCTGGGCAAACCGGTTGATTTTTTCCCGGGTCTGCTGCTCGCCACTTCCTGCAAAATCAGTCAATAGCCGATTCGATTCGATAATGAGTTTTGGTGTAATCCAGGTGCCTATCGCACCCAGTGCGCTTACAAAAATCAGAAAAAAAATCACGGTGGCCATTCGGTGGTTTATTTTTAATTGAACGACACCCCATCCCACGACCCGCTTGGCGATATAAGTGATTAAAAATGTTTCAAAAATCAACAGAAGAAACGATTTCAGCAGGTAAAACAGACCGATCAGGATTGCCCACAAAATCATTTTTTCCCAGTTGTTCTGAAACAGCTTTTTTACGCCGAAACTCTGAAGCATTCGATTTTCCCTTATATTCGGTTGGATGCCAGGACAGATGGTTAGCTGGTTTATATCCATTTTTCTGATATCCATCAAGAATGAATGCAGGAATCACCTGTATTTCTGAGCCGCCCATATCAATGATCCGGAATCCTGAATTGCAATAAAAATCCCCCCTTTCAGCGTTCCGAAAGGAGGGATTTTTAAAAAAACCGTTATTTTGATTTGTTACAAGATGCGTGTAATTCCCTTCGACAGTTAAAACCGGATGGTTGCCGACAGATATCCGAGCCACACTTTGTCAATTACCGCATTCAGCGTATCAAACGCCGTTGCGTCGCTGATTTTGACTGGCTCACCCATGGGATTCCCGCTTCCGGTATAGTCATAGTCATAATACTGCCCGCCCAGTTTCACAAAAAAATTATCCTTATAAATCGGCTGAATGTAATATCCCTCAAATACCTGACCACGGGCTGCCAGTTTGCTGCCGACCAGGGAATCTTCCGCGCCGGTAAAATTGAACCAGTATTGGGAGCCCCAGTTGTATTCAATTCCCAATCTGGCGTCATATGGCATGGGAAACAACACACCCGCATACACACTGTAGCCGTTTTGATCCTGAAGGTCGCCGTTCGAACTTAAAAGACCCTGCCCCAGCATCTGATAATAGGGGTTTTTGGAAATCTGCGATGGGCTGGTGTGGCTCCAGGAAGGCGCAAGGAACACATCAATATTGGCAAACCGTTCGGACAGATTGGTCCGCAGCAGCAGGGACAGCGCATCCCAGTCACCAATATTGGAGGATGGCTCCAGCCGGCTGATATATCCGCCTTTATTCGGATCGAAATAATATTCCGGATTTCCGTCGCCATTGGTATCCGCTGTGGAAATGATAAAGGGCATGACCGTTATGCCGGTGAACCCGTCCGTGACATCCCATGCATGAGCATAATTCAGTACCGCGCTGCTGGTATCATTGTCAAACAGCGTGGCGATAAACCCAAACATATGAACATCGCTGACATCCGCTGTGCTGGTCAGTGAAAAACTGTTGCCCCAGTCTCCTTCAAAACCAACTCCGTAACACAGTTTGAATGCGGCACCGGGTATGCCAGTCACATCTTCCAGTCCAAAATTCAGGGATGCGCCATCAAACTGCCAGTTGATAAGCGTTGCCAGAGGAGAACCACCTTCCAAACTATAATTAGCAAGTTCCATGGGCGGTCCTTCGGTTGACGGACGCCTTCCCAACGAAAAATTAATGGGAATTGCACCCAAATCCTGCTTGTAGTTGAAATAGGCCCGTTCGACATGAAGGGCATCACCCCGGGGAAGGCTGGAGGTGTTTCCATCAAACGTCACATCCCCCATACTGCCCTGGTAGAATTCGACACCGGTGCTGTCTCCCCAGATTTTGTAGGCAGCGAGCCGGCCGGCAAAATCCAGATGAGAGTTGACGACCGCTTTCATGTTCAAACGCAGCCTGCTGGAATAGATGATGTCATTGTCAGCGTCATAGGCGTCCGGCGGTGGAACCATTCCGGATGCCTGCATGCCTGCCATGGCCTGCTGAATCTGCTGAAGCGTCGCGCCGTTAAACCCCTGAGGGTAGGGCGCAAAAAATGAATTGATAATCGGCGCAGGAGCCATCTGAATATCCTGATAATGAATGGATTCGCCCTGAGTTCTCAATTCCGCTCCAAATGAAATTTTGTCTGTTGTGGTGTGCATCTCGGCCTTGTTCAGCCGCTTATCCATCTCCTTGACTTCCTCATCTTTACTGGCGTTTTGTTTTTCCAGCGTTTCCAGCTTCTGCTGAACGGTTTTCATCATGTTGCCAAGCGACTGCAGTTGCTGTTTCAGTTCCTCGACATCATCCGATGCAGGGCTTTGCGACGGAACACCGACCAGCAGAAACAGAAACACAACCATGACCACACCAAACACACTTTTCTTTTTATACTGTTTATGCATCTTCATATTTTTCTCCTTAATGATGGTTAAAAGAGCCCAGTATCAAAACAGCAAGAAAAGTGCCACAAACGCTGGTTCAAAATCGAAATGCCGTATTTCAGAGCCTTTTTGAGGATTCTGGATCAGGCCTGGTAACAAGGCGGAAAGCGCAGCAAAAGCGGCGCATACACGAAGTATTTGACCATGATGAGGCTGCATGGGTTAAATAAACGACCCATTAATTTCATTCAACCTGTTTACACCTGTTAACTTAACAGATTAACAGAGATGCCCCCCATTTTTTCCTTTCATCGGCATCCCTTTCACGTTATAAAACAGTCAGTCTTACCGTGAAAATGCACCTGTTCCATCATTTCTGCGAAAGCAGGAACGCAGTGAAGCGTGAGGTGAGATTTTCATCATAGATGGGGGCAAGCAAGCCGTTGTTCATGACCATGCATGTTATGTGATCAGGAGTGATGCCATGATTCAATTCTTCCACAACCGTTTATATTATATAGCTTTCCAGATAAAGCGTTTGTGTGCGTTATCTTCCGGGAATGGCCGACAATATTTCAAGGCGTCAGCCGCAAAAAAGCCTATCCCTTCCCTGCTGCCTTCTCAAAATCATTATCTGAAAAGCTATATTTTTATTGTCGGCTGCACCATGCTTATCGGATCGGCTCTTTCTGCTGCTGAGCTGCCAAAAGATATCGAGTGGCTGACCAACAATGAGGATCCGGTTTATGCCGCTTCCGAGGCGGTCACAGGCGGCACGCTGAATCTGTCTATTCTCAGCTTTCCCATGACATTCCGGTTTGTCGGACCCGATTCAAATGGCAGTTTCAGAAGCGCCATACTGGATAATCAGCTCAGTCTGATCGGACTTCATCCCAACACGTTGAAGATAATTCCGGAACTCGCCACCCACTGGGCATTTGGAAAAGACAAAAAAACCATGTTCTTCAGGCTGAACCCAAACGCAAAATGGTCGGATGGAACGCCAGTCACGGCCGAAGATTTCGCCTTTACCCTTGAGTTTATGCGATCGCCCCACATTGTTGCGCCGTGGTACAATGACTATTATTCCAAAGAAATCGAAAAAGTCATTGTTTATGATTCTCACACACTGGCTGTCGTCGGAACCCGTGCAGAGCCGGACCTGCATCTCAAACTGGGACTCAGCCCGACCCCCCGGCATTATTATGGCACACTTGAAAAAGACTTTACGGCCAAGTACAATTGGAAAGTGATACCCAACACCGGACCTTATCAGATCGATGAGTTTAAAACCGGAAAATATATCAAATTCAAACGAAAGAAGGACTGGTGGGCAAAGGATCTAAAATATTTCCGGAATCGCTTCAACGTGGACCGGGTGATCTATAACGTGGTACGGGATTACAACATGCAGTGGGAATATTTTAAAAAAGGAAAGGAAGATGTGTTCGGACTGGTGATTCCCAAATACTGGCATGAAAAAACAAAAATCCCGATATTTGAATCCGGTTATGTCGAACGTATCTGGTTTTTTAATGACACGCCTCAATCGGCCATGGGCATGTGGTTGAATCAGGATCGTGAGATATTTAAAGATCCCAATCTGCGATTTGCATTTGCCCATGCCATGAACGTCGAAAAAGTGATCAATCAGGTGCTTCGGGGGGATTATTTCCGTCTGGAACAGGCATTTATGGGTTATGGCCCCTACACCGACGATACCATTCGAGCCAGGCGCTTTGATCTGGCGAAAGTGGATGAATATATGAAGGCCTCAAAATGGAGCCGGGGACCGGATGGCATCTGGCAGAAGGATGGCATGGCCTTTTCTGTGGAAATCACCTACAGCCATGAAGAACATACGCCGCGGCTGGTCGTGCTGAAAGAGGAAGCCAAAAAAGCCGGAATCGATCTGAAGCTCCAGCAGATGGATCCGTCTGCAGCATTTAAAAAATTTCTGGAAAAAAATCACGATGTGGCATGGATGGGATGGAGCACATCTTTGAGACCACAATACTGGGAGCATTTTCATTCCATCAATGCCCATAAAACCCAGACCAACAATATCACCAATACGGATGATCCGGAAATGGACCGACTGATCGATGCCTACCGGAATTCCCTTGAGGAAGCCGAACGTATTGGACTTTCCAGAAAGATTCAGAAAAAAATTCATGAAATCGGGTGTTTTGTGCCCACATTCATGGTGCCTTACACCCGGGAGGCATACTGGCGCTGGTGGCGACTGCCGTCGCCCGCCGGAACCCGAACCTCCGGAAGTCTGTTCGACCCGTTCAACAGTGCCGCGGGTGGATTGTTCTGGTATGATGATGCCCGATATCAGGAAACACGCAAGGCCATGAAATCCGGAGCGGTTTTCCCACCGGTAACGATTGAAGATACAACCTATCGAATGGTGAAATGATGCACGTTGCGCATAATCCAATTCGATCCGCTGAACCCATTTTGGAAGTCAGCAACCTGGTTGTGACATTTGATGGAGAAGACGGGGTGGTTCGGGCTGTGGATGACATCAGTCTGACCATTCCGGATGGCCTGACGCTGGGGCTGGTGGGAGAGTCCGGCTGCGGTAAAAGCGTGACCGCGCTCTCCATCATGCGACTGTTACCCCGGCCATCGGGTAAAATTCTTCAGGGGCACATCCGCTTCAAAAATCTGGAGATCACACAGATTCCGGCAGAAAACATGCAGGCGATTCGGGGAAAACGCATTTCCATGATCTTTCAGGAGCCCATGACCGCTCTGAATCCGGTTCATCGGATCGGCCGGCAGGTGGAAGAGGTGTTCCGTCTTCATCAGTCCGGACTGACAGACCGTCAGCGGCTCGATAAATCAGTTGAAATGCTTTCCAAAATGGGAATTTCCGATCCCCTTGACCGCATGGTGGCCTATCCCCATCAAATATCCGGCGGTATGCGGCAGCGGGTGATGATTGCCATGGCCCTGGCCTGTCATCCAGAACTTCTGATTGCCGACGAGCCCACAACCGCCCTGGATGTGACCATTCAGGCCCAGATATTGGAGCTGATGCGGAAACTTCAGGCAGAAACCGGCATGGCCATTCTGTTTATCACCCATGACATGGGGGTTGTTGCCGAAATGTGCGACCAGGTTGTTGTGATGTATGCAGGAAAAATTGCAGAATCCGCATCGGTTCACGACATCTTCAGTCATCCCCGCCACCCTTACACCCGGGGGCTGCTCGAATCCATCCCCCGGCTGGAAACACCATCCAAAACCAGATTGAATGTCATTCGCGGGATGGCACCGTCCCTTCATGACCTGCCATCCGGATGCCGTTTTGAAAACCGGTGTCCGATGGCGCAATCCATCTGTCAAACTGCACATCCAGAAATACGGGAAGTGGTGAAAGATCATTTTGTAAGTTGTTATTTCGCATGAAGCTTCCTTTGCACGGCATACGCGCCACTGCTGCAACTGCAGCTTGATTATTATGGGTTCGTCATATATGGTTACTGACATTCATTTCATCACAGGCTGAACCGATTTTGACACCTCATACACAAAATCCCAGAATCATCGTTATTTGCGGGTCGACCGGAACCGGAAAGACAGCCGCAGCCATATCCGTTGCACAGGCAGTCGGCGCTGAAATTGTCAGCGCTGATTCCATGCAGGTTTATCGCTATATGGATATCGGAACAGCCAAGCCGTCTTCAGAGGAGCAAGCGTTTGTCAGGCATCATCTGATCGATATTGTCAATCCGGATGAACCGTTTGATGCAAGGCTGTATACGGTCATGGCAGGTGATGCCATTCGATCGATCGATCATCAGAACAAGGTTGCTCTGGTAGTGGGAGGAACCGGTCTTTACATTCGCGCACTCCGTCACGGTCTGTTCAGTCTGGAAAGCGGCGATTCGATCATTCGGGATAGACTGAAACAAAAGGCGTTGAACGAGGGAACAGAAAATCTGTATATGGAATTGAAGCGCAGTGATCCGGAATCTGCTGTTCGAATTCACCCCAATGATGTCTATCGTATCATCCGGGCACTGGAAATTTTTAAATCCACCGGAACACCGATGTCTGTATTTCATCAGCACCACCACTTTTCGACCGATTTTTATGCGGTTCGCATGATTGGACTTTATCGGGAAAGAGAACTATTGTATGAACGGATTAACCGGCGGGTGGACCGGATGCTTGAAACCGGATTCATTCAAGAGGTCGAATCACTTTTGAATCGGGGATATTCATCAACGCTGAAGTCCATGAAGTCACTGGGATATCGGCATATTGCCGATTATGTGGAAGGACGGACCTCTCTTCCAGATGCCGTTTTATCCATGAAACAGGACACGCGGCGATATGCCAAACGGCAGATGACCTGGTTCCGGTCCGAAAAAGATATCCTTTGGATTGACGCTGAAAACATGGATGACGTAAAAAAAACAGCAGAAGATTATTTAATGATGAAGTCTGAATAACAGGGAAACAACGAACGGTTTGTATCATGACGGAAAAAACGGAGGAAAGTAACATCAGGCGATATGTTAACATCAATGGTCCGGCAATAATTGGCATCGCGCTTGGACTGGTTTTTTCAATCAGTTGTATGGAACCCGTTTTCGGAGATATGCTTCAGGATGTCTCCGCAGGCATCAAACGCACGCTTCTGGCTCAGGACAATCAGCAGACGCTGATACCCGAAGCCCAAACGGCTGGAAGTGAGTCCCTGATTGCCGAGATCTATCGCGTACGCGATTTTTTGCCCATCTGGATTGAAAATCAGCAAATCAGCGATCAGGCCCGATTATTCATTCGGTTTATTCAGGAGTCTGAACAGGATGGGCTGATTCCCGAGGATTACCATTTATCGGCGATTCAGGAATTGCTTTTTTCGATCAATATGCCTCAGTCTCCTACAGGGGAGCATCCGATTCAGCAACTTATCGATCTGGATATCCTTCTGACAGATGCATTGTATCGTTACAGTTATCATATGGCCAAAGGGCGGGTTGATCCCGAAACAGTTGACTCTCTCTGGCTGTCGCTGAAGCCGTTTGAAAATATCAACGATTTGATCGGACACGCCCTTTATACCCGCACACTGGAAGAAACCCTTTATCGATTAAAGCCTACGCATCCAGGATATTATCGCCTGAGAGAGGCATTGCAGCATTATCGGGATATTCAAAAAAACGGTGGCTGGCCTGTCATTCCGGATGGCGGTTTCATCCGACCCGAAGATATAAATGACCGGATTCCCTTGATTCGAAAACGTCTGGCGATAACCGGGGATATCCAGGCATCAAATAATGCTTTATCAAAAACCCATGATACAGGTCTGGTTCATGCGATCAAGCGATTTCAATACCGTCATGGAATTGATCCGGACGGAATTATTGGTCCGCAAACACTTCGGGAAATGAATATCCCTGTGACTGACCGGATTCGTCAGATCGAGATGAATCTGGAAAGATGGCGGTGGCTGTCCCATGATTTTGGTCAAAAATATATTCTGGTCAATATCGCAGACTATAGCCTGACAGCAATGAATGGTTCTGATCCGGTCCTGAGCATGCGGGTGGTGGTAGGGCAGGCGTATCGGCGAACACCTGTTTTTAGTGAACGCATGCGGTATCTCGTCATCAATCCCGATTGGAATATTCCGGAAAAGATCGCCATTGAAGATAAACTGCCCATCATCAAAAAAAATCCGGATTATCTGATTCGGCAGAATATTCATGTCTATTCCGGATGGGATGAAAATGCGCTGGCAATCAACCCGCATACCATTGACTGGTCCAGAATCAACGCCGGATATTTTCCCTACAGGCTTAAACAGAAGCCAGGCACCCAGAATGCACTGGGCCGAATCAAATTCATGTTTCCCAACCGGTTTGCCGTTTATCTTCATGATACTCCGCAACGAAACCTGTTCAAGCGGACCTCGCGTGGATTCAGCTCCGGATGTATTCGAATCGAAAAGCCGGTCGATCTGGCGGCCTATGTGCTTTCGGGAAATTCGGAATGGACTGTGGAAAAAATCATAAAGACCATCGACAGTGGAAAAACAAAAGTAATCCCTATCCGGGATTCAATCATGGTTCATCTCTTATACTGGACAGTCTGGGTCGATGAAGGAGGAATCGTCAATTTCAGAGACGATATTTATGATCGGGATCGTCCGCTATGGGAGGCGATTGAGACCGCCCGATCGTTACCGGCAGGAGCCGGAAAAATTTCACTGAACACCACCATATTCCCTACCAGCAGCGAATATCTCCGACATCGATATGCACAAACTGATCATCGGGGTAGTATCCGACGCCACCGGCTTTCAGGCTGACCGCAGCATTACGGATAGAAGCGATACTTCGTCCCGGAAGCCTTATATCCACTGCCTTTCCTTTGATATGAAAGCTGTCTTTGGCAACCTGACTACTTTCTTTTCTTAGCAGCGCATTGGTTTCAGGAGACCGGTAGCCGGAAATGATGTGAAACGGTGTGCGCGGCGTCTCCAATTTGTTGGACAGGGCATACAGGTAGTCTAACAGGTTTTGATCGATGGGTTTGATGGCGCCGGTCCGGTGATCTCTGAAGATGTGATTGATATCCTTCATGGCTACCGGAGAATATCGCCCCTTGGTGAAATAGGGCACATCCAATTTTTCACCGGTGTGCGGGTTATAAAAATACAATGCCTTTGTGATCTGTTTGGATTTCCGGTAAATTTTGGAAGATCGTTTGACAGCAGCCTCAACTGGATTTGCTGATAATCCCACAAAAGCAAGCAACGCACCAAATTTCAGAAAATCTCTTCGCCCCACGTGTAATGGGTTCAGTCTGTCGTGATTTTTCAGAAACGTAAAAATAATGCCACCTCCTGCAAATCATTTTCAGGCTGATAAGCCTATAGTTTGTTGATATCATGGAATAACTGATATAAATCAATTATGGTTGGCGTTAATATATAGGCTATGGGTCAATCACAAGTCAACCCCAAATGTGCATTTGGCTTCATTTTCCGTCATCTTCCTGCGCCCGCGAAATAAATTTTGCGGTTTCAGTGTGCACCTTGACCCACTCTCCCGGAGACATATATTCCGGAACCTGAATGTCTACGCCATTTGCAAGTGTCGCGGTTTTGGTGCGGCCTGTCACGGTTGCCCCCCGTATGACCGGAGACGTTTCGGCAATTTTCAGTGTAACCACCTGCGGCAGTTCAATGGCTATCATATGTCCATCATGAAACAGGGCCGTGATTCCCTCGATATTTTCGCTAAGCCATTCAGACTGATTCTCCAATGCGGCCTCGTCCAGGGTGTATTGGCTGAATTCTTCTGTGTCCATGAATGTATAATGTGTGCCTTCACGAAAAATGAACTGGACCGGTTTTCGGCTCAACTCGATTTCTTCCAGCATATCGTTGCCTTTAAATGTCTGTTCCTGTTTCTGTCCGCTTTGAACCTGGGCAAAACGCACCTTGTACAGGGTTAATGCGCCTCTGGCAGACGGTGTTTTGACATCAATATGCTTGGCAACAACCAATTGATTGTTGATTTTGACCACGTTTCCTTTTTTCAGGCTGGATGCCTTGATCATCGAATATCTCCTTGTTTGCTGTTTGTTTGGTTACACGCGTCAGCGCATGAATATGGGCGACCTGACTTCCATATTCATGCGAATTATTTTAGCCGACCGGATATTGTTTGAACAATGAAATTTTTTAAAGACCTTCCACTTTTTCAAAATGGACTTTTCTTTTTCTATTTATTGTTTTTTATAATAAAAATCGATATGTTGAAATTAATTTAACTTTAATTTTTTATGGATGAATATCAGTTGCCAACACAGAAAATTTCTGGTTTAATGCTGCCAAATCTTTGTGATCGATTTTTCTGAATGCTTCATGCCTTCCCGCCTGGATTCCATCTGATATTAAGGATGTATTGATGAAAATCCGAATGCGCTTTCTGTCCAATCCGGCGACACCGACAGCGGTTTTGATTGCGGTCGGTTATACGAAAAGGGTTACCAGCAACTCCTTCCTGGAAATAAGAAACCGTTTTCTTTTTTCTTCTGCACCAAAGCAATCTTTTCATGATTCCGCGTATGCCACAAGGGATGACTGGATGCCTGTCACCAAGCATATGAGAAATTCAAACATATTCAAAATTCAGGCGGGTTATTTTGAATTGCCAGGATAAGACCGGTTAATATCGATCCATATCCCCAAGAAAGGAGGTTTAATGGCTGATCCATATCAATGGGACTGGGAATCCACAGAAAAACAGATTAACGTGACGGACTGGAAAGACCGGTTCGAGTGGGTTGAGGAATTTTACGCCAGCCCGGATGGCGAAAAAGTCGCTGCGGTGGTGAATCAGGCTGAAGGCGAATTCAATGTCTGCGTCAATGGAGAAACCTGGGAAAACCCGTTTGAAAAAATCTGGCATCTACGGTTTTCGCCAGACAACCGACTGGCAGCAATCGTTTCAGACAGCGGCGAATGGACCGTGGCTGTGGATGGAGAACCCTGGGAAAATCGGTTCGGCTATGTCTGGAATATGAAATTCAACCCTAAAGGTGATGCAATTGCGGTTTCGTTTCAGCAGGATATGAAATATGGTCTCTCACTGAATGACGCGCCCTGGGAAGAAACCTTTCTGCATGCCACAGATCCGGTTTTAAGTGAGGATGGTCTTCATACCGCTGCATCGGTTCAGGTGGTTTCAGTCGGTGAGGCAGAAATTCACAAATTTCAGGAAGGCACCATTTCCGCGGCAATGGATGGCGTCGTCTGGGACAAACCATTTGTCAATGTCTGGGGCAAGGCGATCAGTCCGGATGGTGTTCATCTGGCTGCAGAAGTTCGTCTGAACCTGTATGACTATACCATTGCCGTTAACGGCGTACCCTGGCCCAAAACCTATGCAGGGGTGTGGGAGCCGGTTTTTCATCCGTTAACCCATGAGGTGTTTGCCCCGGTTCGGATTCAGGGAAAATGGACAATGGCCCGAAACGCCGATATCGCCTGGAACAACCGGTATTGCCAGCTCTGGCATTCTGTTTTCAGCCCGGACAGCAAAAAACTGGCGGCCATTGTTTCACCATCGTTTGGCCGATGGACCATTGCGGTCGATGATGTCCCATGGGCTCAGACATTTGGAGATCTGGTCACCGATCTCACATTCAGCCCGGACAGCAGAAGGATTGCTGCGGTCATCAAGGATCAGGATAACTGGTCGATTGTGGCAGATGGTCAGGCATGGAAAAACACGTTTGATATGGTCTGGAAACCGATTTTCAACCCAGATGGCAACATGGTTGCATCAAAAATTGACAAAAACGGTAAAAAAGGATTTGCGGTCAACGACCGGATTCTGGAATTTCAATGTGAGGATGCATGGCCTCCGGCATTTAGCCCGGACGGAAGCAAAATCCTTCTTCGAAGCGTTGAAAATGGGATCTATTTTCGCAGAATCATTCCGGTGTCGGAGTTGAATATTCAATAATTCCTTGGCCGATAAGCCCATGAACCGGTCGATTATTTCAGGGCATGTTTGGGAATCTGGATTACAAACATGCTCTCAGGGAGATGCGATATGCATGATATCTATCAGTTTGTTTCCGGCCCGCTGGCATGGATCGCCTTTATCGTGTTTATCGGTGGCAGTATGTTCCGGTTGATCCATATATTCTGGCTTATCCAGAAAAAAGAAAGCTTCATTTTTTCCTACATCAGCCTGAAATATGCCTTTCGATCGATTGGCAATTGGTTGATTCCATTTGGCCCTGTCAACATGAGAAATCATCCGGTCGTAACGACCGTCACGTTCCTGTTCCATTTCTGCCTGATAGCCACACCCATTTTCCTGCTTTCCCATATCGTTTTATGGGATGAATCCTTCAGCATCCGATATTGGGCACTCCCCGATGCCGTGGCAGATGTGATGACCCTTCTGGTCATTGCCAGTTGCCTGTTTTTTGGAATACGACGTCAGAAACTGCCGGAAGTCCGGTTTCTGACCTCCGCATCGGATTATGTCATTTTAACAATTGTCGCGATGCCATTCATTACCGGTTTTATGGCCTATCATCAGTGGGGCGGCTATCCATTTTTTATGATTCTTCATATCGTCAGTGGCGAAATCATGCTGATGGCCATTCCGTTTACAAGGCTGGTGCACATGCTGTTCGCGCCGTTTACCCGGGCCTATACCGGATCTGAATTTGGCGGGGTTCGACATGTCAAGGATTGGTAATCGGGAACGGTTTATTTATTGAGTGGTAAGGGAGGTTTTTCATATGTATGAATCGAAAAATAGTCCCGCTGAAAAAATAGTGGATGAGGGAATAGAAAAAGGTGCAGCCAGGCTGACCGAAGACAAAATTGCACAGACCATCAATCGGGTGCTGAATGTCGAAGCAGGTGCCCGACTTCGCATGTATGTGGACACCTGCGCGCATTGCGGGCTGTGTTCCGAAGCCTGCCACTATTATTTATCCCACGACAATGACCCCCATTTTTCACCGGCTGGCAAGGTCAAACAGACATTGTGGGAAATGATTCGGAAAAAAGGCAGGGTCTCGCCGGAATTCATGAAACAGGCGGCAGAGATTGTACACACCCAGTGCAATCTGTGTAAACGCTGCTCCATGTATTGCCCATTTGGCATTGATATCGCCTATCTCATGACCATCGTTCGCCGAATCATTCATCTACTTGGCATGACCCCGCTGTATATTCAGGCCACAGCCCACAGCCATGCGGCCACCATGAACCAGATGTGGGTCAAGGAAGATGAATGGCCGGATACGCTGCAATGGCAGGAAGAGGAAGCCCGGTCCGAAATTCCCAAGTTGCGCATTCCGCTTGAAAAAGAAGGTGCGGACATCATGTATTCGGTCATTGGACCAGAGCCAAAGTTTCAGGCCCAGTTGCTGTATCAGGCCGCAGTCATTTTAAATACCGCCGGGTTAAACTGGACCATGCCCGCCACGCCCGGCTGGGACAACAGCGATATGGCCATGTTTACCGGTGATAATGAACTGATGGGCCGGATCAAACGCGCCCATTTTGAAACCGCCATACGACTGAAGGTGAAAAAAATTGTCATGGGTGAATGCGGACATGCATTCCGGTCCGTGTATGACACCGGAAACCGCTGGCTGTCGTGGCGAATGCCGCCGATTCCCGTCGTTCATGCCATCGAGTTTTATTATGACATACTCAAGGAAGGCCGAATCAAAATTGCCAAAAAATATTCGGAACCCGTCACGCTGCATGATCCCTGTAATGTGGTAAGGGGCAGAGGGCTTCATGAAAAGGCCCGATATATCATCCATGCCATCTGTGACAACCTGATCGAGATGCATCCCAATCGGGAACACAATTATTGCTGCTGCGCCGGTGGTGGTGTCATCAACTGTGGCCCTCCCTATAAAATGGCCAGAATGAAAGGCAACCGCATCAAAGCCGATCAACTTTTTGCCACCAAGGCCAAGGGAGCAAAAACCCTGGTTGCTCCCTGTCATAACTGTCACAGTGGTCTGGAGGATATCAACCATTATTACGGATTGGAAATGAATGTCAAATTCATCAGCGATATTCTGTATGAAGTCATGGAAAAACCGCAATGACCGATAAGGAGATGAATCCATGAACCGATATGCCACATTTATTCTGATTGCCGGCCTGGTTTCCCTGACCCTTATCATGGCCTCATATTCACAGGAAGACATGGTCACAGTGGACAACGGCGTTTTCAGCAACCCTCAACGCACACCGGCCAAATTCAAACATGACGATCACAATGAAACAGCCAAAATTGAATCATGCAGTGAATGCCATCATGTCTATGAAGACGGGAAAAAACTGGAAGACGAATCATCCGAGGACAAATCCTGTTCAGAATGCCATACTCTGACCGATGACGGCAAAAAACCCGGTTTGATGAAGGCATTTCATATCAACTGTAAAGGCTGTCATGCAACTGCGAAAAAAGGTCCGGTGATGTGTGGGGAATGTCATGCCTGGGAAAAGGCTGAAGGCTGAAGGTGTCTGCTTCCTGCGACCTGTGCTCCTACGAGCGATGAACGATGAGATGCGAGATACGAACGACGCTTCACGATCTATTTTCACGACACAATGAAATTGGTTATCAATCCATCCATGCAACATGAGGTCATGCCATGCCAAAAAAAATTATGGTCGTTGACGACGATCCGGTCATTGTCAAGTATTTGACAACACTGTTTCAGGATAACGGGTACGACACATGCAGCGCATCAGACGGTCTGCAGGCAATGGATTTAATCCAGACCGAAGTTCCCGATTTGATTACGCTGGACCTGGAAATGCCGCAGGAATGGGGAAGCCGTTTTTATCGCAAGCTGTCAAAAGATTCGAATCTGAAAAAAATTCCCATCATCGTTATCACAGGTCTTGCCGGCCAGCATGCGGTCAAGGACGCAGTGGCCTATATCCATAAGCCGTTTGACCGGGATAAACTGATGGGAATCGTCAAACAAACAATCGGATGAAATCCTTATCGATATCAAATTATTGGCCCTATTGGTCGCACTCCGGATATGAAATATATCGATCTTGAAAACCAGAAGGATCTGAATCAGCCAACGCTGGATGAAAACAGCCTCTTTTCGTTCAGATGCCACCCCGGGATTTCCTGTTTTAACCATTGCTGCCATCATCTGAATCTGTTTCTTTATCCCTATGATGTCATTCGCCTGAAGAATCGGCTTGGCATACCTTCCAATGAATTTCTGGATCGGCATGTGGATGTGGTGATACGGGAGGGAAGCTTTTTTCCGGACGTGCTTTTGACCATGTCAGAGGCTGTCAACCATCCCTGCCCGCTTTTGACCGAAACCGGATGCGGCGTCTATGAAGACCGCCCGGATGCATGTCGCATGTTTCCGCTGGAACAGGGTATGATGTATGAAACCGCGTCCAAAACCAGCCGGCCGGTTTATTTTTTCCGGCCACCTGAATTCTGCATGGGCCGGCATGAAAACAGCACATGGAGCCCCCGATCATGGATACAGGATCAATGTGCAAAGATGCATAATGACATGACCATCCGATGGTCCGAAGTTCTCCGGCTGTTTCAGGAAAACCCCTGGGGCAATGAGGGGCCAGAAGGCCCCAAGGCCAAAATGGCCTTCATGGCGGCCTACAACATCGATGAATTTCGCAATTTTATATTCAACAGCTCATTTTTAAAGCGATATAAAATCCCATCGTCTGCGCTGAACCGGGCCAGAACAGATGATGCCGAACTGCTTCACATTGGTTTTGCCTGGATCAAACGGTTTTTATGGGATATTTCCACACCGTTGATTCAACCCAAGCGATAGGTGCGCGCGGTTTTGGGTACCGATGAGAACCCAGCGGGATCTGTGAACAAAATTTTATGATACATGAAACATTTATGGAATATGCGCTGAAAGAGGCCCAAAAAGCGTTTCAGGCGGGTGAATTTCCGGTGGGGTGTGTGATTGTCAGCGGGGATGAGGTGATTGCTTCCGGGTCCCGAATCCATTCATTCGGAGAAACCGTTCGGGAAACCGATCATGCCGAGATCCTGGCGCTTCGTCAACTGGAGACATCAGAAAATACGGTCGATCGTCGAACCCTTCGTGTCTATTCGACTCTGGAGCCTTGCCTGATGTGTATGGGCGCGATTCTGATCAGCGGCATTCGACAAATCGTTTACGCCTATGAAGACATGATGGGTGGCGCCACATCCTGTAATCTGGCTCTCCTACCCCCGCTTTACAGCAGCGAGCCGGTATCCATCATTCCCCATGTGTTGCGGGGAAAAAGCCTGTCCCTGTTTCATGCTTTTTTTTCCGATCCCGCCCATGATTACTGGAAAGACAGCTTGCTGGCCGGATACACCCTGAGCCAGGTGACGTAAAAACGACTGGTTACTATTCTGGCGCAAAGGCACAAAGTGGCATATTGTCCATCAGCCGTTGGCTGCAAGCAGCCGACGCTGGATCAACAGGATGACGCTTTTTTATTCAGTTGATCAATCCGGTTTCACCCCCATCCGCAAACCTAAACCTAAAACGCCTGTGGAAATTGTTTCATCCAGGGCATGAGCATCACAGGGTCTTCTGCCGCAGAACAAGAGGAAAATGGCTGTACCGCATTCACATTTGCCTGAACAGCAGCCAGAAAGGCATTCACCACGACCGGGTCAAAATACGTTCCGCTGAGATGCCGAATTTGATCGAATGCGTCGGGTATGGGGCGGGCCGGCATGTTCGGACGGCCGGATATCATGGTTTCGAATACGTCACAGACTGCCAGAATGCGTGCTCCCAGCGGAATATGCGCCCCTTTCAGTCCTTCCGGATAACCGCTTCCGTCATGCCGTTCATGGTGATACAGCACCAGCAAAGCGATATTCTGAAGAAAAGGCAACGGTTTTAAAATACCGGCGCCGATCGCCGGATGCTTTTTCACCTGATCCAGTTCTTTTTGGGATAATGCGCCCAGCTTGTCAAGATGATGGTCCCGAATGCCGATTTTGCCGATATCGTGTAGCAGACCGGCGTGGAAAACGGTTTCCGTCTCCTGGTGTGACAAGCCCATTTGAGTCGCTGTCATTCTGGCAAATTCAGCGACTTTCAGGGAATGGCCATGGGTCAAACCATCCCGGGCTTCTATGGCAAGCGATAGCCCGGAAATGGTTTGTTTGAACGTTTCCAGCATGTGATGATCGTATCGGAGAGCACGATGCAGCGCAATCGCTCCCTGTTCGGCCAGTGATTTGAGAAAATGCACTTCCCGGTGAACCGGTTTCCATGATCTGCCGAAATAAACCGCCAAAATTCCCCGATATTCATCCACGATGGGAAGGGGTATGCCGATGATGGATACAACTCGCTTCTTGCCCAGGCGTTCGAGATCGGGAATCCGGATATCATGCCGGGCATCTTCAATAATCACATGGCCGCTCGAGTCGGATTTGAACAAAGCGGATAAATCCGAAAATCCCACGTTGGCCAGGCTGCCGTAAGGAAAGCCATAAACCAGTTTTTTATCGATGGATTGTTTCTGATCGTTAACAATCCAGAAAATGCTGCCTTTGGCCCCCATGATTTCTGCCGCATGTCGAACAATCAGTCCCAGGATATCATCGACCCCGATGCCGGAATGAATCGACGTGCTGACCAGATGAAACGCATCCAGATACCGGTTATACAACAGAGAGGCCCGAAGCGTACTGCCATTTCTGTACATGGCGGATTTCAGGCTGCTCAGAATTGCTGTACCAATTTCAACGTCTTTGGGAAAATATATGAACAGAATCATTCGGATGGCTGAATTCAGTTCCATGGGAATCCAGATTCGTTGAAGATTTTGTTCGGTATACGTTGGGTATTTTTCATTCATCGCGCCGGATGATGTCGTCCATGGCAACGATCCATCCTGAAAAAATTCCGAAAGGCGGTGCCGCATGGCAGCCATTTCCGTATCCCGCTCCAAATGGCTGAAGCCGCAACAAGCCCTGCATTCAATATCATTTCGGGAAAAATCAACCAGCGTGATCAGGCATGCACTGGCCTTAAAAATATCAGACAGTCGAATAGCCAGTTGTTCAAGTGTCTCTGTCAGGGAATCTCCATTAAGGATGACGTTCCCGGCTTCGCCGATCAACCTGGAAAATTGTTCGTCAGGGGATTCATGTGTCTGCATGGATCAATTTAAATGACCTTTCACAGCCGATTTGTCAAAACATGAGGTCTGCTGTTGTAATCCGAAGTCATGTTGTTTATAAACGGTCAGATTAGGCTAATATAGAATCACTATGGGGCATGGATTCAATCTGTCATGAAAAAAAACGAAAAGAAAATTCTTGGTCTGACTGCCGCTTCGCACAATTTGGTCCATCTGTATGAAGGGGTTCTGCCTCCGATTATTCCCCTGTTGATGATCCAGTTCAACACAGACTACTTTCATCTTGGCATCGTGGTATCCATCTTCAGTTATGCCTTTGGCATTGGATCGCTTCCGGCAGGCTGGCTCTCGGACCGGGTAGCGCCAATACGGCTGATTGCTCTGTTTCTGTTTGGAGCCGGTTGTCTTTCCATATTGATGTATCCCATTCAGAACATCTGGATTTATGGACTCATGATGGGCCTGGTCGGATTGTTGTGCAGCATTTACCATCCTGCTTCCAACACCCTGATATCCCAGTCGATTACAGAAAAAGGAAAAGCCTTTTGCATTCATGGCATCGCAGGCAGTCTGGGAGTGGCCATTGCGCCGATGCTTTCCGCCTGGCTGGGATCCGGATTTGGATGGGAAGCCCCTCATATCATTTATGGCGTCATGGGCATAGCCGCCGGAATTATTGCACTGCGTATCCATGCGCCTGTCCGCAGCCTGCCTGCTTGTGACATATCGAAAGCGTCCTCCGGATTGGATAGGCTTTCAGTTATCCGCCTGATTGTTTTCTACTGCTCCGCTGCATTTCTGGGATTGACGTATAAGGGCATCATGACCTTTCTGCCGGTTTATATGGGGGAGCAGGTTCACCTGTCGTTTCTGTCTGCTGACAAGCTGACCCTGGGGGGGACGGTTGCGACATTTACGCTGTTGTCCGGTGCCGTCGGACAATATATCGGCGGCCGGTTGGTTGACCGGTTCGGTCCGGAAAAAATCTATGCCACTGCCATATGTATCGGCGCCCTGTTCGTATGGATGATGGCTGTCAGTACAGACTGGATACTGATTGGTTCCGCGGTGACATACGCTTTTTTTTATTTTGCCACCCAGCCGGTTCAAAATTACATGCTGTCCCGGTATCTTCCACCCCATCGGCATGGCATCGGATTTGGCACCCAGTTTTTCATTACGTTTGGAGTGGGATCAACCGCTGCGGCAGTTTCCGGATATATTGCCGACCAATACGGCCTGCCTTCCATATTCTATGCAATGACCGGATGCTTTGTCGTTTCTTCCATTTTATCCCTGGTATTGATCTATTATTCCCGGCAGATTGAAAAACAGGAAGAATGAACCCGGGCAATCAACCGGATGGTCTTGAATCATCCAATTACGGCTGTGTTTATGAATAATAGATCAACACCCAGTTTTTGAATGTTAACGCCTGATGGCAAGGGACAAACCATTTGCCATTAAAAACTGAGAACCGAGCCATTACATGCCAGATCGATCAGTTCCGCACCGACAGCCATTCTGGCACCCTTGATCAGATCGGCTTCTGAAATTTTTCGGGAAACGGCGCAGGGGGTGCAAACCAGAATCGGTACCTCATATTCCTGAATATAGCTTAAATGATCATCAGCGGCATCACCGGTGGCCGCTTTCAAGTGCTCGGCTATTCCCTTCTTTGCCAGATAAACCCCTTCATCCAGAAGAAAAATCGTCACATTTTTCCCCTGTTTTTTGGCCACGGCGGCAAAAAACAGGGCACGGGTCGCCCGATTGGGATTATCGGTTCCGCAGGATAGTGCAATCACGATATTGTCAGTCATAAATCGTCTCCTTTTGATTATTGATAAAAGCGGTGGATACCATTTTCATGGATTGGGGTGAAACCAGCTATTGATAACCGTTTGTTTCACCTTACATACGACACAACAATAGCGTACTCGGTTGTTAAAATCAATCGCTCGCCCATTCTGTTTGAATATTTCAATCACGGTTCTCCAGCTTTCGAATGCCATAGCGCATGGAAAGAATGACCGCCAGTACACAAATGAGAATAACCAGAATAAATGAGCCAACCAACCAGAGTATTTGACCCGGTGTCAGTGCCTGACGTCGGATGCCGGCCATAAACAGCCGGTAAACCGGGCCCGCTTCCAGAATGACCACGGCACCAATCACGGTGGCTGAGAGAATCATAAACATCATGCCGCCAAAACTGGTCACAGCCTGGGCTGGATTTTCGATATTGAAATCGGGATATGCCGCGCCAAGGCCGATGCCCATTGCCAGAATGGCAGGTGTCAGGAACGCGATGGTGACGACGGACAGGGCCATCATCCAGGGGGTGACATGCAGCAGCAGATTGGTGGCCACGATCAGTATTTCAGACAGAAGAAAAAGCGGCAGAAGATAAATCCAGAACTTGATCCACAAATAGGATTGAAGGGATGCAGGGGAGGAACGAATGATCCAGAATGCCTGACCTTCGCTGCTGACAGCCGGAAAAGCAAACCGGGCGGTGACGGCGGTCAGGACGAAGCCGGCCAGGGCCATGTTCAGAAAAGACAGAAGATTCTGAAGATAGATGGTTCGAACCGGCGATTTATCCAATGGCAGAACCGAATAGTTATACACATAAATAACAATCAGGGCCGCTATCAGAAACAGTTGGGACCATTGGGTCTGATCCCGGAAAAAACAAAGAATCTCCTTGGTGACAAGACCCCGGAATGGTGAATGGTGTTTGGAAAACAGCCGGTTTGTCAGGGGGCTGCGGCTTCGAAAAAAAGTGAACGAGGCGGTCTGGCTTCTGGAATATCCCTTGAAATAAAATGGACCGGCCACCAGCAGATTGATGCAGATCAGGAATATGGCAAAACTCCATGCTATTCCGGTGTGGATCATGGCGCTTTCCGGCCGGGACAGCAGCGAATCCCGAAGGCTTTGATAGCACCAGGCAGATGGCAGAAACGGGGATGATGGCGTGCGAAGATGCTCCATGTAATACAAAACAGACGAAAATGTCTCCGGATCAACCAGCCGTTCAGGCCTGGAAAGACGGAACGCAATATACAGAACAATGAATGCGGTAAAACCCAGGATCACAAACAGACTTTGAAGGCGGGATGCCGGCGCCAGCCAGACCGCAGCCTGAATCATCAGCGCGCTGATGGCCGATGCAATGATGCACAGTGCGGCCAATACCAGAATCATGTTGATATAATAAAACCAGCCTGCGGCAAAAATCCGGCCATAGGCCAGAAGCACGGGAAGCGTAAACAGGATGACCATCCAGGCGGAATCGATGGTGCTTTCAATCCAGCGCGCCAGAAAAAGACGGTCGGATGCAACCGGCAGCGAATGACTGAGTTGAAGATCCCGGCTGAGATAGAGTTTGGAAAGTGAGGTCAGAATGGTGCTGAATATCATCAGCGAGAACACGGTGACCAGAACGATGGACAGCAGCTTGAACGCCAGCAGATCACCGATATCCTGGGCTTTCTGAAAGTGGGCCAGCACCCGGATCGAGATGGCGTAACTGATGATCCAGAACAGAAGCCCTGCTGCGGAAAGCAAAACCATCTGAACGGAATGCCGACGGTTCAGTCTGCGGTGGGTGATGGCCCACCATCTGGGTTTTAACAGGGTTCCGACATCCATTATATTGGTTCCAGCGGCTCGGTCAGTTGAAAAAATATCGATTCCAGATCCGATCCGCTCATGCTGGCCTGTTCTTCAAGCTCCATAAGCGTTCCGGTTGCGATCAGCTTTCCCTGGTGTATGATGCCGATGCGGTCACATATTTCCTGGGCCAGTTTCAGGGTATGGGTGGACATGAACACGGTTCTGCCGTTTCCGGCCATAATTCTGAAAAGCTCCCGCACCATTTTGATGCCTCTGGGGTCAAGCCCGACCATGGGTTCGTCCACAATAATGACATCCGGGTCATGAATCAGCGCGGCACACATGATCAACCGCTGCTTCATGCCGTGGGAGTAAGCTTCGATCAGCTCATTCCCCCGATCCAGAAGTGAAAACTGCGCCAGCATATCCCTGGCCTTTTGCATAAAATCTGCCGGCTTGACCCGGTACATATCCCCCATGAACCGAAGGAACTCCATTCCGGTCAGTTTTTCATACAGATACGGCCGATCCGGAATCAGCCCGATGCGCTGTTTGGCCTTAACCGGATTTTTGATCATGTCCACACCGCAAATATGAACCGTTCCATCGGATGGGTACAACAAGCCGGCCATCATGCGAATGGTGGTGGTTTTGCCAGCGCCGTTGGGCCCGATAAATCCGAATATTTCACCGGGTGGAACCTCAAGCGTGACATGATCCACGGCTACGGCCCGGCCAAAATTTTTGGTTAAATTATGTATTGATATCATTAAATAATGTGACCTGCTCCATAACTGCGCATAATGGATGAAACGATCTTGAGGCGTGTTTTCGGATGTCCAATCTTCCGACCTCTGATTTCTGGCATCTGATATCCGGCCGTTATCTTCCCATTTCGATAATTTCAAGGCCAAGCGTACCCATACCGGCAATCAAACCGGTCTGTTCGGAAAATTCTCCGGTAACCAGCCGGATATGGGTGACATCCGCCGGGAACTGGTTCATCAGCGAATCCACGGTGATCCAGTCGTTTAACATCACCGCATTCCAGGCATGGTAATAAAACCGGCCATTCATATACACCAGACCGGCCTCGATGCGGGTGGGAATACCGCCAGCTCTGGCCAGGGCACAAAACAGCATGGCGTGTTCATTGCAGTCTCCTGCCCGGTTCTGGAGCGTCTCCAGTGCGTTGGAAACCGAAATTACCGGGCGTTTCTGAATGTTCTGGTTCATCCATACCAGAATTTTTCGAATCCGCTTCTGTCGATTGTCCGATGGGGCGATGATGTCAGCCACCTGTTGAAGAATATCCGGGTGATCCGATTGAACAAACAGGGATGGTTGTAAAAACGTTTGGGATGGTAACAGCAGGTTTTCTTCCTGATGTCCTGGCGTCTCTTTCTCGATGACCAGAATATCGCCATCCCATTTCTGCCTGTCGCCATGTAAAACCAGATTTTCAATGTTCCCAGTGATCCGGATTGATATCCGGCTCAACAGATCCGGAAACCGGATCGTCTTGTTCGACGGTATGGATGCCTGCAGGGTAATATCATCACCGGCTGGTTTCTGTGCAATGGACAGGGCCTCTTCCGCAGACACTTTTTTCAGAACAAACCCCATGCCGCCCTGCTCCTGAACCACTTCGCCGGTTTCATCCACCCATGCGGTCTGCCGGATTCCCCTGAACTCCGCCTGAATTTTTTGTGTGGTCAGATTTCGGCCCATAATATCCAAAGATTCCTGACCCAGCGATTTCAATCGGAATATTTCCTGCGAAAACGTAAATGGATCAAAAACCGGGGCTTCAATACTATCCTTTCCTTTGGGAATCTGATGTCTGAATCCATCCAGAACCGTTGTTGGAAGGTAGACCGGATATTCCAACGGGATACGCGTCTGCTGGCCGGATGTCTGAATGCTTAAAAATTTCCCGTCACTCTGTCCGGACGCCTTGAACCGGAACGGCCCGGATCCCAGGTCGACCGTCATGCTTGAAAGGGAAAAATCGGAATTCAAATTGGCCTTGAGATTGAGTACCACATCCTGAACGATTCCCATGCTATTGATTTTAAGCCGCGTGCTTTCCGTGGTCTGATAACCGGTTTCATCCGGTGTGATTTTCCGGTAAGTATACCCGATGGGATGATCGTTCTGATAAATGGCCATCCAGGTTTCCCGTTCAAAAGGAAGCCCGGCCTGAAGTATGCCGTGACGGGGCGAAGACGAAAACCAGTTGTTCTGAACACCCATCAGCGTCAGAAAAACCAGGCCGCTGAAAAGAGCGGTTATGATAGTCAGGCGATTGTCTCGAAAAAACATGGTATGTGCCACGAAAAGACAGAATACAGAATACAGGATTCAGGATTCAGCAGAAAATCGGTAGATGCCATTTTTCATTCATCCTTGCCCCCTCAATTCCAGACTGACAGCCATGCCCATGGCTTCCAGGGTGTAAGGTTTTTTGACAAACTGGCCGGCCCCCAGTAACTGCGCATTTTTGACCTCATCGGTTTCTGAAAAGCCGCTTGCAATCAGGGCCCTGAGCTCCGGGCGAATTGCGATAATCTGTTGATACGTTTCGAATCCGTTCATTCCGGATCCCATGATCATATCCAGAATGACCAGGTCCACAGGATGGGTCAAAATGTAATCAATGGCCAATTCGCCGCTGGAAACCGAGCTGACCGAGTATCCCAGCCGGGAGAGCAGGGAGCAGGCAATTTGACGCTGAATGTCATCATCATCAACGACCAGGATCTGTTCACCTGCGCCACAATAATCCATAGGGCCAGTGAGTGGCCGCGATAAATGCACCTTATCTGCGACAACGGGGAAGTACAGGTCGAATGTGGTTCCATTGTCACTGCTGTCAACCTGAACATATCCGTTATTATCCAGCATGGTATTCCATACTACGGTCAGTCCCAGTCCTGTTCCGCTCCGGCCCAGGATCTTTTTGGTAAAAAATGGTTCAAAAATCCGTTCCAGATTTTCTAAAGGAATGCCCGGACCATCGTCGGAAATACTCAGCATGGCATATGGCCCATCCGCCACTTCCGCATACCCCTTCAGCGGTTGGTTCAGATCGCGATTTCGGGTCGATATGGAAATGGTTCCGATGTTGTGAATGGCTTCCGCCGCATTGGTGATCAGATTCATCAGGGTTTTTTTGATGTGAACCCCTGATGCTCGGATATTCGAAAGATGATCATCCTTATCGACTTTCACCATGACCCCTGGATACCGAAGGGTGAGGTCGATATATTCCGGAGAATCGAGATATTCCAGAATGATCGAATTCAGGTTCAAAATCTGTTTGTCTGTGGCCACTCCCCGGGCAACGGTCAACAGGTCACTGACGACTGCTGCAGCTCGTTTTCCGGAATCAAGCATTTTTTCAATGGGCTTTCTCAGTTCATGTTCCCTTGATAGATCCATCAGAATCAACTCCGGATAGGTTACGATGCCGGAAAGGATGTTGTTCAGGTCATGGGCCACCCCACCCGCCAGCAGTCCCAGAGCCTCCATTTTCCGAGCCTGTGACAACCGCTCTTCCAGCGCCTGCTTCTCTGCCTGAGACCGTATATGTTCGGTCACATCCCGAAAAAGGGTCAAGATACAGTCTTTGCCATCCAACCGGATCAGTCGGGCAGACAAAAACACATCAATCTCTTCTTCAAGAGCGGATTTGAACAGCGTGTGAAAATTATAGATTTCTCCCCGAATTTCCATCTCCTTAATCCATAATTTTCGTTGATTCGGATCGATCCACAACCCCATTTCAAGTGATGACCGGCCAATGACATCCTGAATATCATATTTAAACAGCCTTAAAAACGATTCATTCACATCCAGAAACCGGCCATCCGCCAAATGGCTGATCGAGATGCCATCCGGGCAGGATTTGAATATGGTGGAAAATTTTTCCTCACTTTTTTTCAGTGCCAGTTCGGTCCGTATTCGCTCTGTAATGTCCGTCAGGGTAAAAACGCTCCAGACCCCAAAGGGACGATACTGGAATTCAATGTCTCTGATCTGGCCGTTTTTGCAGGTCACCTGGCTGATCACGATGATGGTTTCGGGTTCACGGGATCGACTGCTTTGTCGCTTTATGGCCTCCCACTCCTGTTTGATGCTGTTTCGCCGGACTTCATCGGGATAGGCCAGATTCCACCACTGCTCAATTGTAGGCATATCTTCCCGGGTATATCCCAGAACATCGATTACGCCCTGATTGACATGCTGAATCACCCCATCGGACCGCATAATGACAATGGGTACATGGGCATAGTGGATCAAATCCTTAAACCGTTGTCTGCTGTCAGCCAGCTCCCGTGTTTTTCGGGCAAGTGTGACTTTTAGCTGATAATGCCAGGCAAAAAACAGGGCTGCCAGCCCCAGAATTCCTCCCAATATCCACAGCGTGTAACGGGATATCTTCTGAATCGCATCCTTATGATCATAAACACCAAACCATTTTTCCCGAATGTCATCATAACGCCCGGTTGACCGGACCACATTCAGTCCCTCGTTCAGCATGGACAGGAGTTCGGGGTTCCCCTTGGGGACCGCAAAACAGTATTTCTGGGGTTCAAGCGGCGGTCCCACCGCAAGAATATTGTCAATACCAAGCTTGTGAATATAATACTCCGCCTGGACCCGTGCCAGAATGGCGCAGTCATAATCCATGCGGGTGGAAAGCAGTCGAAGGGCATCCTTCTGATTAACAACGGCAAGAACGGTTTCCGAAAGACGGGTGCGTAATACCATTTCGTGCATGATGTCATCTTTTTGAACCAGAATGGCTTTGCCGGCACAGTCCTGAAGCGATTGAATGGGTGACCTGTTCCGTACAAAAATGGCATGATTCACCAATGAATGAGGCACGGTGAAATCCATTTTGTTTTCACGAAGTCCAGAATGGAACATGCTGGTCACCGTGTTCGAGTCGCCGTTGAACATCGCGGACACAACCTGGGTCCAGGGCGCCATGTGAAACTGAACCTTCATGCCCATGACTAAAGCCACCGCCTGAATCAGATCGACATTAAATCCGGCCGAATCACCATTTTCGTCAACAAATTCATAGGGCGGATAGTCCTGGTCGCCATAAAATGTGATAATTTTGTCAAATACCGGGGGTTCGGCAAAAACCAATCCTGCCATGATCCAGAGAATCACACTCCAAAAGAAAAGATGAAACAGTCGAACGGTGCCTGATGGTTTCATAAATGCATTGACCAAGGACTTGTTCGCGCCCATGAATAAAAATGATTCATACCGTTTTTCTTCTGAATTCTGACGACTGAATTCTGTGAATTCTGAAATCCTTCATTTTTCATGAAAATCGCCGCAGATTCACAATCGCGTCAGCCATGACCCGGCAAAGTGACTCAATGGCCCGGCTATGCGCCTCGACAAGGCCCGAAACACCATCCCCTGTTATTTTCTGCTGGATAAAAAACGGATTGATTCCAATAACACTTTGTTTTTTTTGATCCTTCAGAGTCCAAACCGCGTCCAGTTGTACGCTGTCATTCAATATCCCCTCAAACCGATTGACGCTTACCCAAATTCGATAATCCGGTTCGACCGGCGCATCATCCGTTATCACGATTCCGCCCGCATCCCCCAACAGAGTGCCCAGGTTTTCCACCATCACGCGCCGGGTATCATCCCGTAGTGATCCGGCCCATTTGTCAAATTCCAACATGCGAATCCCGGTATCACCCGTTCGAACCACGATCTGAGGACGTTTCAGCTTTTCCGGCAACATTACCGGTCCGATCATGACTGTAAATCCGTTTCGGGTGGATAACTGCTTTTCAGACCTCTGAATCGAACTGAGGGTATGGTACTGAGGCGGCTGACTGTTAAACGCACAGCCTGACAATATAGCAGCCATCATGCAGAAAAGGATGATGTTTTTCAATCGGCAGGGATATGATTTCATTCTTCGGATCCTTTTCCGGTCAGAATTGATTCCGGATGATTTTGAAGATTTTCCATCAGAATTCTCAGGGAGCTGGCTGCACCGGATAATTCTGTCAATGTCTCTTTCAGTTGCATTTGCAGCGGGGAATCCAAATCCAGAACAGATCCGGTTGAATTCAGGGATTTTCGCACCTGTTCCAGAGCAGCATTGGCTCCGGGAACCGTATGCAGGCGAACATCTGCGGCCAGCTTCTGCAATTCATCGATGGTATGCTTCAGTGCGTCCATAACATCAAAAAGTTCCGAAGAATTGGCGATTCGTTTGGCGCCCTTCACCGTATCCCGAAGGTCAAGCCCGATTTGATCGATGGGCAGCCGGTCAAGTTTCGCGATAAGCTGATTGATTTTCGATCCGATTTCCTCAATGGGGGTTGGCAGGGTTGGGATAACCGGGTAAACACCTTCCTGGTGTATCCGGGCCGGCTCCGCATTCGGAAAAAAATCCATCGCCACATACTGCTGACCGGTTACAATGTTGCCTGACTTGAGCTGGGCGCGCAACCCTTTGGCCACCAGAAAATCAATCAGCTTTTCCTGCTCATTGTAATGCGTTCCTTTTTTCAGGTAGATCCGGTCCGGCTCGATGACAATCAGAACCGGTATCTCGAAATCTCTGTTTTTGGCATTATACTCCAGTTTCAAATCGATCACTTCCCCGATCTTGATTCCCCGAAATTCCACCGGAGCGCCCGATGAAAGACCTCTGACCGATCCGCTGAAATACAGTAAAAACCGTTTCTTATCGGCATAATCTTTTTTCTGGGCGGCTTCATGGCTGGCGTAAAGCGTAAAAACATGCTGATCCTCGGCCTCGGCCTCAATGCCGTCATATATATCCACAATGTCAAACGCAATTCCCCCGACCAGCATGGAGACAAACGACTCGGTCTGAATACCGACCCCCTGCGCGTCCATTTTAACCTGTAGACCGCTGGCATTCCAGAATCGTGTGTTCTGACGGACATGCTGATGAAAAGGCGCATTCACAAAAATATGAAAGATGATATTGGATCCATCATCAGCCAGAGTATAGGCCATCACTTTCCCAACCATGATCTGACGGAAATAAACCGGAGCGCCGATTTCGATCGAGCCTTTTCTGGCCGCTTTCAGGATAAAAATCCGGCCGGGATCAACTGTCGTGACGATCGGAGGCTCCTCGAGTCCGGTGAATTCGAGTTGCGGCTTTCCGGGTTTTCCGGGATCCATATCAATATAGGCCCCGGAAAAAAGAGTACTCAAACCGGACACACCAAATGCGGCAACCCGGGCTCTGACCACCCAGAACCGTGTGTTTTCCATCAGATAGGCCGATGCTTCCTTGACAAATTCGGCCTTAACCAGAACACGGGCCAGATCTGGTGTGAGAGACAGCCCGGTCACCTGGCCGATATCCACATCCTTGTACTTGATCTTGGTTTTTCCCACCTCGATGCCTTCTGCGGTTTGAAAGGTGATGGCGACCTCCGGGCCTTTTTCTGACAAAGCCCTGTAAATCAGCCATCCACCAATCAGCGCGGCAATGATCGGAACAAGCCATACAATTGAAAACTGTCGTTTGGCTGTACGAACAATGGGTTCGGGCAGTTCCAACATATCAGATTTTGGAGGGATAGCGTCATTCATTCATCAAACTCCTTTGTATCCCAGATCAGCCGGGGATCGAAACTCATGGCAGCAAACATGGTAATGATCACAACTGCGGCAAAAAACAGGACGCCATTTTGTGCTTCGATATTGGCAACCGCGCCCATATGAACCAGCGCCACCAGAATGGTCACCACAAATATATCCACCATGGACCACCGGCCAATGTTTTCGGTGATCCGATAAAGACGGGTTCGATCTTTTGGCCGCCAGGAGGACCCTTTTTGAACAGAAACAAGCAGAAACGTCAGGATAAACAGTTTTGCAACGGGGACAAAAATACTGGCTATGAAAATGATGAGACCAATGGGCCACATCCCTGTGGCAAAAAAATACATGACACCGCTCATGATGGTGTCCGTCTGTACAACACCCAGGGAAGTGACCTTGGTGATCGGAATCAGGTTGGCCGGAATATAAAAAATCGTGGCCGCAAGAATCAAAGACCAGGTTCTTATGATGCTGTTGGGCTTTCGCAAATGAAGAGCGGCGCCACATCGGGGGCATTTTCCGATGGGACCTTCACCTTTTTGGTTATTCCGGACCAACAGATGACAGATCGTGCAACTGACCAGGGACGTGTTTTTTGCAGTCAGGGATGGCGGCGGCATCATTTTTTTCTCCAATAGGCCCAGACCTCATGCGGGTCCAGGGACGACAGACAGGCTGCCATTACAAAAATGAGCGCCATGAAGCAGAAAACCGCTACGTTGGGAATGATTTCCGCCATTTTGGCCAGCTTGACAATGGAGACCAGAATACCGACCATAAATACCTCCATCATGCTCCAGGGCTGAATCCGTCTTAACCAGCGAAAGACATGAAACATTCCAGGAGCCTGGCGGTTGATGGTCAGGGGGAGAAGAATATAAATCAACGCCATCAGTTGGATCAGAGGAGCCAGAATGGTTGTGAAAAAAACCAGAACCGCCAGACCCGTCATTCCTTCGGTATAAAATTGTCGGATACCGGTTAAAAGCAGGGTGTCCCGCACCTGTCCCTGAATTTTGAAACCCAGAAATGGAAACGAATTGGCCATCACCAGAAGAAGAAGGCCGGCGATTGCCAGGGCAAGTGTACGGTCCAGGCTGTTTTTTTTGGGTCTTGCAAGGATGGCGCCGCAACGGCTGCAGGCCACTGTCATGCCGCCCTGAATTGCCGGAAGCCGGTGCAACAGATCACAGTCATGGCATGCGATGAGTGAACCTTCGTTCATATATCCTGTCGTCTTTCAGGCTGTTTTTCAATGATAAACGAATTCTTATCACTTTTTTCATCCGGTTGTCCATAATGATTCCGTATCACTGGCGGTAACCGGAATAACGATGTGAACGTATTTTTTCTGACCGCTGGTATCCAATCACGGACCGCTGTCGTTTCATGCTTGACATGCACCAAATAAAATGATTGTATGCAAGCAATTTGATGATACTTTATAGAAAGGCTTGAAATGAAACCGGAACACTGTATATTTTTTCAACTTGCCAAAGCCAGTCAGACAGCAGCCCGATTTTGGACCGGCCGGCTGACCGATACCCCTGTTACGGCTGCCCAAAGCATGGTGCTGGGCTTTCTGAATGAAAACGACCAGGTCACGTCCCGTGAACTCGGGGAAAGGGTGATGCTCGACAGTGCCACGTTGACCGGAATTCTGGACCGGCTTGAAAAAGCCGATCTGGTTGAAAGAAAGACGCATCCGGAGGATCGCAGAGCACTCAGTGTCTGCCTGACAGAACCGGGCAGAAGGCTGGCTGAAAATTTGATCGCCATGGCCGAAAAAGCCAATCAGTCTTTTTTAAACCCGCTGACGACAGAAGAGCAACTGATATTTCGGATGCTTTTGAAAAAACTGTGCTCAATGAATCGTGAAGCCGGTTAGGGATGTTCAACATACTGAAATACCGTTTAAACAATCTCTGATCTCAGATAAAATCTCGAATATCGTCATGCCGGACTTGATCCGGCATCCAGAATATAACGATCTGGATTGCGGCTTTCGCCTTGAAAAACCACCGGCTTTCGCCGGAATGACGGGAAAACGGAATTTTAACAAATTCGACATCCCTTAAGCCGGAATAAACAGGAATCAATTGACTTGTATACGATATTTATGCATGCAATTTAAACAATCATCTATCACGTGGGACTCAACGCTATCAATAAAAAGGAGAAAAATGGCGGCAGACATCTTTAAACAACTGCGGGAACAACTGAATTTCCTTTCTATCGGATTTCCGGAAACAGCAACCGGAATCGAGATCAAAATTCTAAAAGAACTGTTTACAGAAGACGAAGCGATCCTGTTTCTGTCGATGTCGCACGGTCTGGAAAAGCCGGAATCAATCGCCCAGCGCATCAACCGTCCGCTTTCAGAAATTGCTGATCAGATTGAGAACATGGCCCGACGGGGGCTTCTTTTCCGCGTCAAAAAAGGCGACACCGTCCGATATGCCGCCATTCCGTTTGTCCATGGACTATTTGAATTTCAGGTGTCCAGGCTGGATCGGAACCTGTCCCAACTGTTGGAAGAATATTTCCAGGACGGATTTCTGAACGCCTTCAACAAAAGCCGGGGTACATTTCTTCGCACGATTCCGGTTCAAAAATCACTGGATGCCATCCGAAATGTTGCCGCCTTTGACGATGCCATCGAAATTCTAAAGAAAATGAAACAGATTGTGGTTACGGACTGCATCTGCCGAAAACAGAAGGGTCTGATCGATCAGTCCTGCGACAAGCCCCTTGAAACCTGCTTCATGTTCGGCGCCATGGGCCAGTATTATCTGGATAACCGGATGGGACGCAAAATTGACATCGATGAGGCCATTCAAATTCTGTCAGATGCCCAGGCAGCCGGACTGGTCACGCAGCCGGCCACCACCCAGAATCCGGGCGGCATGTGCAACTGCTGCGGGGATTGCTGTGGTGTGCTGCGGGCTCTCAATCAGCATCCCCGACCCTCGGAGATTGTGTTTTCCAACTATACCGCCCAGATCGACCCGGAATCCTGCGTGGGATGCCAAACCTGCATCGACCGATGCCAGATGAACGCCCTGGCCATGAATGACCGGGAGTTGGCAGAAATTAATCCGGATCGCTGCATCGGTTGTGGTCTGTGTGTAACCACCTGCCCTTCCGGAGCCCTGAGCCTGAAGCAGAAAACAGGCGATCAGTTCCGTGTTCCACCGGCCACCGGCGCGGAACAAATGGCGGCCATGGCCAAAGAACGCGGAATGTTGTCGTGAAAAGGCAAAAGCAGAATTCAGTAGTCAGGATTCAGAATTCAGCAGAAAATCGGTAAAACCATTTTCATTACACTCCTTTTCATACAGGGGATGGTCAGCCCCTGCGCATCAGCATTTACCTTGGGAGATATCATGGAAACCTGGCATAAAACCGGATGCGTATTGTGTGCCCAGAACTGTGGGCTGGAAGTGATGGTTGACAATGACCGGATCATTCGGGTCCGACCGGACAAAGACAACCCGCGGAGTCAGGGTTATGTCTGCCGGAAAGGTCTGAACATCCTGTATCATCAATATCCCAAAGACCGATTGACCGTTCCGCTAAAACGGACAAAAAAAGGATTTTCAGAAATCACCTGGGATCAGGCCGTGGATGAAATCGCGGATAAATTACGGAACCTGGTCGATCAAAATGGGCCGCGGTGTCTGGCATACATGGGCGGCAGTTCACAGGGCGGTCATTTTGAAGCCTCATTCGGTGTCAGTCTGCTTCGGGGATTGGGGTCCCAATATTATTATTCATCCGCGGGACAGGAATTCAGCGGCATATGGTGGGTATTTGGCCGTATGCTGGGCAAGCAGTATAATATCGCCATTCCGGATGAGCATCACGCCGAAATGCTGGTTGGCTGGGGCTGGAACGGCATGATGAGCCATCAGATGCCACAGGCCCGAAAAACATTGACCGGATTCAGCAAGGACCCGAACCGGCTGCTCGTGGTCATCGATCCCCGAAAAAGTGAAACAGCAGCCATTGCAGACATCCATCTGGCGGTTCGGCCCGGCACGGATGCGCTTCTGGCCAAAGCCATGATCGCGATCATTGTGGCGGAAGGATGGGAGGCAACCGACTATATCACGCAGAATGTGGCGGACTGGGATCGGATCAGGCCCTGGTTTGAAAATTTTGAGATCCGGTCAGCCGTCGAAGTCTGTCAGCTTGACTATCATCAGGTTGTCGACGTGTGCCGGCTGTTAACGACCAGGAGATGGTGCATGCATCCGGACCTGGGTATTTATATGGGTCGTCACAGCACCCTGAACTCCTATCTGATGAATATTCTGGGCGCTGTCTGCGGAATTTTCTGTGTACCGGGTGGCAACGTCATTCCCGGCATGGTCATGCCCATGGGATTTCATGCGGATGAACGCAATCCCCAAATCTGGCGCACGGTTCAAACCAACATGCCGCCGGCCGCAGCCGGGTCATTTCCCCCCAATGTCATGCCGGAAGAAATTCTGTCCGGTCATCCGGAACGGTTGCGGGCCGTGATCGTCAGTGCCTGCAACCCGCTTCGGTCCTATGCTGACACACAGGCATTTGAAAAAGCGTTCGGCCAATTGGATCTACTGGTCGTAAACGATATCGTCATGAGCGAAACCGCACGGCATGCCCATTATGTGCTGCCATGTCGATCCTTTTATGAGGCATGGGACGGCACCTTTTTTCCCTGGACCTTTCCGGATGTGTTTTTTCAGATGCGACGACCCGTGGTCACCCCGCCGGGGCAATGCCTGGAAGCCTCGCAGATTTTAACCCTTCTGGCAGACCGGCTGGGCCTGATACCGGATATCCCGGACGATGTTCAGAAAGCCGCCGAAGGCGACCGCCTGGGCTTTGGCCTGAAATTGATGGAATGGGCCGGCAAAACACCGGATGTGCAGACCCGGATGCCGTTTGTACTGGCCAAAACCCTGGGCCGTGTGTGGGACAGTGCCGCACTGGCCGCTTTGTGGGGGATGCTGATGACCGCGCCGAAAGCCTTTCGAAAAAATGCGGCCAGAGCCGGTTTTCAAACCGGTCTGGATCAGGGCGACCGGATATTCCAGGCGCTTCTGGATACGCCTCAGGGACTGTGGGTCGGAAAAGCCGATATCGCCGACAACTGGCCGGCCATTCGCACGCCATCCGGAAAAATCGAGGTTTTCATTCCCGAACTGGAAGAGCAAGCCAAAAATCTGAATGCTGTCAGCGAAGCCGAATGCCTTAACTTGCCCGCCGAATTTCCACTGGTCCTGAATGCGGGACGCCACATGGACACCAACATGAACACCCTGATGCGGAATCCGGAATGGAACAAAGGAAAACGGGCCTGCACAATTGCCATCAGCCCGAAAGATGCCGATGCGCTGGGGCTGACAGACGGCCAGCCCATACGGGTTGTCACAGAAGCCGGCAGCGCGGTAGGCGAACTGGCGGTCAGTACCCAGGTCCGTTCAGGGACTGTATTGATTCCGCACGGATTTGGACTGATATATGACGGATCGGTTTATGGCATCAATGTCAACCAGTTGACCAAAAATACGCATCGGGACCCGCTGGGTACGCCGCTGCACCGGTTTGTGCCCTGCCGGCTTGAAAATGTGTGACCGAAATTATAACGAGCGTTCTATTTTAATTGACAGATTTTCGGTGTTGGGATAGTGTTTTGCAGACATGAAACAGTACAGACAGGCAGGGTATGATGTCTGTCAAACTTATCATATGATTTTCAGAATCGGTTGACGGCACGCCACGCCGAGAGGACAGGAGGCATTCATGGATTTTGGCATATCGGAAAAGATGCAGACCATTACCCGGATGATTGATGAATTTGTGCAGAAGGAGCTCATTCCCCTGGAGCCTATGGTATTGAGCCGTGGATTCAAGGCAAGCCTGCCCGAACTTGAAAAAAAACGTCAACTGGTCCGGCAGATGGAGCTGTGGGCGCCGAATCATCCGGTGGAATACGGCGGAATGGGCCTGAATCTGAAGGAACATGCCCTGGTTTCCGAATGTCTGGGCAGATCGATTCTGGGACATTACGTGTTTGGATGCCAGGCCCCGGATGCCGGAAACATCGAAATTCTTCACCTGTTCGGCACGCCGGAGCAGAAAGAAAAATGGCTTCGTCCACTGATCGAGGGAAAAATTCGAAGCTGTTTTTCCATGACCGAGGTGGAAATGCCCGGTTCCAACCCGACCATGATGGATACCACTGCGGTGAAAGACGGCAATGACTATGTCATCAACGGGCAGAAATGGTATACTTCCTCATCCGATGGCGCCCGGTTGGCCATTGTCATGGCCGTAACCAACCCCGAAGCGCCAATCTATCAGCGAGCCAGTATGATCATCGTCCCAACGGATACACCGGGATTCAACCCGGTCCGAAACATTCCGGTTATGGGAGAAGCCGGAGAAGACTATTTCGGGCATGGCGAAATTCTGTATCAGAACTGTCGCGTTCCCCAGACCTGTCTGCTGGGTCCGGAAGGCGGGGCGTTTGCCATTGCACAGGAACGCCTGGGGCCGGGCCGGATTCATCACTGCATGAGATGGATCGGCATCTGCAACCGCTGTTTTGATCTCATGTGCCAACGGGCACTGACCCGTCCCATTGCGCCCGGAAAAACCCTGTCTCACAAACAGATCATTCAGGCATGGATTGCCGAATGCGCGGCCGATATTCTGGCAGCCCGGCTCATGGTCCTGTATGCCGCAGACAGAATCGATGCAGTGGGCGCCAAATCGGCACGAACCGAAATTTCCATGATCAAATACGTGGTCGCCAACACCATGATGAAGGTCATCGACCGGGCACTCCAGGTTCATGGCGGCCTGGGCATGACCGATGATACGATTATCGCGTGGCTGTACCGGCATGAACGCGCCAGCCGGATTTATGACGGCGCGGACGAAGTCCATAAAATGGCTGTGGCAAAACAGATTCTTCAGAAATATTCCGGGAAAAAGCTTAAATGATTCATGATACATCGTCAGAACCGCCTGAAATTCATATGAGTTTCGACAGTTTTACACAAACGCTGAATCTGTCGAAAGCCGATATCTATCAGTCATCTTTTATAGACAGGCAGCAAACAGGGCGTATTCGGAAAGAAAAAACCGTTGTCAAAAATCTGGATAAAATTTTTGGAGCGGTTCTGAAAATCAGCAACAAAAAGGGCTTCAACACCATGAGCATGCGGGATCTCAGCCGGGAATGCGGCCTGAGTATGGGTGCGCTCTATAATTATTTTTCCGGAAAAGATGATCTGCTGGAAATGCTTCAGCATCAACAGCGAACCGTGACCGGAAAAATCCTTGAGGAAAGAATCGCGGCCCAATCCTCTCCCCGAAGCAAACTGAAAACCGCCATCTACACCCACCTGTACCTGAGCGAAGCCCTGCAGCCATGGTTCTATTTCTCGTTCATGGAAGCCAAAAACCTGACCGGTGCTGAAAAAGAAAAAACCCTGGCCAGTGAACGGGCAACAGAAAAAATGATCTGCGACATTCTGGTCGAGGGGCAGAATCAAAATGTATTCCAATCACATGATCCGCAATTGGGTGCCAGTCTGATCAAAGCCCTTCTTCAGGACTGGTATGTCAAGCGGGGCAAGTATGCCAGACGGAATATTTCGGTCGATCAGTATGCGGATTATGTTTACCGGTTTGTCGAGGCATTTTATGTGAGGGAATAACGCATCAGGCGTAACGGGTGTGTCAGAATAGGGAGAAAATAGGATGGAATATGTGGATCAGGCTATCGATGTTCGAAGCGGTGAGGAACTGAACACCGCAACGGTTGAAACCTTTCTTCGGGATACGATTCCCCATCTCGACGGCCAAATGACCGTCAGGCAGTTTCCCGGCGGCCATTCCAATCTGACCTATCTGATTTCATTCAAAAACAAAGAGATGGTTCTCAGGCGCCCCCCTTTTGGGGCCAAAGCCAGATCCGCCCATGACATGAGCCGTGAATATCGGATTCTGAAAGCGCTGAAACCCGTTTTTCCCTATTGTCCGGAACCGCTTGCGTATTCCGAAGATCCGGCAGTTATGAGATGTCCGTTTTATGTCATGGAACGGATTGAGGGGATCATTCTGAGAAAACATCTTCCAAAGGGCATGAGTCTGACGCCGACCCAGGTTGAACGACTGTTTGAAAGGGCTGTCGAAACTCACCATGCCCTGCATTCCCTTGATTACCATCAGATCGGGCTGGAAAATTTTGGTAAACCCGAAGGCTATATCAGGCGGCAGATCGAGGGATGGAGCGATCGGTATCGTGCGGCCCGAACGCCGGATGCGCCGGATTTTGAATCCGTGATGACCTGGCTATCTGATCATCAGCCGGGTGATTCCCCTCTTCCATGTGTGATTCACAATGATTTCAAGTTTGACAACATCGTTCTGGACAGCAGGAATCCACTTGCCATCATTGGTGTTCTCGATTGGGAAATGGCTACCATCGGTGATCCGCTCATGGACCTGGGCAGTTCACTGGGGTATTGGGTGGAAAAAAATGATCCACAGGAGATGCAGGCCATGAGAACCCTGCCCACCCACCTGGAAGGGGCTTTGACTCGAAAGCAGGTGACTGCGCTTTACAGCAGGCTCTCTGGCAGACCCGTTGACAATTTTGAATTTTATTATGGATTCGGTCTGTTCCGTTTGGCCGTCATTGCCCAGCAGATCTATTACCGGTTTTACCATGGACAGACAAAAGACCCAAGATTCGAGTCCCTGATAGTGGTGGTTGGGGTTCTGGAAAAAACGGCCCGTCAGGTCATGGGTATTTGATATAGAATTTGTCAGCCGTTGGCATTGAGCCATTGGCCGTTTGGCGGGTTGGGGATGACCGGTTCCCGGGCCTGCGCACGGAAACCGGCCATTCAAACGGAGAATCAGGGCTGACGGGTTAGCAGATAATCTTCCCGCACCGGGGAGAAGACCTCGATGGCAACCGAATTTTCAAGAATATCGGCCTGATGCTCAATATTGCTGGGGATGCACCAGCTATCTCCGGGTTCCGCCTCAAGCACATCCTTTCCAATGGTAAACCGGATTCGACCGGATATCAGATATCCGGTCTGCTCATGCGGGTGGGAATGGCGGGGCAGGTGACTGCCTTTTTCCAGATGAAATTCCGATAACAGTGTTCTGTCACCATACACCAATGTTTTCAGTTGGATACCATCCACGGCCTGTCTGTAGCCATCTTTGCTGTATTTACAAAACATGGATCAAATCCACTGCTTTTTTCAGGGCCTGTTCCAGATTTTCCGGTTGGGTACCACCGGCTTGGGCCATATCCGGACGACCGCCGCCGCTTCCGCCAACCAGGGATGCAATGGCCTTAACCATGTTCCCGGCATGAAAGCGCGATATCAGATCTTTGGTAACCAGAACCAGGATCAACGCTTTGCCGTCGGCTTCACTGCCCAAAATTACAACGCCGGACTGGATTTTGTCCCGCAACCGGTCTCCCAGCTCTCTCAGGCTGGCGGGGGAATCCACCGCCACTTTCTGGACCAGAACACGGACACCGTTGACATCCTGAATGCCGGAATCCCCGATGTTAACCGACTCTGACGCCATCCTGATCTTGAGTGCCTCAATTTCTTTTTCCAGCATTTTCTGACGGGACAGCAATTTTTCGATGCGGACTGCCATGTCCTCGGGCCGAATTTTTAACAGGGCAGACAATTCCAAAAGCATCCGACTGGTCTTCTGGGCCTCCTGAATGGCCGCATCACCGGTTACGGCTTCGATCCGTCGCACGCCGGCAGCGACACTGGATTCTGAGAGAATCCTGAAGGCGCCGATGTTTCCGGTTCGGGTGGTATGGGTTCCGCCGCACAGTTCCTTGCTGAAACTGGAAAGGGAAATCACACGAACACGGTCCCCGTATTTTTCCTCGAACAGGGCCATGGCCCCGGTTTTGAATGCATCTTCCGCATCCATCTCCTCAATGGCGACATCGGCATTTTCCCGTATCCGGCTGTTGACAAATCCTTCAATTTTTTCCAGATCGTCTGGTTCCACCTGAGAAAAATGCGTGAAATCAAAACGCAGCCGATCCGGGCCGACCAGTGATCCGGCCTGTTTGACATGCTTGCCCAGAATCGACTGCAGGGCCGCATGCAGAATATGGGTTGCGGTATGGTTGCAGGCAATGGCGTCACGGGCAACGGCATCAACCGTCAATGTAACCGTTTCGGCTTCATGAATTGTTCCGGAAATCACGGTTCCGTGATGAATGATCAGACCGCTTGGATCCTTGATGGTGTCTGATATCCGAATGGACAGGCCAATGTTATCCGCCATGCCTGTGATGGTTCCCCTGTCGCCCATCTGCCCACCGGACTCGCCATAAAATGGCGTCCGATCAACAACCACCTCGATATCCTGACCTTCGGATGCCGAGATCATGGGCTGACCGTCTTTTGCCAGAACCAGAACCCTGGCCGTACAGGACAGTTGGGAATATCCCACAAACTCGGGCCTGATGCCCCGTGCGGAAAGGGATTTGAAGGCTTCACCGGCGCTCGCAAATCGGAGCACAGACCGGGACTGGGTCCGCTGGGTTTCCATGGCTGAATCAAACCCGTCCATATCCACGGTCATCCGTTCATCCCGGATCACATCCCGAACAATATCGACCGGAAATCCGAATGTATCATACAGCTTGAAAACCACGTCTCCGGGAACCACGGTCTTTCCGCCGGCTTTCATATCGCTTAGGGTGTCATTCAGCAGTCTGAGACCATTGTCAAGGGTTTCCGAAAACCGCCGTTCTTCATTTTCAATGACATGGGTAATAAACGGGGCTGCCTCGGCAAGCTCGGGATAGGCAGTTTTCATGATATCAAACACCACGGATGAGGTTTTATGGAGAAACGGTTGTGTCAGTCCGATGTTCCGGCCATACCGGATCGCGCGGCGCATGATCCGTCTCAGCACATACCCCCGGCCCTCGTTGGATGGCAGAACACCGTCACCGATTAAAAACGCCGCAGCCCGGCTGTGATCTGCAATGACTTTCATGGCCACTGCCGTTTCAGGGGATTCGGTCATTTTTTTTCCGCTGAGTGCTTCAGTTCGGGTCATGATCGGCAGCATCAGGTCCGTGTCATAATTGGTTGCCACATTCTGAACCACGGATACTATCCGCTCCAGTCCCATACCTGTATCGATGCTGGGTTTGGGAAGCGGGGTCATTTTTCCGGTTTCATCCCGATTGAACTGCATGAAAACCAGATTCCAGATTTCCAGATACCGGTCGCACTCACACCCCACGGTGCAACCGGGCTGGCCGCATCCATGTGCCTCACCCCGGTCGATCAGAATTTCGGAACAGGGGCCGCAGGGACCGGTGTCGCCCATGGCCCAGAAATTGTCTTTTTCACCAAACCGGACAATCCGGTTTTCGGGAAGGCCGACCACCTTCTGCCACAGACCATAGGCCTCATCATCATCTGTAAAAACAGATGCATACAGCTTGTCTGCGGGCAGGCCATATCCGTTGATCAACAGATCCCAGGCAAATTCGATGGCCTTTTCCTTGAAATAGTCCATAAAGGAAAAATTGCCAAGCATTTCAAAAAACGTGTGATGTCGAGCCGTGTAGCCCACGTTTTCCAGATCATTGTGCTTGCCGCCGGCCCGGACACATTTCTGGGAGGTGACGGCCCGGTTGTAATTGCGTTTTTCCTCTCCCAAAAACGTGCGCTTGAACTGAACCATTCCGGCATTGGTAAATAGAAGTGTCGGATCATCTTGGGGAACCAGAGACGAACTCCTTACCGGTTGATGGGAGTATTTCCTGAAATATTCCAAAAATGTGTTGCGAATGTCATTTCCAGTCATGAAGGTGCTCCGAAGAAGTTGATCGGTTTCAGGCCGGGGTTTCGGTTTTGGTCTCTTTGGACTGGGGCAGACCAAGAGATTCTCTTACACGGGAGACAACCGTCTGGTAGATATCCGGATTATCGTTAAAATAGGTTTTTACATTGTTGCGGCCCTGCCCGATCCGCTCACCGTTGAACGCATACCATGATCCGCTTTTTTCAATCACACCAATCTCGACACCGATATCCAGCACATCGCCTGCGGATGAAATGCCTTCGCCGTACAGAATATCAAACTCGGCCTCACGGAAAGGGGGGGCGACCTTGTTTTTAACCACCTTGACCTTGGTCCGGCTGCCGATAATTTCCTGACCTTCCTTAAGGGTACTGATTTTGCGGATATCGAGGCGCACCGAGGCATAAAACTTGAGCGCATTTCCGCCGGTCGTGGTTTCCGGGTTGCCAAACATCACCCCCAGTTTCATGCGGATCTGGTTGATGAAAATCACACAGGTCTGGGTTTTGCTGATCGTTCCGGTCAGCTTGCGCAATGCCTGGGACATGAGCCGGGCCTGAAGCCCCATGTGTGAATCCCCCATTTCACCTTCAATTTCCGCACGGGGAACCAGGGCGGCAACCGAGTCAATGACAATGATGTCCATAGCGCCGCTTCTGACCAACATGTCGGTGATTTCGAGGGCCTGTTCCCCGGTATCAGGCTGGGACACCAAAAGCTCATCGGTGTTGACCCCCAGTTTTTTGGCATACACCACATCCAGAGCATGTTCGGCGTCAATAAACGCTGCAATTCCGCCCTGCTTCTGCACATTGGCCACGGCATGAAGGGCCAGCGTGGTTTTTCCGGAAGATTCCGGGCCAAAAATTTCAACAACCCGTCCCCTGGGAAGCCCGCCAATCCCCAATGCCTTGTCAAGCGCCAGTGATCCGGTGGGGATGGCCGGAATGTCCTCTACGGTTCGGCTTCCCAGCTTCATGATGGCGCCCTTCCCAAACTGCCGCTCAATCTGGCCCATGGCTGTTTCGATGGCTTTATCCTTGTCCGGCATGGTCATGAATTATCCTCCGTGTGAATGGTCAGTGGTTCAGGATGAATCATCAGATTACGTCCCATCATTTGTGCTGTTTTCAGCCACGTATGGATGGCGCCAGATGAAAAAAGCTGGCTTTGGAACAAATGAATTTCGGTTGCAGTAAACGGTTCGGATGTCAGCATGCCAAATTGTTTCAAACCCGCAATCAAGCGGGTTGTATCTGGCTCCGACCTGATTCGTCCAATGGTCAGATGGGCTTTGAACGGACGGTGCTCCGCCGGAATCCGATTGCCGGTCATCGTCTGAATGGTGTCATTCAATTTCCGGGATAGCTGAGTCAATGCCTGAGTCTTGTCATCAAGACCAATCCAGAACACACGCGGCTTTCGAATATTCGGAAAGATCCCGACTCCTTTAATGGAACAGGTGATGGGAGAGATTTCAGCCGTGCTTTCGACCATGGCCTGATAGATGTGCCCAATTTCAGACTGGAGAATATCCCCCATAAATTTCAGCGTGACATGAACCGCTTCCGGTTTGACCCAGCTCATTTTCAGCCCCAGAGACTTCAGACCCCGCTGGGTGTGATCAATCGTCTGCTTCAGGGCTTCAGGCAATTCGATGGCAATAAATGCACGAATCAAACCGGTCATATCGGCAGTGTGAACTGGGGCTCACCCAGAAAGAAGTCACCCCGCTGAATCCAGTCTTTCAGGGTATGCGCAATTTCCCTGGCGCGCACCACGCTCGACAGCGGAACCGTAGGAATCTCCTGTTCGTTGAACCGGATCATACCGCTTTTCAGCGCTGCATAGCTGACCTGACCATGACTTCGGGATACGCCGTTTGGATAATCGTTGCCATAGTCAATGATCTGGGTGAAGATATCTTCGTCTGAAACCGCTGTATATTCGGCCATTTCCTCGTTCAAGACAGGAATCGGAATGCCAAGTCCCACAGCCAGAGAACATCCATAACCCAAAATACTCACCCCAACCAACCAGCGGGGACTCATTTTTTTTAAATCCCCCATGACCCACAATGTTCCGGACGGGGTGAGGGGAATCCCTTTTGGCGTTCGTCTGACCCCGGGCTTGTGCTGGGTGCCCGACCAGGTGACATACCCTTCTGTGCCGCCCAGAAAAATGCGGGTTCCAAGGCCGATGGTCTGATAAAATGGGTCGTTCATCAGCGGACTGAGCTGGCCCGCCGAGCAATAATTGGCATTTCCGGCCATGGGTTTGAGTGTCCCCATGTAGGTATAAATGGTTTTTTTGCTCAGGTTGATGGCGCAGTTATAGTTCTGGTACCCATTTCTGGGATTGCAGAGTACCGCATTGGGGATGGTGCTTAAGGTAATTTCCTTTTCCAGATATTTATTGGGATAGCAGTCGGTTCCATAGGCAGTGGCTTTCAGATAAACCCGCTTCCCGGCGACCAGATCGGTGATGACATGCCCGCCGCCATAGGAAAATTCTCCGGGATAGACTTTGTTGAGCGGATCATCCGCGCAGGGTTCGGTCGCACCGATGTAGCAGTCCACCGCAGCCACGCCACCATATGCCGGAACATTGTTCAGCCATACGTTAGAGGCTTTGGTACCGGGTACGGAATGGCCAAAATTGAGAAACGCGCCGGATGAGCACATGGGGGAAAACGTGCCGGTTGTAACAACATCCACGGTTCGGGCAGCCTCAACCGGGCCTTCCTGTTTTACGATGTCGATCATTTCTTCAGCGGTGACGACCACCACTTCGCCGGAACGGATTTTGTCGTTAATTTCTTTGTAGGTTTTGGTGACCTGATATTTTTTCATGACATGCTCCGATGAAAATTCGTATCCATGCTGTCAACGGTAATGATGTAAATGCTCATGGGTATAATAGATTCACATCCTGAATTTTTGACGTGATATTGTTTTTGATCCAGGATTCATCCCACCATTCGATGGGATTGACAAACACATGCCGGACGGTCATGGCAAAATGCAGATGATCCCCTGCTGCAAGTCCGGATGTGCCGGTATAACCGATCACATCCCCTTTTTTAACCTGTTGTCCGGGCTGAGCCACAAAACGGCTCAGATGGGAATACATGCTGAACAGACCCAGTCCATGATCAATGACTACGGTGTTCCCGTATATACCGATATTTTCGGTCTGAACCACCCGGCCGGAGTTGGCGGCAGGAATCGGGGACTGTCGAAGAGATGCCAGGTCCACGCCCATATGATTCTGCCGGTCAATTTCCTTGCCCTGATAGAGATAGATGCGAAGGTCGGCAAAGCCGGCTCTGGGGGCAGAGTTGGGCATTCGCACGAAACCCCCTTCCCAGAAGAGGGTGGCGCTGCTATCATTGACCCGGGAAACGAGTTGCGCGTCGTTGGCGTCCCGAAATTCCCGGTTGATCTTCAGAAACTGTTCCAGCAGCGGATTCGGGCTGTTCGATGCTGTTTCGATATGAAACTCAGGCATTTTCTGATTGAGAAATTCGTCCGTAATGGGGATTGAATCCGTTTTGAATGTTTTTCGCAGCATATGAACCGGAAATCCGCCTCGCGATGCATTGTCTGCGGCATCTGTTGCCCGAACAAAGAGTTCGGTTCCATGTCCCTGGCGATAATCCAGGGCGATCAGGCATGCCATGACATCAGGATCTTTGAAAAGACCGGACTGCCCGGGGAAAAAATTATCGCCGACCTGAACCCCGTGAACCGGACAGGGCTCGGAAAGCCGGTAAATGACCAGGCCAGCTCCCCCCTGATTGATATTGTGAAACCGGGTGAGAACTGATATCTGGGGCGGTTTGCTGTCAATTGTAACATCCCGGGTTATTTCTGTTTTATTGCCATGAAACCATTTTTGCCAGGACATGTCCCGGACACTGATTTGAATGGTTGCAGCACCATCAGCCAGGCGATGTTTTCGGGCATCGATTTTAAGGGGGATGGAGAGATCATGAACGATTGCGGGGTCAATCTGTTGATCAACCAATGTGACAGCCCGGCCTTGCTGGGTTAATAAAATCTGAACCCGTCGAATACCGCTTTTTTTATCGAAAACCCTAATGGTGAGTTCCTTTTCCGGGTTGATGGACTGCGGCAGATCCATGGAAATCACCGGTTTTTCAACCTCGAGCTTGTGCCAGAGCACCCAGGCAACGGGAATCAGCGCGATGAGAAAGATAAGGACAATAATCCGTGAAAGTTTGAATAATGCGTTTGATCGGGGTTTCAATGAAATTTGAATCTCCTGTAACAGCCTGCAAAAAACGATACACCCGTTTTACTACGAAAGGCAATCCCTTCTGACTCTGCCGATATTAATCTTCAAAAGCATATCGGCTCTCCCTTCAACAGATAGTACCAGCTTACACACCGCTGATCAAGCGGGTTTTCCGGTTTCAGATAAAACGTTTCGATTCTTGACTTTTCAGTCCCTGCGCGATACATTTTTCATATGAAACATATCGAATTTTTAAACTCTTTTTTTCCTCATTCCTCGTTTGACACGGATTTGCTGTTGATTGCCGGCCCGTGTGTCATTGAGGAAGAATCCGTCACGCAACATATTGCCGAATTTTTGAAACAACTGACCCATGATCTGGGAATACCGTTTGTTTTCAAGGCATCCTATGACAAGGCCAACCGGACATCCATCACCGCCTACAGGGGGCCAGGTCTCCATGACGGGCTTCTTATTCTGGATTCCATCAAAAACAGGCTGAATATTCCAGTCATATCAGATGTGCATTCGTCAGACCAGATCGCAGATGCGGCACGTGTTCTGGATATCATTCAGATTCCGGCCTTTTTGTGCAGACAGACCGATTTCATTCTCGAGGTATCCCGGACCGGGAAACCGGTAAATATCAAAAAAGGGCAGTTTCTGGCGCCATGGGACTTGAAACATGTCGTTGAAAAAATTAAAAGCGCCGGCAACGACCGCATCCTTCTGACCGAACGCGGAACCATGTTTGGTTACAACAACCTGGTTGTGGATTTTAGAGGCATCCCGATCATGAAGCAGTACGGGTACCCGGTCATTTTTGATGCCACACACAGTGTTCAGCTTCCCGGTGGCGCCGGAGACGCTTCAGGCGGTCAGCGGGAATTTGCCCCCTATCTGGCCAGGGCTGCCGTCGCTGCTGGCGCCAATGGCATCTTTATGGAGGTCCATTCCGATCCGGATCATGCCCTGTGTGACGGCCCCAATTCATTGCACCTGACGGATCTACCGGATCTGCTCACACAACTCATATCCATTCGAAAACTGGTTCGATAAATTTAGTTGACCTGTGTTAAGTTCATCCGTTTGTAAAGGCTTGAAAAATGATATCCGATCTGGATTTACAGCAAAAACTCGATCGCATTCAACTCCTGCTTCTGGATGTGGATGGCGTTTTAACAGATGGGCGTATCATTTACCATGATAACGGTGATGAAACCAAAGTCTTTCATGTCAGGGACGGAATGGGTATTCGACTGTTGCTGCTTTCCGGTATTCAAGTGGGCATTGCAACCGGCAGGACATCCCCTGCCCTGTCTCATCGATGCAGAAACCTGGGCATCACGCTGATTTTTGATGGATTAAAAGAGAAGATTCCGGTTCTGGAACGGATTTTTCAGAAGACAGGGGTTTCAGCCGAACAGATTGCCTTTGTAGGGGACGATCTGATGGATCTGGCCATCATGAAAAGAGTCGGAATGGCGTTCGCTGTTTCGGATGCCCATGAAATGATCATACAACACGCGGACTGGGTCACTTCTTGCAATGGTGGTCAGGGCGCCGTAAGGGAAGTGTGCGAACTCATACTGAAAAAAAAGGGGCTTTGGAATCGCATTATTCAACGTTTTTATTAATGATGACACGTTTTCGAAATCGTCCCGGTCGAATCAAGTTGTTTCTGTTTGTGGTTATTGGCGTGACAATCGGCGTTCTGGCAGCTATTTTTATCGGATATCGCATGCTTCGAAGCGACCCGCAAAAACTGATATCCACCATTCAGCACAAAGCCAGTCTGTCCATCGGAAAGGTCCATCAGGTCTCGACCCGGGACGGTATAAAAGAATGGAGCCTGGATGCCACTTCTGCCCATGTGGTTGACGAAACCCGAAAATTAATGTTAGAAGACATCACGGTTGTATATTTTCTGAAGGACGGACAGGAAGTTCAATTGAAAGCGGAAAAGGGCTATCTGAAAACAGATTCCAGCGACATCGAAGTCGAACGGAATGTCGTTGTCACCTTTCAGGATTACCGGCTGGAATCCGATATACTGCAATACAACCATGGGCGTCGACTTTTGGCCAGCAAAAAGCCGGTTAAACTATTCGGGACATCATCCACGCTGACAGCAGATGCCATGTTTTTTGATCTGGATCGCAATACCATTACGTTTCAGGGAAATATCGAGGTGATTTTTCGTGAAGACATCATCATGTAAAAAGAAGGGCAACGGAATTGCAGCATATATGAAATATATTTGCATTGCATTGACCGGTATTCTGTTTTTCTGCACTCAGGCCATTGCGGATGACAAACCCGTGGCCGCATCCGGCGCAGACAAAGAAACCGAAAAGATCCATATTACATCAGACAGTCTGGTCACAGACAACAACGCCAGCTATGCCGAGTTTATCGGTAATGTCAATGCGGCTCAGGGAACCACACTCATCACATCGGATCGTCTTCGAATTTATTACAGTTCATCCGGATCTGAAAAAGAAAAAAAAATAACCAGCCAGGATTCAGTTAAAAAAATTCTGGCCATTGGCAACGTGACCATTCGATTTGACAACAAGGTCGCGGTCACGGAACAGGCTGAATACACGACTGACACAGGTATAATTATATTAACCGGTGCCAATTCCCGCGTGACCAGTGGATCGAACTATGTCTCTGGAGAAAAGATTACACTTTACCGGAATCAGGACAAGGTTACGGTAGAGCGAAGCAAAAACAAACGGGTGGAAGCAGTTTTTTATCCGGGAGACAAAACCAAACAGTGATTCAATGCCGATTTTATCTCTCCAGAACCTGATAAAGGTGTATGGCGGACGGAAAGTCGTCAACTCGGTGAACATGGCAATCCAGAGCGGCCGGGTCGTGGGACTTTTGGGGCCCAATGGCGCGGGTAAAACCACCACATTTTATATGGCGGTGGGAATGATTCGGCCTGATGACGGACAGGTGATGCTGGATCAGGAAGATGTCACGGATTGCCCGATGTATATCCGGGCCAGAAAAGGCATTGGATACCTTCCCCAGGAAACTTCCATTTTTCGAAAGCTGACTGTCAGACAGAATATCATGGCAATTCTGGAGTATATGCCGCTTTCTTCCGATGAACAGGACGAGCGGGCCAATTCGCTGATGGAAGAACTGGGTATTCGCAGCCTTGAACATCAGACAGCCAGCCTGCTCTCCGGCGGTGAGCGCAGACGACTGGAGATATCCCGGGCCCTGTGTACCCGCCCATCATTCATTCTGTTGGATGAGCCGTTTGCAGGTATCGATCCATTGGCGGTCATTGACATTAAAAATATCGTTGTCCATCTGAAACAAAGGGGTATCGGTATATTGATTTCGGATCACAATGTCAGAGAAACACTGGGGGTTTGCGATGAGGCATTCATTTTAAGTGATGGCCGGGTCATTGAAACCGGTCCGCCGGAAAAAATTGCTGCCAGCGAGATCTGTCGCAGAATATATCTTGGAGATGAGTTTTCCCTATAAATGGCTTTTGAACTCAGACAACAACTCAAATTATCCCAGCAGTTGATCATGACCCCTCAATTGCAGCTTGCGATCAAGCTGCTGCAATTGTCCCGTCTGGAACTTCTGGATAAAATTCAACAGGAGCTGATGGAAAATCCGGCACTTGAGGAATTCGTTGAGACCACAACGGATCAGCAGCAAGAGGTGGTATCTTCAGAATCGTTTGTCTCGGATCAGCCCGCCGAGACCGCACCGTTGCTGAGCGCGGCCCAGTCCGATCGGAATGTTGAGGATATTGACTGGAGTACCTATATCAATGAATACAGTGCCAGCGGAAAATACCGGCTGGAAGTCGAGCAGAAAGAGGCTCCCAATTATGAAGCCTTTATTTCCAGGAAAGAATCCCTGAACGATCATTTGATGTGGCAGCTTCGTATGTCCTTTTTACCAAAGGATGAAGAAAATATTGGTGGAACCATTCTTGGAAACCTGAATGCCGACGGGTATCTGGATATCAGTACGGATGATCTGGCCCGCATGACCGGCGAATCGCTTGAAAAAACGGAAAAGGTGCTGCGATTTCTTCAAACATTTGATCCGCCTGGTGTGTGTTCCAGAAATCTCAAGGAATGCCTGCTGATTCAGGCCGGAATACTCGGGCTGAATGACACCATCATTCCGGATATCATTGAAAATCATCTGAATCATCTTGAAACCAAGAATTACAAGGCCATCTGTAAGGCCCTGAAAGTCGAATTTCAGGCGGTGGTCGCGGCGGTGGAAATCATTCGGCAGATGGAACCCAAGCCCGGTGGTCAGTTCAACGTGGAAGAACCACATTATATCACACCGGATATTTATGTTTACAAAATGGATAATGAATTTGTCATTGTTCTGAATGATGATGGATTGCCAAGGCTTCGGCTGAATTCATTTTTTCGGGAAGCCACTCAAAAAAACCAGGGTATCTCGATTGTGGCCCGGGAATATGTGCAGGAAAAGATGCGCTCTGCAACCTGGCTGATTCGAAGCATTCATCAAAGACAGAAAACGATTTACCGGGTGATGGAAAGCATTCTTCGATTTCAGAAGGATTTCTTTGATAAAGGGATTGCCTACCTCAAACCCATGGTTCTCCGGGATGTGGCCGATGACATTGGCATGCATGAATCAACCATCAGCCGGGTTACAACCAACAAATATGCACATACCCCTCAGGGGATTTTTGAATTGAAGTTTTTCTTTAACAGTTCCATAAACCGCAAGGATGGTGATGTAATCGCCTCTGCCAGTGTATTGAGCAAAATCAGGCAAATCATTGACAGCGAAGACCCCAACCACCCATACAGTGATCAGCAGCTTGCCGATATTCTGGAAGAATCCAATATCACGCTGGCCAGAAGAACTGTCGCCAAGTACCGTGAAATGCTCAGAATTTTGCCGTCCAGCAAGCGAAAACAGTTTTGATTGCCAGTTCTTTCATGTTGCGCCGTCACATCCGTTGACGGTATTTCCCTATTCTCAAGGAGAGTTATATTATGCAAACACGGGTAACATTCAAAAATATCGATTCATCCGAACCACTTTCATCCTATGTCAGCAATAAACTCAACCGGTTTGACCGTTTTCTGGATAATCCGGCCGAGGCGGATGTGGTTCTGTCCATTGAGAAATTCCGGCATATCGCGGAAATCAATATCGTTGGTGACCGGCTGAATGTTTATGGAAAAGAAGAAACATCTGATATGTATTCCGCCATTGATATGGTTCTTGACAAGCTTGAAAAGCAGATCAAGAAAAACAAGGAAAAAATCAAAGAACGTCGAACCGGTTCAAAGGCTCGAGCAAAAGCGGCGCCAATTGAACCGCTTTTCGAGGCGAATCCGGCTTCCGGATCCGAAGAGGTGATTGTTGAGCCGATTGAATACAAGCCCATGGATGTGGAAGAAGCGGTGATGCAGATGGATTTGAGCGATGAAACCTTTTTTGTTTTCACCAATGCCAGAAGTGACCGTGTCAATGTACTGTACCGCCGAAAAGACGGCAATTATGGTTTGATTCAACCCAGCAACTGATATATCGCTTTCAACATCAAGATGTTGGGTGCGTTATCGGTCGGGAATGACCGACAGTTTTTCAAGGCGTCAGCCGCAAAAGGTCTATCCCTTCCCTGATGCCTTCCCAAAATCATTATCTTAAACGCCATGGGCTTCCAGACACTTTTTCAAACCCGATAGAGCAGAGACTGCGAAGATTGAATGAAAATTATTGATATCATTCATAAAGATGCTATTTTGACAGATTTGATTGCACGGGATAAAAAAACCGTCATTCAAGAAATGGCGATTCCAGCAGCCACAATTCTGAAAGTCGATTTATCAGAGATCATTAAAGTGTTGTTGGATCGGGAACGACTGGGTAGCACAGGCATCGGCCGTGGGATTGCAATTCCTCATGGCAAATTGAAATCCATCGAATTCCCGTTTCTGGGACTGGGCATCAGCCGAAAGGGCGTCGAGTTTGACTCACTCGATGGAATGTCCGCCCATCTTTTCTTTCTTCTTATTACACCCGAACAGTCTACGGGTACACATCTGAAGGTACTGTCCCAGATCGCCAGGATTTTAAAAAATGATGTTTTCAAAAACAGCCTGTTGAATGCTCACGACAGTCAGGATATCCTGTCCATCATCCAGGCTGAAGAAGACAAACAATAACGTCTCATTCCAGTAAGCATCCAAACTGACAATTTTTATGAAGCGCCTGAATCTGACAGTGATAACCGGCCTTTCCGGTTCTGGAAAAAGCACGGCCATTGCGGCTTTTGAAGATGCTGGCTATTATTGTGTCGATAATATGCCGGTCAGACTGCTACCCAAATTCCTTGAATTGCCGATTGAAAGCGATATTTCTGCGGCAGGGCTTGCTTTTGTCATGGATATACGGGAAAAAAATTTTCTGACATATTATGAAGAGGTGTTTGACGATATTCGGCATCAGGGATATTCGTTTCAAATCATCTTTCTTGAAGCCGATGAATCGGTTTTGTTGCAACGCTACAGCCAGACCAGACGCCAGCATCCGCTTACCAGCGGCAAGAGTCTGACAGAAAACATTCAGATTGAACAGAAGCAGCTTCAAAATCTGCGTAATGCAGCCGACCAGATTATTGATTCGACGCATTTGAGTGTTCACGAATTGAAGTCCCTGATTCTGGATATCGCCAGAAAAAACTCCCGAACCCAATCGATTCAAATCGCTGTGATGTCGTTCGGTTTTAAGTATGGTATTCCACGTGAAGCCGATCTGATTATGGATGTCCGATTCCTGTCCAATCCCTTTTTTATTAAGGGATTGAAAGCCTTGGATGGAAGACACGAGAAGGTTTCCACCTATGTTCTCAACCAGCCACAGGCAATTGTTTTTATCCAGATGTACAGTGAACTTCTGGAATATTTGATACCGTTATATGAAAAAGAAGGAAAGTCCTATCTGACAATTGCAATTGGTTGTACTGGAGGCAGGCATCGATCTGTTGTGATCGCCAACAATGTGTTTAATCGTATTCAGAACGCCTTTCCGGAAAAAAATTTTCTGGTCACGCACAGAGACATCGAACAGGCCTGACAGTGGATATGGTTGAGATTTGAATCTCCTGCCTGGTTAGAAATGGTCTTCTAATCGAGGAGACTGACAGATCGTCAATGTTCGGCGGGGCTATCATTAAGGAGTTTACATGATTGGAATTGTTATTGTCACGCACTGTCGCCTGGGTCAGGCCCTTGTCGAGGCAGCGGAATTCATTTTGGGTGAATCTCTGGAAGGCGTGGAAGCGGTTTCCATTGATTTAAAAGAAAACGCGACGCTACTTAGAAATAAAATATCGGCCGGAATCAAAAAAGTTGATCAAAAAGAGGGTGTATTGATTCTGACGGATATGTTTGGCGGGACGCCATCCAATTTAAGCTATTCATTTCTGGAGGAAGGTCGGATGGAAGTCATTTCAGGGGTCAACCTTCCGATTCTCATCCGATCGATAAACAGCCGGAAAGAAATGGATATTGTCAAGCTTGCCGAACTTATTGAAACCTTTGGTAAAAAGAGTATTTCATTGGCCAGTGGAATTCTGAAAGGCAATAAACGGTCTTCAGATTAGACGTAACCTGGGCCGCATGCCTTTTGTTCCTGCGGCAATTACGGTGAAAACTTAAGAGTCAGAAATTGGAAGTCAGATTACGCTAATGGGAAATATTGTCATATCCACGGGGTGAAACCCGATATGATTGATGACCATTTACTTTATTTCGCAAGGAGTTCATATCATGAGCATCAAGCTTGGCATTAACGGTTTTGGTCGTATCGGGCGTCTTGTGTTACGGGCAGCCCTTAAGAATTCTCAAATCGAAGTGGTCGGAATAAATGATTTGTCTGATGCGGCAACCATGGCCCATCTGTTGACCTATGATTCGGTTCACGGCAAACTGGATGCTTCTGTTGTGGCCAAGGACACGGCGATCGAGATTGATGGAAAACCGGTTTGGGTTTCCAGTATCAAGGATCCGGCCCAAATATCCTGGAAGGATTGGGGTGTCGACATTGTCATGGAATGCACCGGCCTGTTTACAAGCGCGGACAATGCCAGAAAACACCTGGAGGCAGGCGCCCAAAAGGTGATCATTTCCGCTCCGGCCAAAGATCCGGACATCACAATTGTCATGGGTGTTAATTCAACCCATTACGATCCCAGACAGCATCATATCATCTCCAATGCCTCCTGTACAACCAATTGCCTGGCGCCTATTGCCAAGGTACTGCTGGAAAATTTTGGAATTCGAAGCGGTCTGATGACCACGGTCCACTCATATACCGGGGATCAGCGCCTGATCGACTATCCGCATAAGGACCTCAGACGGGCAAGAGCCGCGGCACTGTCCATGATTCCTACCACGACCGGTGCAGCAAAAGCCGTTGCACTGGTTCTTCCGGATCTGACCGGAAAACTGAACGGCCTGGCAATTCGGGTTCCCACGCCCAATGTCTCGATCGTCGATCTGGTAGTTGTCATCGAGAAAACCGGCGTCAATAAAACAGAAGTCAACCAGGCCCTCAGGGATGCCGCCGAGGGATCCTTGGCCGGCATACTGGGTTACAGCGATCTGCCGCTGGTATCCTGTGATTTTAACGGTTCGATTTTGTCTTCTATTGTGGATGCGCCATCCACATTTGTCATTGATCAAATGGTCAAGGTGCTCTCATGGTATGACAATGAAACAGGATACTCAACACGCATGGTCGACCTGGCCGCCATGATTGGCGAAATGCTTTAATAAAATTGTGAAAATAAGCCGAGGTAACACAGATGAATGATAGAATCCCTCTGATAGCCGGAAACTGGAAAATGTATAAAACGCTTCCTGAGGCTGTCGAAATGGCCAGAAAGCTGGCTGGCATGGTCAATCTATCGAAGCCTGAAGTCATGATCGCGCCACCGTTCATATCCCTGGCATCCGTTTTCGATGTCATTCGCGCCACACCGATTGCGTTGGGTGCGCAAAATGTATTCTGGGAAAACGAAGGCGCTTTCACCGGTGAAATCTCATCAGGCATGCTGAAATCAGCGGGTTGCCGGTATGTCATTATCGGGCATTCGGAACGCCGTCAGATTTTTTCAGAAAGTGATGAGGCTATTCACAAAAAGGTGGATGCCGCCTTGGCCTCAGGGCTGTCTCCCATTTTGTGCATTGGAGAAACCGAAATCCAGCGGGATGAAAATCAGGCATCTGCCGTTCTGGACAGACAACTTCAAATGGCGCTGAATGGATTCTCCGCATCGCAGATAAAACCCCTCGTAATTGCCTATGAACCTGTCTGGGCGATTGGAACCGGGAAAACGGCATCCATCGACCAGATTCAGGAAATTCATGGTTTTTTAAGACAGTGGTTGACAAAAAGATACGACAATACGCTTGCCAATTCAATTCGAATCCTGTATGGTGGCAGCGTTAAACTGCAGAACATAGCCAATATCATGGCACTTCCGGATGTGGATGGGGCGCTGGTTGGCGGCGCCAGCTTACAGCCGGAATCCTTTTATTCCATTATTTCATACAATCACTAAACAGGTTTTGGGTATTCATGAGCGTTTTTCTGATTATCATTCACGTCGTTGTTTGTATTGCACTCATCATGATCGTGCTGCTTCAAACTGGAAAAGGGGCTGATATGGGAGCGGCTTTTGGCATGGGCTCCAGCCAGACGCTATTTGGCAGCTCAGGCGCAGCAACCTTTCTCAGCAAGGCAACAACAGTTGCTGCGGTTGTCTTCATGTTGACATCTCTGATTCTGGCCTATAGGTCCGGCAACCCAACCAGCAGTTCTGTAATGACGAACATGCCCGCAGCGACCGCACCTGCTGAAACAACAGAACCAGCAGCACCGGCCCCGCAGCCACCCGTTGAGACCAAACCGGCAACCGAATCAGCAGCACCATCCAAGTAATATCCGTTTGCCGAAGTGGTGGAATTGGTAGACACACTATCTTGAGGGGGTAGCGGAGCGATCCGTGCCGGTTCAAATCCGGCCTTCGGCACCACATTTATTTTATTAAGCCTGTGATCTTTTTAGGATTGCGGGCTTTTTTCTTTCAGCGTCTCGATATCGGATTGAATTTTTTTCCGATAATAGGCTACCGAAGACGGGTTGGTCATGATCATGTCAAGCTGGCGCGTGTGCAATGTCAAATATCCCAAGATCTCAACGTGTTGTATCATATACGCCATATTCTGCTGCTCGATGCGGGATGAAAGATGGTCATCACGAATCTCCACCCGGAATCCCTGCTCCTCCAGAATGTCGCCGATAAACTGCACCCGTTTCAATCGCCTGGTGTCATCGGCTGCGCCTCCTTTAAATTGAAAGCTGGTGTAATTTTCAGAAATCCGCTCGCTGATCAAGGATTCCAGTGTGGAAAAATGATAGCCCAGTCTGGAGCTTAAGCTGCAGAAATTTTTGGATATCATGAAATAATTCCGTTCGGCAAACGCGGACTTTACGCCTGACACCAGGGCCGTGTTGGTCGTTGATTGAAACATGACCGACATGAAGCCTTTTCGGTCCAAAGCTGGCGGGCCGTCCCAGGGTATGGCGACAAAGCCTTTCCAGAATGCCTGCATAGGGATGGACTGAATCTGTTCAAGCCGGATATATTTCCCATCAACCGCTTCTGTAAATCCATCATCCAGATTCAGGACCCACCACTGCATCGGAACCCGGTAATGAAGCTGTTTGCTGGACCGTTCCGGAAAATGATGGTCCCTGCCGAAATTGAACATCTCTATGACCGATTTTTCATGAACAAACCGGGTGATGTCATGAAAGGTCCGGCATTTGGCGGGTTGAAAATCGATTGAATCCGGATCAAGAAGATGAAGGGGAACGATATGATCGGATACGGTTTTCAGAATTGTATACACCGGACTTCCGGCCATGGCATTGGTTTTTTTCACTTCCCGGTTTAAAATGGACGCCACCTCACCTTCCCAGATCACCCGATGCGTGGCATCTACCGTAATCCGTTGTCCTTTTGAAAACAAACTCAGTGCATTCGGAACACCAAACAGTGCGGGAATTCGAAACTCCCGTGCGACGTTTGCCAGGTGCCCGGCAAATCCACCCTGTTCGGTAATCACTGCAGACGCCCTGTTCAGCACAGATGCCCAGCGGGGCAGTGCCTGGGCGGAAACCAGAATGGCGCCATCCGGAAATTCCAGAACATCAACACCTCTTGCAACCGGAAAAACCTCGCCGACTGCAATCCCCGGGCTGGCGGTGATACCTCCCCGAAACAGAATCTGTTTTTCATTTGAAACAACAACCGGGCTCTCCGGAATTTCCCCGGTTGTGGGGTGAATCTGTTCCAGAGGTCGACACTGCAGGATCACAATCTGACCGGAAGGATCGATGGCCCATTCGATATCCTGAGGCAGACCATAATGCGCTTCTACCGCCAGGGCGACTTCAGACAAAGACAGAATCTGGATCTCCGTGAGGCTGGGGGCCAGACTTTCTTCCTGCAGCATTTCCAGACGGCAGATGCCCTCCTGTGGATAACAGACGTATTTGATGGTTTTGGGGCTGATATTCTGTTCAATCACCTCAAGTTTCACCCCACGCCTGACAACAAAGACATCACAGGAGATGCTGCCATCCACAACGGATTTGGGAAGACCCCATACGGAATTGATCAATATACAATCATCCCGGTCATCCACCGGATTCCGGGAGTACATCACGCCTCCGGAGACCGCATCCACCATTCTCAGAAACCCCACACTCATCTGAATGTCCCGGTCCCGGAATCCTTTGTTCAGCCGATAGGTCATGGCCGTGAGGCTGTATTTGCTTGCAACCACTTCCTTGTATGCCTGAAGCGCGTTTTCAAAGCTCACATTCAGCTCAGATCGATATTGACCGGCAAAGGAGCTTCCTTCGGTATCTTCGCCAATGGCACTGCTGCGAAGCGCCATGGCTACCGGTTTTTCAGCTTCATTTTCAATTTTTTTCCAGCATCGGTGAATGACATCGACAATATCTGAGGGAATTTCCGAGCGAATGATGAGCTGCTGAAGACGGGAGCTAAGGGAGTACCGGGTTTCCACTGATTCCAGCTCCGCGCTCTGGAACAACCGGTCGATTTCCACCTGCAGTTGATTGTGATCGATAAACCGTCGGTAGGCCGTGGTCGTCAGAACAAAACCATCCGGAACCAGAAGGCCGACCCGATTTTTCAACTCTCCCAGGTTGGCCATTTTGTTTCCGGCGGCATCGACCATTTCCGCATTCAGATCATCAAGCATCAGAACGGGTTCACCGTCTTTCAGGGTTTTTTCTGCTTTCAGGATGGAATCGATGGCCTGTTGAATGGCCGTATGGCGGGAATCCAGGTCAGAATATTTTCCGGAGGACAGGGATTTCAGATTCTGAATCATCCGAAATACGTTGACAGAAACCAGCGTTGAGCTGGATCGGATAAAAGACATTCCAAATGGACGGGTTCCCTGAAGCGCCAGCTCCATTTCGGCCATAACTTCAAGCGATCGATTGTTGGCGCTTAGCAACAGCTTGAAGTTATGGTATCGTTCCTGGAATGCGATGCGAAGCTGATCGATATTTTCAGAAGGTTCCTCAGGTTTGTTGTTTCCAAACCATCGTCTCAGTATCGCCCGCATTTTTTTCATCAGTGCTCCAGTCTCAAACCCCAGCCTTCAAACATGAACAGAATCGCGAAACCATACCACAGGGTGTAGACAACGTAAAACACCAGCGAGAAAATGACAATGCCCGCTTTTTCACCGATGTTCTGGGGTTCCACCTGATAATAATTGTAGGCGCATTCCACACCTTTTTTGATGACGGTGGCCACTACCTTGGCTTCGGCAAATTTCTTCTGATGCGTCAGATCCTTGTCCATCGCTTTCAGCACGGTATACCAGTTATAATAGGCCTGCCGTTCATCCATATTATACTTGGCCTGAATCTCTTTCCCCTTGTTATAAAACATCAGATCCGTATCGTCCAGGACGACGGTCAGAATTTTTCCCAAGTCACCGGTCATCTTCAGTTCCGCTCCGGACAGAGCGACCTGAGCACCGGTTCCAAGCAGGATTTGGACTGTTTCTTTGGCCTGCTTTTCATCTTTCATCTTCAGGGTAACGGAAACGCTTTTATTCAGCTCTTTTGCCGCTTCTTTTTTCAGATCCGGAACATAATACGCGGACCCCTTGGATATGGAATTATACAGCCCATCCATATAATTGAGCGCGTTATGACCGTTAAAGATGGGCATGAACATGATGAAAAAGACAACAATGAATCCCCCCATCAGTCCCATTCCGCCATAGAATTCTTTTTTGTTCGCGATCATATCAATTATGCTCCTTTCAGCGTTTTAATATTCTTGAGAAATGTTCCGATCACCCATACGCCAAAGATACCAATCACAATAAAAAAGGCATAAATGCCAATGCGGTCCAGGATAAGAATCGTACCTTTGGAGAGTGAAATCAATTCCATATCCGCCAGCTTCCCCGGCAGGGCAAATACCCGGTTGACAAAACCGGCCAGAACCGACATGGCATAAAAACCCCGGATGGTGATGCCGGACACCACCTTGGTCACCATGGCACCGATCTGAATCCCAAGAAGCGATCCCAACAGCATCCCCATTGCGAGTGTATAGAATATGAATCCATAAATCGCATACTGGGTGATGCCGGCGTAACCGGCTGTAAAAATAATCTGGAAAATATCGGTTCCAACAGTTGTCAGGGATGAAATGCCCAGAATATACACAAAAATGGGAAATGTCAGAAAGCCGCCGCCAACACCCATGATGGCTGCTGCCAGGCCAACCAGCGCGCCACTCAGGACCAGAAACACCGCGGATATCTGACGTCCTCCGGGAATGAGACCCTGATCAAAGGTGATCATGGGGGGAATTTTCATGGCCTGAAGCTTTTTGGGAAGACTGCCCAGATCCGCGCCTTCGGTTTTGCCACCATGCGCACTGCCCGCATCGCCTTTTTTCCTGGCATTCAGAAAATCTGACAGGGCGTAAATGCCCAGTCCGCCCAGCATCAGGACATAAATGGTGGTGATGAACGCATCACTTAAAACCGGATTGATTTCATACAGATATCGGTTCAGCAGGCCACCGGCGGTTGCCCCGCCCATGGCGCCGATCAGAAAGATCAGGGCCAGAGAGACGGAAATATTACCCAGTTTTCGATGGATGACACTTCCCATGATGGCTTTGGCAAAGATATGGAACAAATCCGTTCCAACAGCCAGTATGCCTTTGATACCGGCGCTCATCAGTGCCGGTGCAATAACAAACCCACCGCCTGCACCGATGCAACCCGTGATGAGGCCGGCACCGATGCCGATCAGAATGGATGCGATAAAAATGCCGTTTGAATAATAGGCCGGCATATACGAACTTTTTCCGCCGACGAATTGAGGGAGTGCTCCGGCAATCTGATCCGCAAAGGCAAATCCGCCCAGAATGGCTGGGATACACATCAGCCCCAGCAGAATCAACCGTTTACGGCTCGAAAAAATGGTCCGGGCGATATCGATCTCCCATTGGGCATGCGCCCTTGTCCCCATCATCATGAACTGTCCCCACTGCGAAAAGAATTTCATGCTGTCACTCCTGTCCGGTTTAAGGTCAAACATTGATAAATTCGGTCTTCCCCATAAAACAAATCATTATGTCGTTAGCCGGTTTCTTGGTCTGCTTGCCGCCAACCGGCTCCTCCTTCAGCCTTTACCCTTCGACCTTTTCTTTTTGTTTCTGAATCGCCATGGTTTCCTTCAACTGTCGTATTTTTTCCTCATGAATGGATTTTCTTCGATAGGCGTCCTGAAGCTTATACAGCAGCTCATCGATGTTGATCGGTTTCATCAAATAATCAAATGCGCCCAGTTCCATCCCTTCCTGAGCCGCCTCCAGACAGGCATGTCCAGTCAGCATGATGACCTCGAGCATGGGATCAAGTTTTTTGATTTCCCGAAGCGTTTCGATGCCATCCATTCCCGGCATCCGCATATCCAGAACCACCACATCCGTGGAATGGGACTTCAGATATTCGATGGCATCAACGCCACAGTTCACACCAAACACACTGACATTCCGCTTTTTCATGCGTTTCATCAGCGTATCCAGAAAATCGATTTCATCATCGACAAACAGTACATCAAATGTGTCCATGAACGCCTCCGGATTGGGCCACTGCAGCCTGAATTTTTTTCATCAACTCCTCAAATTCGCACGGCTTGGTGAGATAGTCGAATGCACCAGCCTCAAGCCCTTCCCGTGCCGCCTCCTCACAGCCGTGGCCGGTCAGCATGATCACCTGAAGACGTGGCGCCATTTTTTTAAATACCTTCAGCACGTCGATACCATCCATATCTTCCATCTTCAAATCCAGTATTGCGACATCAAAGACATTGTTGCGCAGTATCTGAATTGCCTCGGATCCACTGTATGCCTTTTGAACATCAAAATGACGTCTGGTGATCCGTTTGGCCAGAACATTTACAAAACCGACTTCATCATCAACCAGAAGCAGCCGGATATCGGATTGACCACTTTGATTTTGACTGGACATGGTGGATCCTTTAGGCCCGCTGTGACGTGATGGCCTTCAGACGCGCCTCTATAATTTTTTCTTCCTGCCCGCGTTTTCTGGCGGCGGCCTCGCTCGATTTTGCCACCAACTGCTCCATGTCGCAGGGTTTCATCAGATAATCGAACGCCCCCAGCTTCATCCCGTCTATCGCGGATTCGACCGTGGCATGTCCGGTCAGCATGATGACCTCAATGATTGGGTATTTAATTTTAATCTGTCTCAGCACCTCGATCCCGTCCATGCCCGGCATCTTGACATCCAGGATCACGACTTCGATATCCCGGTGGACTTCCAGTTGTTCCAGACACTGGTCTCCGTTATAGGCTGCGACCACATGAAAATTACGATGCGTCAGCCGTTTGGTCATGGCATCCACAAAGGGGACTTCATCGTCCACCAATAAAAGATTGGCGATTGTCATTGGTTTTCTCCTTCTGTTAAATGATCGGCATTCACATCATCCGAAACTGGCAGATATATGCCAAATGTGGTTCCCTGATTCACCTGACTGGCAACATGAATTTGGCCACCCAGGCCTTTGATGATTCCATAACAGATCGAAAGCCCAAGCCCGGTTCCTTTACCGACCGGCTTGGTTGTAAAAAACGGATCGAACAGTCTTGACAAATTGGCCTCCGGAATTCCCAGACCGGTATCCTGAACCTCAACCACAACCCGATTGTCTTTCATAAACGTGGAAAGAGTCAGAACACCGCCTTTTTTCTTTTCCATGGCGTCAAGCGAATTGTTGATCAGATTCAACAGCACCTGCTGCAGTTCCGAAACCGACCCCTTGATCGCGGGAAGCGCTTCATCCAGAACGCTTTTGATCTGTACCATACTGTATTTTGCACGCTGTTCATACAATGCGGCAATGTCCCGGATCATGTCGTTCAGTTGAATATACTGAATCCGGGAATCGGTTTTTCGGGCAAAACTGAGCAGTTTATGGGTGATATCCTTACATCGGGTTCCCTGAACCCGGATCTGGGACAGGGCATCCTGAATTTCAGTCAGATTTTTACTGGTTTTTACATCTTCCTCTTCCAGCAGATCCTGAATCCATCCGGCTTCTTCCACCATGATGGCCACCGGATTATTGATTTCATGGGCAATGCCCGCGGCCAGTTCACCGATGGAGGCCAGCTTGCCGGTTTCGATGACCTGCTGATTCATGACCTCTTTTTCCCTGTCAGACTGGGAAATCCGGCTGACCATTCTTCGCGTCAGGATGGCTGACATGGTCACGATGGCCGCACCACCCAGAATGAATATGATGACACAAATCCATTGGGTTCGATTGAGATGTGAAAAGGCATCCGCAGTACTCTGCTGATAAATCAGAAGCCAGTCATTGTTTTTCAGCAGGGCTGCAGCGTAAATATGTCCTTTTCCAGAGGCATCTGGCCGTTCGACCACGGATACGCCTCTCTGGGAAAAATATTCCCGGTTTAAAAAAAATTTGAGAATATCTTCCTGATTCGATTCAAGCCCAAATGCCAACCGGGTTTGATATTTTCCTTCCCGGTTGACAATAAAGGCGAACCCCGTTGCTCCGATTCGAATCTGCTGAACCAGGTTGTTGAATTCGACAAAATCAATCGTCGCACGCAGTATCCAGGGCTTTCCCTCCCATACATCCCGTACCGCGATGATAAAATGAGGCGTTCCCCGTAGCCCCAGGAACACATCACTGATAAACACCTGCCGCTTCATGGCTTCCTGAAACCATTCTGTCTCGTCATAATGGGCCTTTTCCAGAGCAAACGGTCCGGCATAGGCAATTTGAATCCCCTGTTCATTGATGACGCCCAGATCCACAAAAACAGAACCATAGCTCTGCTGCAGAAGAATCAATTTGTTCTGAAGAAATTTTTCATTATGAAGATTAATATATCCCTTGCTTTTGGACAAAAAAATGATATCGGCGACCTTTTGATTCAAAAACCCGTCAATATTGAGTTGATGCTTTTCAACCAGTTCAGCCAGTTGATCAAATACCTTTTCCCGGTATGTGACTCTGAATTGATACAGGATGGTGGCACTTACAAAAAAAACCGGTATGAACGATATGGTAATGATGGATAGAAACATGTTTCGGCTTAATGCTCTATAATAACCGCTGACCGGTGTTTGCTTTGACATGTAATTATTCCTGTGTGCGCTCTGTTTTTACAATGCTGAAAATGGTTTGTTTCAATTGATCGATGCTGTTTCCCTTTTTTTCGACAAATCCGACATGTCCGCACCGATCGGCCCGCTCATTTGGGGCTGGCTGGTGGCTGTGGATGACAATCGGTATACCGGGAGACAGCGATTGGATCTTCATCAAAATATCCGGGTCATTCTGATCCGGCAGATCCGGATCCAGAATCAGCAGATCCAGCGTATCGATACAGGCGATTGTCTCAAGTAGTTCCCTGCTGGTTTTGGCCAGATAGACATGATATCCTTCAGCGGTCAGTTCGCGTTTGAGAAAATCCCGTATATGCGGATTCCTGTCGGCTATCAGAAGTTCAAAAATCATTTCCATTAGGTTCCTTTCCAGCAAATCCGGTTTTTTCTGAGTGTAAGAAAATTGCCGGCGAAAGATTTCCCTGTCCCCCCATTCGACTGCATGTGCAAACAATTCCACGAATGGCTGACAAATGAATTTGCAATCCATGTGCCATTGGGCATAAACATTGATTTATAGTGTATTTACAGATGGATAAAAGTAAAAGGATTAGAGGGAATAATGGGCAGGAAATCAATGAACACAGAAGGTCTGTCGGAAATTTTTACAGTCTGTAAATCATGTATCACAGTTGTGACAATCAATCAGAAATGATGTCAGGAATCCATCCCCACAAAACAAAAACCCCCCTCTGCTCCGAATAAAGGGCGCAGAAGGGGGTTCATGGATGCGTACACACGTCGATCGATTGGAAAAATTGGAGGCGGCATCCGGATTTGAACCGGAGAATAGCGGTTTTGCAGACCGCTGCCTTACCACTTGGCTATGCCGCCAAAAAAAATGGAGCGGGAAACGGGATTTGAACCCGCGACTTCAACCTTGGCAAGGTTGCACTCTACCACTGAGTTATTCCCGCTCAGATGTGGTTGCCTTTTAGCGTTTTGGCATTTTTTTGTCAACCTTTTTTCTTGAACAGACGTTGAGAAGATGTGATAGGCAACAAGTTAATGGCTGCAATGTTATACACCAATGTCAGATTATCCGGCTTGAACGATTATCCTTAAGGCGCTTATATTTTCACATACTGCCGAAACTGGATAAAATAATCGATACCGGACCAGATGGAGTAAATCAGTGCGCCATACAGAAAAAATAGGCCGATTCCCTGGAAGTTCAATCCAAAATAGGGATAGTGGATCAAGAGTGGAATGATGGCGGCAATCTGGAATCCGGTTTTATATTTTCCCAGATTGGATGAGGACATGTCACTCTGACTTTCAACCAGAAAATTTCTCAGCCCGGTGATGGCAATTTCTCTGCCGATGATGATACAGACGATCCATCCAGGCGCCCAACCATGAGAAACGAGCATGATAAACGCGCACGAAACCAATAGCTTGTCCGCCAGGGGATCCATGATTTTGCCAAAATTGGAGACCAGACCCTGACTTCTGGCCAAAAACCCGTCAAAATAATCGGTAATCGCCGCTGCACTGAACAGCAGCGCAGCCGTGAATGAGCTGAGTTTGTTCGGACAGATCATCAGAAGAACGATTCCTGGCACAGACACAACACGGCACATCGTCAGAAAATTGGGCTGGCTGACAACGGGTTTTATTTTATCCAATGAGGGCATTTTCATGATGGTCCGGCCTTAACTTTTGCGGTTTTTCCAGTCTGAGAGAAAAGATTCAATTCCCTTGTCTGTCAAGGGGTGGGAAGCAAATCGGTTGAGCACACTAAATGGTATCGTGGCAACATGTGCGCCGATCATGGCAGAATTCAGAACATGCAACGGATTTCGGACACTTGCAACGATGACCTCGGTAAGGTATCCGTAATTGTCATAAATCTGAACGATCTGCTCGACCAGTGTCAAACCATCCTGCGACAGATCGTCAAGCCTGCCGACAAACGGGCTGACATATGCGGCCCCGGCTTTGGCTGCCATGAGCGCCTGGAGCGGCGAAAATACCAGGGTCACATTGGTTCGAATGCCTTCGGTTGCCAGTTGTCTGACCGCTTTGATACCATCGACCGTCATGGGAATTTTGACCACGATATTGGTATGAATCGCGGCCAGTTCCCGGGCCTCTTTCAACATGCCATCGACATCCAGGCTGATGACCTCGGCACTGATCGGACCATCCACAATCGCGCAGATATCCCGGATAATGGTTTCAAAATCCCGGCCCTCTTTGGCAATCAGACTTGGGTTTGTGGTGACGCCATCCACCATGCCCATGCTGTGGGCTTCTTTGATCTCATCAATGTTGGCCGTATCCAGAAAAAATTTCAATTTTGACTCCTTGGTTAAAAAAAGACTTGGGAGCATATTCTGAACTTCTGCTCCTCATCACTTCTCAACTTCTGCTCTTCATAACTTCTCAACTTCACAACTTCTGCTCTCCCCGTACCCCACTGACATATTTATCCCGGCACTCGGTGCTGCAAAAATAGAGCGTTTTCCCATCCTCAACCAGTGGAACTCCGCTTCGTTTGGGAAAATATACGCCGCAGACCGGATCCGCAATCATCACGTCGATATCATCCGGCCGGCCGTTCATGGGCCTCTGAAGTCCCTGAAAATGCCGGATCAACGCGGATTTGATCAGCTTGAACCCAAAGTAGCCCACCAATATCAGAATCACTATTTTAAGCATCGACAGGGGTAACTCCGATCGTCGCGTCATTGAGATTTGCCAGAAGGTGTTCAACCGATACCCGATGTACCGGATGAATCAGACCAGGCTGAATATCGCAGAGCGGCTGCAGGACAAATCGCCGCTGATGCATTCTGGGATGGGGCACCGTCAGCCTGCCATCGTCGATGACCCGGTCTTCATAAAAAATGATATCCATATCCAGAATCCGTGGACCAAAGCGGATTGTATCGTCTATTCTGCCGACAGCCCGCTCAATCTGCTTCAGGCAATCCAGCAGTTGAAACGGGTTCAGACGGGTGGATATGTGAATGACCTGATTGATGAACCAGTCCTGATCCAGATAATCAACCGGATCGGTACGATAGATTCGGGACGATTGAACCAGGTTCGTATGATCACAGGCGATCAGGCTGTTGATGCCATCCTGACAATTCTTCTCTTTGTCACCCAGATTGGAACCGACGCAGATATAAGCATCATAAGCGATCGTCATATCATCCACCGGCCTTCCGTCTTCAGCCAACCTCCTTCAGTCTTCCCATTAAAATCCTACCCGTTGGATCCGTTCAATCGCTTCTTTCAGCCGGTTTTCTCCCATGGTCATTGCGATCCGGAAATAACCTTCACCCGGGGCGCCGAATCCGTTTCCAGGTGTCACGACAATGCCGGCTTTGGTTAACAGATGAGTGGCGAATCCGGTGGATGTGTATCCTTTTGGAACTTCCACCCAGACATAGAAGGTGGCTTTGGGTCTGCTGGCCGATAACCCCATGGATGTCAATCCATCCATGACAATGTTCAGCCGTTTCTGATACTCGGCATTGATCTGGGCCAGACAGGTCTGATCACCGTCCAGGGCGGCCATGCCCGCAAACTGAACCGCCTGAAACGCGCCGGAATCGATGTTGCTCTTGATTTTACCCAGGGCCTGAATCACTTCTTTCCGGCCCACCGCAAACCCGATCCGCCATCCTGTCATGTTATAGGTCTTTGACAGGGAATGAAATTCGATGCCGACGGATTTGGCACCCGCAACTTCCATAAAGCTCATGGGTTTGTAGCCGTCAAAGGCAATCTCGGAATAGGCGGCATCATGGCAGACAATGATGTTGTTTTCCTGAGCAAATTGAACGACCGACTGAAAAAATTCTTTGCCTGCAACTGCAGATGTCGGATTGTTGGGATAGTTGATAAACATCAGCTTGGCGGCTTTGGCCACATCCCTGGGAATGGCCTTCAGGTCGGGCAGAAAGTCGTTGGATTTGACCAGATCCATGAACCAGGTTTTGCCGCCGGCAAATCCGACGCCGGTGTGATAGACCGGATATCCCGGACTGCTGGCCAGCGCCAGGTCTCCGGGATTGATGAATGCCAGCGGAATATGGGCGATGCCTTCCTTGGAACCGATCAGGGTGACGACCTCCTGATCGGCATCCAGTTGAACATTGAATCGTTTTTGATACCACTTGGCAACGGATTGATTGAATTGACCCATTCCGGAATAAGATGGATAGCGATGGTTGGCTGGATCTTTGGCTGCCAGACTCAATGCCTCGATAATATGCGGCGGGGTGGGCATGTCCGGATCACCGACACCCAGATCAATGATATCAACGCCCTGTTTTCGAACCACCGCTTTTTGTGCATCGATTTCTTTGAAGAGATAGGGTGGCAGCTCCTTCAATCGGTCAGACAGATCAATTTGAATATTCATCGTAAAATCCTCTCATTTCCAGGCTTCTTCATTCAGTTGAGCCGTATAGATCAGGCGGGCGTCACCTTCCAGATACAGATTATAAAATCGCCCGTCCTTTTGTTCAAAATAAATCGTTAATATGGAACCACTTTTGGTGGTCAGCCGAACCGGGGATGTCAGTCCGTGCCGGTGTGCCATGATCAATGCACTGGCTGTCGCGCCGGTCCCGCAAGCCAGGGTTTCATTTTCAACACCCCGTTCATAGGTTCGAACGGCCAACATACCATCCGTCTGTTTGCTGACAAAATTGACATTGGTTCCGGCAGGAGAAAAATCGTTATGATAGCGCACCTCCCGCCCCATGTCGCGTACCGGTGCATGGGCCACATCTTCCATTTCAATCACCACATGCGGCACACCGGTGTTGATGCTGCTGATTGTACTGATGCCGGTAGACAGGGCAACCGGAAAATTCACCCTGGCCTCGGATGGATCGGTCAACCGGATTTTGACCTGTCCGCCGGGTGCGACTTCTGCGTCGATGATGCCGGCAATGGTCTCGAAACGCACCCGGGTCTGGGCGATGCCCAGCATACAGGCCATGCGTGCCGCACATCGTGCCCCGTTTCCGCACATTTCCGCCACACTGGCATCGGCATTGAAAAACCGCCACCTGAAATCGACGGTGTCCGAGTTTTCGATCAAAATGACCCCGTCCGCGCCCACGGAGAGTTTGTGCCGACAGACGCCTTTGATCAGCTCGATCAGCGTCAACTCATCCATTACACCCGTGCGGTTGTCAATCAGGATAAAGTCATTCCCCGCACCGCTCATCTTATAAAATGGTATGGATTTCATAAGTCAGATCCCAGTTTTCAGGGGTTTCACCCCGCAAATTTTCAACCCACCACTACAAAAACGATGGTACTGACTCTCCGCGAATCAAATCAGAAAGATTTTCCCTTTCGCGAATCACGGTATATTCATTGCCGCGGACCATGACCTCAGCCACCCGCAACCGGGAGCAGTAGTTGGATGCCATGGCAAATCCATAGGCCCCGGCACTCATGACCGCCAGGAGGTCACCGCGCTTCACATCCGGCATCTGGCGGCCCTGGGCCAAAAAATCCCCGGACTCGCAGATGGGGCCCACCACATCCGCGACAATTCCAGGCAGATCATCGGGTTGAATCACGGGTTTGATATCATGCCAGGCATCATACAGGATCGGACGGATCAGATCGTTCATGGCCGCATCGGTAATAACAAATTCCTTGACAGAACCAGACTTCCGATACAGGACACGGGTCACCAGAATTCCGGCGTTGCCCATAATCACACGACCGGGTTCAAAAATCAGCCGGATTTTTCGATCCCCCAGCACCCGGGCGATGGCGTTGGCATATTCGGTCGGGTTCGGCGGTGTTTCGGTTCCATAGGTAATGCCCAATCCGCCGCCCATATCCAGATACCGGATATCCATTCCCATTTCATGAAGACGGTCGATCAATTCCAGCAGACTTTTCAGCGCATCCTCAAACGGACGGATATGCGTGATCTGTGAACCAATATGGCAGTCGATTCCGGCCACGCGAATATGGCTCATTCTGCTGGCTGCGACATATGCCTCCAGTGAGCTTTGCGTGTCGATTCCAAATTTATTTTTCTTCAGTCCGGTGGAAATGTGGGGATGGGTTTTGGGGTCCACATCCGGATTCACCCGAATGGAAATGGTGGCCGGTTTGTCAAGCGCCTGTGCCCGTGCATGAATGATTTCCAGCTCTTCCCGGGATTCGATGTTGAACATCAGTATCCCGGTGTTCAGGGCATAATCGATTTCATCAATTCGCTTCCCCACACCGGAATACACGATCATTTCCGGCTTGAATCCGGCCTGAATTCCCCGAAACAGCTCACCTCCGGAAACGATATCCAACCCGGCGCCCTGATTTGCCAGGGTTTTGAGCACGGCAAGGGATGTGTTGGCCTTGGCCGAATAGCATACCATGCGATTGATGTTCTGGAACGCATCATTGAATGCCTTGTAATGCCTGACAATGGTAGCATGACTGTACAGATAAAACGGCGTTCCGACAGCTTCTGCAATATTTGAAATCGGGATGTCCTCACAACACATTTCCCGGTCTTTATATTGAAAATAATGCATGGATGTACTCCTCTTGAATTTCGGATCTCAAATTTAAAATCTGAAATTTCGAAACTGTATCAAAACAAAACACTATTCGTAGCGTGTTTCAGCCAGATTGGAATCTCCGGAAACGGCGCCTTTATCCGCGATTCCAATCACCTTGTAGGTATAGACATACCCTTTTTTTACAGCATCCCGAAACATCATCCTGAAAACCGCTTCACTTTTTTGATGAATGGCCGGAACTTCGGCGATTTTGACAAAAGCGAGCGGACAGTTGGTGCATTCTCCTTCTGCGATGGCGCGGCTGGCTTTGTAAATCACAAACCGGCTGACAGGTGAATCGGATTCGGGTATTGACCAGGTCAATTCAATATTTCCACCGGTTAATCTTCCGCTCAGATCCGTCACCGCAGCCGGTTGAATCTGAGCAGGCGGAACCGGAAGGGTTTTTCGTCCACAACCCGAACACAACATGATCACCAGTGATGCGATAAGAATCAGAATGAATCCATTATTACTAAATACGCGTTTCATGACCTGTCCCCTTTCCCGTTTCAATTCTTCAGAGCCTCAAGACGGATTTTCGCATTCTGTATGGCCTGTTTTACATTTTGGGTCGCAGTTCCACCATAAGAGGTTCGGCGGTTGACCATTTGTTCCGGTGTCAAAATGGCGAAGACATCTCCAGAAATCACCGGAGAAAAAGATTTGAGTTCGTCCAGCGTCAGATCGTGAAGCTCCTTCTGATGTGACAGGGCATAGCTGACTGCCCGTCCCACGCATCCATGAGCTTCGCGAAACGTCACCCCCCGCATGACCAGATAATCGGCCAGGTCGGTTGCATTGATGAATCCGGTCCGTGTTGCCTGAAGCATCCGCTTTCGATGAATGCGAATCAGAGGCAGCATTCGGGTATAGATATCGATGCAGGCATTGAGTGTATCAACCGTATCGAACAGGGGGGGTTTATCCTCCTGCATGTCCCGGTTATAGGCCATGGGCAACGATTTCATCAGGGTCAGCAATGCGATCAGATTTCCAAAAACCCGGCCGGTTTTTCCGCGAACCAGTTCCGCGACATCCGGATTTTTTTTCTGTGGCATGATGCTGGAGCCTGTCGCAAAGGAATCCGGGAGTTCGATGAATCCAAATTCGGATGTTGACCACAAAATCATTTCTTCGGACAGACGGCTGAAATGGACCATGCAGATGCTGGCGCAGGACATGAATTCCATCATGAAATCCCGATCCGAAACGGCATCCATGCTGTTTTCTGAAATCTCCGGAAAATCAAGATAGGCTGCCGTAACCGATCGGTCAATGGGATATGTGGTGCCAGCAAGGGCAGCGCTGCCCAGCGGCATGACATTCATCCGGTTGTGGCAATCCGAAAACCGCTCTAAATCCCGTCTGAACATTTCATAATAGGCCATCCAGTGATGAGCCAGCAAAACCGGCTGAGCCCGCTGAAGATGAGTGTACCCGGGCATGATGACATCCATGTTGGTCTCGGCCAAAGCCACCAGTGTCTCCTGAAACCCGACCAGCAGACGCATCACGGTTTTGGTTTCATCCCGAAGATACATGCGGATATCGACAGCGACCTGATCGTTCCGGCTGCGCGCGGTATGCAGTTTCTGGGCCGTTTTACCCACAAGCTGAAACAGACGGGTTTCAATATGCATGTGGATATCCTCAAGGCTGTGATCAAACTCGAAGCTGCCCCGCTGAATTTCCCGTTTGATGATCCCCAGTCCCTCGATCAGTTGGGATGCCTCTTCATCCGTGATGATGGATGCATGCGCCAACATCCGGCAATGCGCGATGCTGCCTTCGATATCATAGGCATACAGCCGCTTGTCCACATCGATGGATGAAGTGAACAGCTCGACACTTCTGTCGGTTCTTTCAGTAAATCTGCCTTCCCATGGTTTTTCTGACATGGCGTAATATAAGTATTGAGTATTGAATGTTGAATGTTGAGTATTGAGTATTGAGTGTTGAGTGTTGAGTTGCAGACAATCCAAAATTTTCAAGACGCATCACGCGTAATTGTGGTGTCTGCCTACCGGCTGTTCATCAGATTTTGAATGCGCAGGCGCAGGGCATTGAGCCGGATAAATCCTTCCGCATCCTTCTGGCGATACACCGTATCGTCTTCAAATGTCGCAAAGTCATGACTGTAAAGGGACCGATCCGATTTTCTGCCCAGTACCCGGCACACGCCCTTATACAGTTCCATACGGACAACACCGCAGACGGATTTCTGGGTGTCATCGACCATGTTCTGAAGCAGCTTCATCTCGGGTGAAAACCAGAATCCATAATAGACCAGTTCGGCATATTTGGGAATCAGTCCATCCCGAATGTGCATGACTTCCCGGTCCATGGTGATGGATTCCATCGACATATGGGCCGCACGCAGAATCGTTCCGCCGGGTGTTTCATACACCCCCCTGGATTTCATGCCGACAAACCGGTTTTCCACCAGATCCACCCGGCCGATGCCGTGTTTGCCACCCAGCCGGTTGAGTTCCTTCAGCATCACAGCCGGCGACAGCGCCATGCCATTCAATGCGACCGGATTGCCTGCATCAAACGTGATTTCAACAACTTCCGGTTCGTTCGGCGCCAGTCTGGGAGAAACGGTCAACTGAAAAATGTCCTCGGGTGGCTCGCTCCAGGGATCTTCCAGAATGCCGCCCTCATAGCTGATATGCAACAGATTGGCATCCGAGCTGTAGGGCTTTGCCGGAGTTGTGGGAACCTCTATGCCGTTCTGTCTGGCATATTCCATCAATGCGGTTCGGGAGGTCAGATTCCATTCGCGCCAGGGGGCAATGATCCGAATATGGGGATTCATGGCGAAATACGTCAGTTCAAACCGGACCTGATCATTGCCTTTACCGGTTGCGCCATGACTGACTGCATCCGCACCTTCTTTTTGCGCAATTTCGATCTGCTGTTTGGCGATCAAAGGTCTGGCCAGAGAGGTTCCCAGGAGATACTGTCCCTCGTAAATGGCATTTGCCCGAAACGCGGGAAAAACATAATCCCGCACAAAGGTTTCTTTCAGATCTTCGATATAGATTTTGGATGCGCCGGTTTTCTGCGCATTGTTGCGGATTTTGTTCAGATCCTCTTCCTGACCGATATCTGCTGAAAACGCGATCACCTCGCAGTGGTAGGTTTCAATCAGCCATTTTAAAATGACCGAGGTATCCAGTCCGCCGGAATAGGCCAGGACTACTTTGTGGATGGGTTGTGACACCGTTTTGCTCCTTTAATTGAATTTTCTGAAAGTCTATACCGCTAACGGCTGACAGCTACTGGCTATCGGCACATAAACGCTTCCAGAATCGCCTTGTTCATATGCAGCTTGTTCTCGGATTGATCCCAGACCACCGAAGCCGGGCATTCCAGAAGCGCTTCGGAGATTTCTTCGCCACGGTGCGCCGGCAGACAGTGCATGACAATGGCGTTCTTCCTGGCATGGCAGATCAGGTCGTTATTGACCTGATAATTTTTGAAAACCCGTTTTCTGGCAATGGATTCGCTTTCCTGTCCCATACTGGCCCACACATCGGTGTAGATCACATCCGCCCCCTGCATGGCCTCGACCGGATCCGTCGTGACACGAATGCGCCCCGGTCCGATCCCGTTGGCCCGTTTCAGGATATCCGCATTGGGGAAATATCCTTCCGGGCATGCCAGATTCAGATTGAATCCCAGCACAGCCGCGGCATTGATCCAGGAATGAGACACGTTATTGCCGTCTCCGACCCAAACCACCGTAATCCCGTCGTAGCCACCCTTGCACTCGATGATGGTCATCAAATCGCTTAACACCTGGGTCGGATGATATAGATCGGTCAGTGCGTTGATCACCGGAATGGCGGAATACGCGGCAAATTCCTCCAACAGATCCTGAGAAAAGGTTCGAATGACAATTCCGTCCAGGTAACGGGACAGAACCCGGGCCGTATCCATTACCGGCTCATTCCGGCTGACCTGGGTGTCCCGTGTGCTGATAAAGAGCGGGACACCGCCCATCTGAATCATGGCCGTCTCAAACGACACCCGCGTTCGGGTGGATGGCTTGTCAAAAATAAGGCCCAGTGATTTTCCACTCAGTTTTGTTTCGGTGTTTCCCTGTTTCCGCCGGTCTTTCAGTTCGATCGCCCGTTGAAACAGCCCGTCAAAATCCGTTTTTTCCAAATCCAGAAGGGTGAGCAGGTCTTTTTTCACAATCACTCCTGATTAAAACCGGCGGTTCCGCCAAATAGGCCATCCAAACATTCGATCAGGGCATCGATCTCCTGAATTGTCACAATCAGCGGCGGGACGAATCGAAGCACATTGCCCTGAACACAGTTGATCAGAAACCCCTTTTCCATGCACGCAGCAACAATACCCGTTCCGTCTGTTTTCAGTGCCATTCCCAGCATCAAACCCATGCCCCGGACATCGACTATGACATCGTGTCGGTTTTTCAGCCACAACAGACGGGATTTGAAATAGTCGCCTGCTTTTTGACTTTGCGCCACGATCCCATCATGGATCAGCAGCTTCAGAACAGCCAAAGACGTGGCTGCAGCCAGTGGTGTTCCACCAAATGTGGAGGCATGGGCGCCAGGTGTAAACGATGCGGCAACCGATTCCCGTGACAGCATGGCCCCCATGGGCAGTCCATTGGCCAGGGCCTTGGCCAGTGTCATGATATCGGGTTCGACATCAAAATGTTCATGGGCAAAGAGTTTTCCGGTCCGGCCCAGTCCGGTCTGAATTTCGTCAAAAATCAGCAATGCCCCATGCTGATCGCACAACTGCCGGACCTGTTTCAGATATTCCGGCGACGGTTGGCGTATTCCGCCTTCTCCCTGAATCGGCTCCAGCATTACGGCACAGATTTTCGGGGTCATTTTTCGAGTCAGCGCATCGATATCATCAAACGGAACGAAATCAAATCCGGGCAGGATCGGATCGAATCCGATTCGGATTTTTTCCTGACCCGTCGCAGACAGGGTCGCCATGGTTCGGCCATGAAAAGACTGATTCATGGACAGAATTTCATAGCGATCCGGTTCATTCCGGTCTTTGAAATATTTTCTGGCCAGCTTGATGGCCGCTTCATTGGCTTCCGCACCGCTGTTGCAGAAAAATACGCGGTCGGCAAATGAATGATCGGTCAAAAGCTGGGCCAGTTCAGTCTGAGGCTGTGTGTAATACAGATTGGACACATGAAACAGGGTGCCGGCCTGTTCGATCAGTGCCTTGACCACGCCGGGATGACAGTGGCCCAGATTGCAGACCGCAATACCCGCGACAAAATCGATATAGGATTTGCCGGTTTCATCCCAGACCACACATCCGCTTCCCTTTGTCAACACAATGGGAAACCGCTTGTAGGTTCCTGCGATCACCCGGTCGGCTGTTATAATCGTTTGACTGGTCATTGTGTAAATTCGGTTCCTATGCCCTTATCGGTAAACAGTTCCAGCAACAGCGAGTGACGCTTTTTGCCATTGATGATATGGACCTTCTGTACGTTGTTGGAAATGGCATCCAGGGCGCATTCCACCTTGGGTATCATGCCGCCCGTGATAACCTTGTCCCGGATCATTCGCGTCGCGCTTTCCAATGTGGCTGACGATATCAGTGCACCGGTCGAATCCAGAATGCCATCCACATCGGTCAGAAGAATCAGGCGACCGGCAGACAGTGCAATGGCAATTTTACTGGCCACCAGATCTGCATTGATGTTGTAGGTTTCCCCCTCATGTCCCGCACCGACCGGCGCAATGACCGGAATGAATCCCTGGTGCGTCAGCGTATGAATGATTTCAGGATCGACCCGGGTCACTTCACCCACCAGGCCGGGGTCAATAATCTCGGGCGGACTGTTTTCGTCCTTCTGGTGAATGATATGCATTTTTTTTGCCGTAATCAGGCCACCGTCCTTTCCGCTGAGACCCACGGCCTTTCCGCCATGCTGACTGATCTGGGCCACAATGGACTTGTTGATCTTGCCGCCCAGAACCATTTCCACCACATCCATGGTGGCCGCATCGGTCAGGCGCATTCCGCGCACAAACTGAGGCGATATGTTCATCTGCTTCAGCACCGAATTGATCTGCGGACCACCGCCATGAACGATTACCGGGTTCAGCCCGATAAATTTCATCAGGGTGATATCCCGTGCAAAATCGGCCTTGAGCTGTTCATCCACCATGGCGTGGCCGCCATATTTCACCACAATCGTCATTCCGGAAAACCGCCGGATATACGGCAGCGATTCAACCAGTATATCCGCAACATCTGGGGTCATGGCATCTTCCTTTGAATTTGAAAATATTGCATTCAGGTTGTTAGCTGATCACTGACCCCTGATCCCTGACAACTTATAAAATATACCGGCTCAGATCCTCATCATTCTTGATCGAATTCAGTTTTTTATCCACAGCCGCCGCATCGATATCGATCCGTGCGTCATTCATGTCCGGCGCATCGAACAGAATATCTTCCAGAAGCTTTTCCATCAGGGTATGAAGCCTTCTGGCGCCGATATTTTCGGTGCTGGTGTTCACCTCTTCGGCAATTTCGGCAATCCGGTTGATGGCATCGGCCTGAAACACGATATCCACGCCTTCTGTTTTCAACAATGCGGTATATTGAAGAATCAGTGCGTTTCTGGGTTCGGTCAGGATGCGGACAAACTCCTTTCGGCTGAGGGATTGCAGTTCGACCCGAATGGGGAACCGTCCCTGAAGCTCGGGGATCAGATCCGATGGTTTGACTGTATGAAAAGCCCCGGATGCCATAAAGAGAATATGATCGGTCTTGACCGGTCCATACCGGGTATTGACGGTTGAACCTTCGACAATGGGCAGAAGATCCCGCTGAACCCCTTCCCGGGATACATCCGGCCCATGAGCCCCGCTTCGACTGATCACCTTGTCGATTTCATCCAGAAAAATGATACCGGACTGTTCGACCCTCTGAATGGCCTGGCTGACGATCTTGTCCATGTCGATCAGGTTCTGGGCTTCTTCCTGAGTCAGGATCTTCATGGCCTCCGGGACCTTGAGCTTGCGCCGTTTGGTGTTTTTGGGAAGGAGTCCGCTCAGCATGTCCTTGAAATTGATGCCCATCTCTTCCATACCGATGTTTGAAAACACCTCGATGGTCGGCATGGACCGGTCGGCCACATCCAGATCCACAAACCGGCTGTCCAATTTTCCCGCTCGCAACATGCCGCGAAGTTTCTCCCGGGTGGAGGCGGGTTCATCCATGGAAGCCCCGACCAGTTCCAGTTCCTTGGGTGAATCACTGGCCGTTGACTGAGGCCTGGGCTTGGGAAGCAGCAAATCCAGCATCCGCTCTTCGGCAATGGAAATGGCCCTGGGTTGGATGGTTTCCTGTTCACGGGATTTCATCATGCTGATGGTCATTTCGACCAGATCCCGAACCATGGATTCCACATCCCGGCCCACATAACCAACTTCCGTGAATTTGGATGCCTCAACCTTGATGAAGGGCGAATCGGCCAGTTTTGATATCCGTCTGGCGATTTCGGTCTTGCCCACTCCGGTCGGACCAATCAGGATAATATTTTTGGGCGCGATTTCATCCCGAAGTTCTTCAGGTACCTGCTGCCGTCGCCATCGGTTACGAAGTGCAATGGCCACGGACCGTTTGGCATCATGCTGACCAATAATATATTTATCCAGTTCGATAACAATTTCAGATGGCTTCAGTGAATCCATGGGCTAAATTTCTTCTATGGTAATTTCAGAATTGGTGTAAATACAAAGTGATGCGGCAATTGACATGGCCTGTTTCACAATCTCGACCGGCCCCATGTCAGTAAACCGGATCAGGGCAGTTGCAGCGGACTGGGCAGCCACACCACCGGATCCGATGCCGATCACACGATCGTCCGGCTCGATGATGTCCCCGTTTCCGGATAACAGAAAGGTTCTGGAATCATCCACAGCAATCATCAGGGCTTCCAGTTTTCGAAGAAATTTATCACTTCGCCAGTCCCTGGCCAGCTCGACCGATGCCCGTGTCAGATTACCATTGTAGCGATCCAGCTTGGTCTCCAGTTTTTCAGAAAGGGTCAGCGCATCTGCTGTGGAACCGGCAAACCCCACAATGATTTTGTCATGATAAATCCGTCTGACTTTTTTGGCATGATGCTTGACAATGGTATCGTTCAGGGTGACCTGACCATCTCCGCCCACCACTACTTTGCCATTATGCCTGACAGCCAGTATCGTAGTTCCGTGAAAAGTCATAATTGTGGATCATTTCCGTATTACAATTTTGCTGCATCAAAGGACCTGAAAGACACAAGGGATATAAACAGAACCCCGGCATTTCACCATCCCGGTATTTCAGCATTTATATGTTCATTCATTTTCTGGGATGTGCCTTGTCATACACTTCCATCAGCCTGTCAATACTGACATGGGTGTATTTCTGGGTTGTGGAAAGACTCTGGTGGCCCAGAAGCTCCTGCACTTCCCGCAGTCCGGCACCCGCATCCAGCATGTGCGTCGCAAATGAGTGCCTCAGCTTATGTGGCGATATGGGAAAGACAATTCCGGTCTGTTTGGCCCAGTTGTTCAGAATCCGCTCGACCGACCGGGGTGTTATCCGCGCACCGCGATGATTCAGAAAAACCGGACCGTTGATCTGACTGCTGATACCCGTTTCCTTTTCCAGCCTTTCCCGATACGTCTGAATGGCCTTGAGCGCCCGATTTCCGATCGGCGTTATCCTTTCTTTCCCACCTTTGCCCCGAATGCGAATCAATCCCTGCGCCGCATCCACCTCATACAGATTCATTCCGGTCAGTTCGGAAACACGAATGCCCGTCGAATACAGGGTTTCCAGCATGGCACGGTCACGGGATCCCAGAAGCGTCGAGACCGCCACACCGTCCAGCAGACGAAACATGTCATCCACTGCCAGCCATACCGGAATGGGTTTGTCCTGTTTTGGCGTTCGAACCGATTCCGCCGGATTGTTCAAGATCGTACCCAGCCTGATGAGAAACCGGAAAAAGGATCGAATGGCCGACAGTTTTCTGGCAATGGAGGATTTTTTATTTGACTGATGCAGCCGGCCCAGATACCCCCGAATGATAAGGGCATCTATTTCAGTTGCCTGTATGTCGTGCGATTCTTTTTCAAGAAGCCCTACGCAGATTTCAGCAAACTCTTCCAGATCATGTCGGTATGCCTGGCATGTATGGGTTGAATAACCTTTTTCAGATGTCAGGAATTCGACAAAACGGTTAATCAGTGGCTGCATGGATTACAATCCAGCGCAATCCGGATCGACAAACCAGGAAATCATGGTCTCCAATTCCCGCCAGGATGCGACCTCCATAAAGGGATGATTCTGCCGGTTCCAGGGCTGACGAAACACAATGGGCTCGATCCCGGCTTTCTTTAAAGAAAAACAGGTCTCCAGACGATCGTCAACAAAATGGGTGATCCCTCTTTCCCGAAGCGCACTTGCCTTGGCTTCAAATGAACCTGTGGCGATAATTTTGAATTCATGAGGTTTCAGTGACAGGGCCTTTTGAATCCAATCGGTCATGGGACCTGTGTATGGACGGGCTGTCACAAACAGCACCGGGCCATGTTGTTTTCCCAGCCGGGCCAGAACATCCGACGCGCCGGTGATGGGCACCAGTGGGACGGTATAATTGCCGTCCAGAATCCGGGTAATAATGGCATCAATAATGGCAGAATCCAAGGACAGACAGTCTTCCAACTGATAACTGGTTATATCCTCGTAGGATATTCCCCGAATCTGATATTCAGATGCCGCAATATTCAGAAAAAGGGTCATGGTGTCCGCCAGAACACCATCCACATCAAACGCCAGGGTTTGAGGACAAATCATCACGAATCCAGATATTCCGGCATCAGTCCGTCTTCCGGGTTTTTTTCTTCAACCGGCTGATTCGTTTTTTTAGAATTTCCGCCATCCGGTTGTCGTCTTCCTTCAGGGCTGATTCACGAACCACTCGCAACCCTCTCATTTTCTTCTTGATCTCTCTAACCGACGTGTCTGTTTTCTTTGGGGCGACTTCGGCGATGCCTCTGGCTTTTTTGATTCCGCTGATCAGCTCCGGTTTATTCATCCCAAAAACACCCTGAAGATCTGTTTCCTGCTTGGCCAGATCCCGCAATTCCTTGACTGTCATTTTATCCAGGGGTTTTTGTTTTTCTTCCTTTTTCTTGCCACCCATTTCCGGTAAATCTCCTTTCATATCAGTTGACGAACGTGTTTATTGGCGGACTGTCGATTCAACCCGACCGGACTTAGTTGTTTTCTTCTTAAAAATACTGGCGGAGGCAAATCACCTCCGCCAGATTTAAAACAGAACCGTTAAATAATCAGTTTCCTGCAAATCTGTCAATAGAGAGTTTCGTTTGCAGGTGGTTTTCAGATTTCCAAAACCAGTCCGACTGGGCAGTGGTCCGAGCCCGTGATGTCATTATCGATAAATGCATCCTGAATCCAGCCCTTTTCAATGATATCCGGCGATACAAAAAAATAATCGATCCGCCACCCGATATTCCGTGACCTGGCGCCAAACCGATAGGTCCACCAACTGTATTTGACCGTATCCGGATACAGATACCGGAATGTATCCACATATCCGTTATTGACGATTCGATCCATCCAGTCCCGCTCGATCCGCAGAAAACCGGAATAATTTTCGTTAGCCTTGGGATTTTTCAGATCGATCTCATTGTGTGCGGTGTTGAAATCGCCGGCAATGATCAGACTTTTTCCCAGATTCCGGCAGTCATCGGCATAATCGAAAAAATCCCGATAAAAATTGAGTTTATAGGCCAGCCGCTCCTCACTCATCTGACCATTTGGAAAATAGACGTTAAAAAACACAAAATTTCCAAAATCAATTTCACAAATCCGGCCCTCATCATCATATTCCGGCCTGCCAAGGCCATATCGAACATCAAGGGGCTGAAGCCGCGTATAGGTGGCGACACCACTGTAGCCTTTTTTTCACGGTTGAATGTGACCAGAAGGATTGATAGTTTCCAAGCGATTCCATTTCCTCTGTCAGTTTGGACGCCTGAAGCTTGGTCTCCTGAATGGCAATGATATCCGCATCCATGGCTACAAAACAGTCTGAAAATCCTTTTTTCATGGCTGCAGACAATCCATTCACATTCCAGGAAATCAGTTTGATCCGCTGTTTCATTCCCAGTTGCTCATTCCCTTTGCATTATATTGTGGTTTTACAGTTCACGCATTGATCAAACATTCCAACTCCTGAACCGATTCGATCACCGAGTGGGCACCAGCCTCCACCAATCTCTGCTTCAAACCATCGAATCCGGCTGACGACAACAGACATCCTACCGCAGTATAGGCATAGTCAGACCGCGATGCCGCCTCCATATCATCAGGCATATCGCCGATGTAGTATCGGGAGTCCGACTGGCTTTCCATATCCGCGGCAATGGCATTCAGCATATATGGATTGGGTTTGCTGAGGGAAACCTGGCGGAATTCGGTTTCTGCCACCCAGTTCTCGGCCATCAGACAGTCATCCAGGGTTGCCATCCGCGAAAAATAATTGTGAATGCCAAACCGGTTCAACGTAAAAAAGGCTTCTGTAAATGGCCTTCCCGTGGCGATGCAGAGCGTATTTTCTTCGGCCAGCTTCTGGATAAACTCGGCGGGGAGCAGCAATTCTTCCTGAATAATATACCCAGGTCCCAGATAGACCTGAGCATGTGTCTGATAAATGCTTTCAAAGAGTTCCGAACCCAGATACATCTCCTGGAACATCTGCCGGATGATATTTCCGCTGCCAATGTCTTTCTGATAACATCGGTCGGCAAAGGGATGGGTTACACCGAGATGTTTCTGATGCAGACGGGAAAGCGGATTATCGGTTTCCTGAAGATACTGGGCCAGTTTTGAAACATCGCTTTCTCTCATGACCTGACGATAAAGATCCCAGGACATATCTTCAGGAATCTCCGGAAGATGGACCCGATCCAAGAGCAGGCTGATCACCCGATGGGTCAGATCCCAGTCATTGTTCCATCCCCCGCCCTGTTTGATCGACGCCAAGTCGGAAAAAGAAAACAGCGGATCGGGTAATCTGTCGGCATGTCGGGCATTCTGAAAAAACCGGGCAGCCGTTCTTTGAATCACCTCCCGGTATGAACCGGATACATCGACAATGACGCCGTCCATATCAAAAACGATCAGGTTTCCGGTTTTCATGTCATAATTTTCCGTTTGATTATTCAACGGCAGAGGTCCAAACAAGCGTGATGTTCATGATGATCATTGCACCGGAAAATTGAACCAAGTGGCGGGAAATGGTTCATCGATCAGCCTGAAATGCCACCACTCCCTGTCATAGGGTTCAAATCCGTGTTTCTTCATTAAAACCTGAAGCAGCATGCGGTGGCTTCGCTGAGATGCAGTCATGTGTGGATTGTCCGGCCAGGATTCTGGACCAAAAAAATCAAACCCGCTTCCCATGTCCAGTTCGACATTCGGCGGATTGTCAAGAGAGATGATCGTCAGATCCACGGCACTGCCCCGGCTGTGAGCCGATTTTTCGGCAATATATCCTTCTTTGAACAGGTTTTGTTTTTCGACATTCGGGTAGTATGCCCGTTTCATTCGGGTCTCGCCGACATCTTCTGCCCATGCCACAAAATGATCCACGGCCTGCTGTGGGCGATAGGCGTCAAATACTTTCAGGCCCAGTCCAAACGGTTTGAGTTCTTCCTGAATTTTTTTCAGAGCATTGCCTGCGGCCTGTGTCAGGATACACTGGGGTGACAGATAGCCGGAAACCGGTTGACCCAAAAAATTATCTGTTGTGTAATATCGAAGCTCGATGCGAATGTCCGGTGCAATATCGGATAAATATACAAAGCCGTCCGGCATTCGGGGCGCATCCGCAAATGCCCCTGCCGCAGAAAGAAGCAGAAGCACCGACAAAATGACAATTTTTGATGTTAACCGTTTCATGATATCGTTTTTAAGATAATGATCGGGGAACACGAAACCCGTGACCTGTCACAATTTGTGCCCTTGCCCCTATGTGCCTGAGTTACAAAAATTTTATACCATACTTTCGGTTGGCATTCACTCAATTTGTGGTATAGACCTTCAGAAAAATAATTTCGTTGCGTTATCGGTCATCCCCGACCGATAACGCATCCAAAATCATTATCTTGAGGGCTATGAGAAGCAGTGGGTGTGAAAGATTACCACCCTTTCTATCAATTTATATAACGGTTAAGAGATAAGATGAGCGCATCTGTAACACGTCGTCAGGCCATATTCTTTCTGATACTGACAGCCATACTTTGGAGCAGCAGCGGCCTGCTGGTCAAAATCATTTCCTGGCAACCCCTGTCTATCCTGAGCGGCCGCAGCATTCTGTCCACACTCGTATTCTGGATTTATCTGCAATGCCCTGTCCAGCCTCGCTGGACAGGGCTTCAGGTTGTGGGCGCCGTCGGTTATGTGGGAGCCCAGCTTTTTTTTCATCATGGCCACCAAACTGACAACTGCCGCCAATGCCATCTTTCTGCAGTACACGCTTCCGATTTATATCGTTCTTTTCGGATACTGGTTTTTAAAAGAACGCCCCCAGCGGTCAGACTGGATAACATTGGTTGCGATATTCACCGGACTTTTTCTCTTTTTTGGAGATGATCTGAATTTCAACGGCTTTTTTGGAAATATGCTGGCGATCCTTAGCGGTATGTCCATGGCTGTTCTGATGCTCTGTATGCGAAAGCAAAAAGACGGTACACCGGCCAACACCATTTTGCTTGGAAACCTGATCGGTGCTGCAATCGGCTTTCCATTCCTGTTTCAGGAAAGTTTTTCAATACAACATGTCAGCATTATTTTGTATTTGGGCATCTTTCAGATCGGGCTGTCGTTTGTTCTTTATTCGATTGCAATCAAGCATGTACAGGCTCTCGAATCCACACTCATTTTAACCCTTGAACCCGTTTTGAATCCGCTATGGGTGTTTCTGGTTATCGGAGAGACACCCGGAAAACTGGCGATGATCGGTGGCATGTTCGTGATTGGGGCGGTAACGGCCCGGGCTGTTGTCAGCGCACGTGCCGCTGCAAGTTGAGCAAAAACCTTGATGAGACTAATTTTACGGGAGACGCCACTCTCACAATTTAAAGCTTTCTCGAAACTTGGAAATAAATTTGACAGGATCGAGGACGTTATATTTTTCGGGTCATCCCGGATTTACGCGAAAGCCCATTCATGGCAGAAAATCCGGTCGTGATCTTCGTCCTGAAACGCATCGGTTGGGTTGGCGAAAGGAGCTTATCCGGTTTGGTGTATTCGAATGGATGGAAATTGATATGGATTATCATCAGTGCCTGGTCGATATGGGGCTGTGCGGAGGTAATACCACACCAGCCTCTTTCAGAAACGGATAACCAGATATTGACAGAAGCCGATCAGGGCAGAACCGTTGAATTGCGGGTGGGGGAATCGTTTCAGGTTGTGTTGAGCGGCAACCCCACAACCGGATATACGTGGGGTCTTCAGAATTTTGACGGAAAAACCATCCGTCTGACGGGTGAACCGGTTCATATTGCGGATTCACCGATGATCGGTGCCAACGGAAAAACGACATTCAGATTTCAGGCAGTAAAAGCTGGAACTGTTTCTCTGGTTCTGGTCTATCGTCGGTTCTTTGAGAACAAGCCGGAACCAGAAAAACAGGTTGCAGTACAGATTCACATAAGATAAGCGGTTATCCGGTCAGCGCCTTTCCAATCTGCCTCCCCAGTGCCTCACAGGTTTCAAGGCCGGATGCATCGGGAATATATTGAATACGGATTCCGGGATTGATGATATTGAATTTCATGGCTTCCAGCTCCTGGGTAATCAGCTTGACCGCTTCACCGCTCCATCCATAGGAGCCGAATGCCGCCCCCAGTTTGTTTTTGGGCTTCAGACCCTTCATATAGGTCAAAAAGTCGCTGATCGTTGGAAACAGCCCGTTGTTCAACGTCGGAGACCCGACAATGACCGCTCCGGCATCCAGAACCTCGGTCATGATGTCACTTCGATGCCATTTTCGAAGGTGCATGGGCCTGACTGAAATTCCGGCATCATTCAATCCTTCGGCAATGGCATCGGCCATCTGTTCGGTGCTGTGCCACATGGTATCATAAACGACAACCGCTTTCCGAACGGGTACCTGATGGCTCCACTCCATGTAGGCGTTGATGATTCTGGATGGGTCCTTTCGCCACAAAATCCCGTGATCAGGACAGATCATTCGAATATCCAAGCCCATGGATGAGACCTGTTCGATCAGCTTGACAATCAGGTGGCTGTACAACAACAAAATATTTGCAAAATATTTTTTGGCATGGGGCATGATGTCCAGACTGAGCCGATCATCAAATTTTTCCAGGCCGGCATAATGCTGCCCGAACGCATCGCTGGAAAACAGAATGCCGTCTTCCTTCAGGTAGGTGAACATGGAATCCGGCCAGTGAAGCATTCGGGTTTCCAGAAAAGTCAGGGTTTTCTTGCCCAGACTCAGGGTTTCGCCGCTTTCCACCCCATGATAATTCCATTGCTGTTGGAAATGCATGCCCAGACTTTTCAGCCCCATCCTGGAGCAGTAAAGGGGTTTGTTTTCGCCCACCCGGTGCATGACCCGAGCCAATCCACCGGAATGATCCATTTCCGTATGGTTGCTGATGACGATATCAATTTTTTTCGGATCGATAATTTTTGATATGTTATCAAGGAGCTGATCCGCAAACTCTTTTTTTACCGTATCGATCAGCGCGACTTTTTCATCCACGATCAAAAAGGAATTGTAGGAAGTGCCCAAGGGAACGGAATATCCATGAAAATCCCGAATATTCCAGTCATTCACACCCACATCATAAATTCCTTTTGCTATTTCAACTGGCTGCATATGCTTTTCCTCGGTCTTTATCAAAGGCCACAAATTGAAAATCCGCTTCGCCACCTGCTTCAAAAGAGGATTTTCATAAAATATTCAGGATTCTTTTTCAAAATCGGATTTTGGTGCGCCACACACCGGGCATTCCCAGTCATCCGGAATATCCTCAAATTTGGTTCCGGGTTTTATGCCGCTATCCGGATCTCCAATTGCGGGGTCATAGACATAACCACATACTGTGCAAACATATCGATCCATTCGATTACTCCTTTTATAAGCAATATAAATAGGTTAAAAAGCCGTTACAGCCGTTGAATCAAATCGTTGACCTTTTCTTCGATATCATCCCGAAGCAGTTCCACCTGTCTTGGATCCGTTTCATCGACTTGCGGCATATTCCATGTTTCCACAAGAGAATTCCATTCAGACGGCACACCGGAAACGGTCTCTCCCAGAACAATGACCCGTTCCGGCTGTCTGATGAATTCCGATACTTTCAGTCCGACCGGACTTCGAAATTCCATATCAATGCCCTTTTCATGCATGGCCGTCATCATTGCCGGTTCAAACTGGTCTACCGGTTGAACCGCGGCATATTGCGCCTCGACTCGGTCGCCCGCCAAAAACTGGGTCCAGGCCCATGCCATCGGTGCCGCACATGAACCGGTTTGATCCACAAAAATAATAATTTTTCTGGATAATAGAGGAGAAATCAGATTGGTCACGGCCGTTTGAATATCCTGCTCCACTCCGGGATGTGCGGCCATATCACCGGGTTTTTCAATCTGCCAGTAAGTCAGGCTGCCGTCATAACTTGCACCCACTGCATCAAAGAAATATTTGGCTGTAAGGTGCAGCCCCTCAAAAAGATTTTTCCCGCGGGTGGCTCCCACGGCCAGAACAAATCCCTTACGCCATTTCCGGTTGGGATCGGTCAGATTCAACCGGTATTTTCTGGCCCATAGCGTCTGGGTCCGATCAATGAGCGCTTTCAACTGGGCAGTTGTGTTATAGAAAAAAATCGGTGTGGCCGCGACAACCACATCGGCCTGCCGAAGAAGTGGATAGATTTCCGTTTTCATATCGTCATCGATCGGACAAAACCCTTTTTTTTCACACACAACGTATTCCTTGCAGGGCACGATATGTTTTTTATCCACCTCGATGATCGCTGTTTTGGCCCCCAATTTTTCCGCTTCTTTCAGAAATGATGTCAGCAGGTAATGGGTGTTTCCTTTTCTTCTGGGGCTTCCCTGAAGTCCAAGTACGAACATGTCACAGTTCCTTGTTCATCATTTCACATGGCACTGGGCGCATGTAAGGGGTCCGGTTTTTCGGGCGGCTTCTTTGCTTTCCTTATGACATTTGACACACTGCCGGTTCATCACCTGTTTTTTTTGAAGTGCCCCGCCGGCTTTTAATTCATCGATCGCACCGGCTTTCTGGGGAAATAACTCGTGACAGGCATTGCAGTCTGTAATAGCGGCCTGATGCTGATGATGGGGGAAGGGAACCTTGCCCTGAATTCCCCCATTAAGGGATATGTCTATGGCACCGGTGTCTGGATTGGCGCCAGCCGCGACAGATATCATCAGCCCGACAGCCAGACACAGCACAAGCCAGGATGATTTCATCATTGGCCTCCTATCAGGCGCCACCAGACAGCGTACACTGTGTGAAATCAATTTCTTTGCCGCATCCCTTGCAGATATGTTTTTTATCGAATTCATCAGAAAAAATTTCGGCTTCTTTGGCACAGCCAGGACATTTACAGGTAAACGATTTCAGATTCTTGAACTGTTCATAACCGGGGCAATGCTGGGGTGTTGTCATGTTATCCTCCTTTGCTTGAAAATGCTTTGGGTTGGGTTTATGTTTCGGGTATTAGGTTTCAGGGTAACGGTGACGCTGTGTACCATGCGTCTCTGCGTGAGAAATCGTTTCCATCTCTGGGGCGATCCGTCTGATCATGCGCGTTTATTTGGCTAATAATCCAGAAATTTCTTTTCCATAACTCTGGGCCATTTGAACGCCGCCGCCCAGCGAACTGGATTTCAGTCTCAATGCCGATCCAACCATCTTCATTTTAAATATATTCTTCATGGTGTTGAATATTCTGTCCGGGGCTTCTCCACTCCAGCCAAATGCGCCGAATGCACCACCGATCTTACCTTCCAGGCCGGCTTTTTCAGCCAGAAACAGAAACGTCTTCATTCCCTGCATCATATCACCATGATAGGTGGCTGATCCAACTATCAGCGCGTCATAGGGTTCCATCTCGGACGCGTTTTTGACATCCCCCGCTTTTTTCAGATCAACCTCAACACCGGTGAATCGAAGGCCTTCGGCAATCAATTCGGCAATCCGCTCCGTTTCACCGGTTCGGGTTGCATAAACAATCAGTGCTTTAGGCATATCCTGACTCCTTGTGAGATATTATTTGGCGATGCGCTTATCAATTCCATCTGCCTCACAGTCCGGTGTATAGCAGGTATTATCCAGAAACTCACACTTTTCCTTGCAGGAAGGACATTGATCCGGTGGTGAATCGGTTGTCAATGTATATCCGCATTTTTGACATTTCCAGCTTGGCATTGGTTTTTCTCCTTTAAATTTATGCCTTCCACAGGCCATGAAGATTACAGTATTCTCGGGCAGAAACCGAAGCAGCCTCAACCATGAATGTCGCCTGCGGCGTCTCGCCGGGCTTCAGAAACTGCCGATATGCCTTTCCGTCCGCAATCAGTTCAATCCATTCAATATAGTGTTTCTCTTCCATTGGATGGGCCACGCTGCCGACTTTGACGCTATAACCGCTCTGAATTTTTTCGATTACCGGCACATGCTTCTCTTTTGCTGCGTCAACCGTATTTTCCGTCATCAGCTTCATGGGCTGACCACAACACACCAGTTCGCCACCTCCTTCATGAATCACCTCAACGATATTGCCGCAAATATCACACTTATAAACTTCCAGTTTTGCTGTCATAACAGTCTCCTGTTCGATGAAAATGAACTGTGGGTTACGATTGTAACGATGATAATTCGGGCAGGATATATAAAAACACCTACCCTTTTATTTAAAGGGTTATCCGCAAAAGGTCAAGTATCATACGCTTTAGCTTTCAAGATAAAGATTTAGGGTGCGCTATCGGTCGGGGATGACCCAAAAAAGTCTATTCCCTGCGGCCTTCTCCCAAAATCATTATCTGAAAAAATATATCAAAATGCGCCTATTCCAGAAGCATTGACGCTTTGCGATCCACATGGCGCCAGACGCAGATCAATAGTTTTCGCCCAAAAGCTCAAAATGCGCCTGGGGATGTGCACAGGCCGGACACAGATCAGGCGCTTCCTCGTCTTCATGAATGTAGCCGCAATTCCGGCATCGCCAGGTCACTTTTTCACTTCTCTTGAATACGCGACAGGCCTCGATATTGGCCGCCAGATCCCGATATCGTTTTTCATGCTGTTTTTCAGCGACTGACACGTTCTCAAAAACCGCGGCAACGTCTTCAAAGCCTTCTGCACGGGCCATCTTGGCAAATTCGGGATACAAATCGGTATGTTCTTCGTGTTCACCACCAGCGGCAGCCAGAAGATTCTCGCGCGTGGACCCGATAACGCCTGCCGGAAACGTGGCACATATTTCTACCATGCCCCCTTCCAGAAAACTGAAAAACCGTTTGGCATGTTCTTTTTCCTGATCCGCGGTCTCTGCAAAAATAGCAGAAATCTGTTCATAGCCTTCTTTCTTTGCCTTGCTGGCAAAATAGGTGTACCGGTTTCGGGCCTGAGATTCTCCGGCAAAGGCCTTGAGCAGGTTTCTTTCCGTCTGTGTTCCTTTTAAACTGACCACGCTAATCCTCCTTGTTCGTTGATTAATGAGTTGCAGCCCACCAGCCCTTTTCGATATGGGCTTCTTTTTCCTTTTCCGCTATTTTTTTCAGCTTGTAGGCGGAATCTCTCAGAATGCCATACATGATTCCGCATCCCACATCTTCTCTTTCCGCATCGCCCTTATCCGCCAGTTCAAGCATGTGCTCAACAAGCTGAAGCGTTCTATTGATATTAGCATTGCATGGTTTCATGGGCATTTTTTCCTGAAAAAGTAATGATGGGCTATTCCACGTCGGGCTAAACCGAATGCCTCCCGTTGCATGTAATACAAATTCAATAATTATGCCAAACATGATCAGGATTCATAATTAGATGATAAACGTCATTATTTCAAGTTGTTAGTGTATTCTTATTTCATTCTGACTGTCTCATGGCGTAATCGCGGTGAGGCAAACAGAAAATCGTTAAAATGTTTCATGATCGGTTACGGACAAGGGACTTCATCAATCCTATGCCTGATCAAACTGTCTCATTTGTATGGATTGATACATTGATGTATCATGATACAAAATGAAATCGGATCAATCCAAATAATTACTGTGGAAATACCTGAACGAGAGATGATGGTTTCGGTTACACATGGATGCATAATAACCAGTAGCGGATATTTATTACCCATTCAGACTGAAGGTCGATTTGGAGAATGGCTGATGCATTGCGTTGAATGCTGATAAAATGTGTGGCATTGGTTTTGCATTAATTCTTGTTCAATGTGTTCAAAAAGTCGTATTGGACGACTTTTATGAAATCACCAGGCTCATATTCTGAACGGCTTGATAAATAGGTGGAACCCATGAAAAAAATCATCTTGGTCATACTCACGGTGTTTTTGGTTACAGGCTTTCTGGTTGTTGATTCACAGGCAGGCTATTACAGAAAGAATCGGACCTACTGGTCTGGACCTGCCGTCATCGTTAGCCCGCAGCCTTATCGAACGTATTATTATCCCCCAGCGCCGGTGGTGATTCGTCGGCCTGCACCAGTGGTGTATCTCCAGCCCCCCTGGTTGTCGGGCATCAGTGTTTTCTTGCCAGGGATCAATATCCGAATTCGATAAGTATTTTGACGTTTACTCTCTCCTCGAAGCGCGGCTCAAAGCGATGCGTGAGGCCAATAAAGTGATTCAGCTTGATGATCCGACTGCTTTGCATTATAATATGAATAAATGGATTATTAGGCATTTGGCGGTGTTTTTCGTCACCGGGTCGGATTTTCGGCGAATGTGTTAACGAACTATGGCTCCCGGAAGCCATCGCCGTATTAGGGTGCAGCGTTCCGGTCTGTGAAAATAAGGAGGCTTGTGATGAAAAAGGTCTATATGCGCTCATGTATATGGTTGCTCGTTCTGTTGCTCATGGTTCCTGTTGGGGGTCTTGCACAGGACACTGGATCGGCGCCGCCGGTTTTCCGACAGGAAGAGCTGGATCAAATGCTGGCACCTATCGCTTTGTATCCGGACGCGCTGTTGATTCAAATGCTCATTGCTTCAACTTACCCCCTTGAAGTGGTTCAGGCCGCACGGTGGGTAAACGCCAACCCGGATCTGAAAGGCGAGAATCTGGCCATTGCCCTGGAGCAAAAATACTGGGATCCCAGTGTGAAGTCTCTGGTAAACTTTCCGTCGGTCCTGGCCATGATGAACGATAAACTGGAATGGACCCAGAATCTTGGAGACGCCTTTCTCGGACAGAAAGACCAGGTAATGGCCACGGTTCAGGACCTTCGCCTGAAAGCCCAGGCACAGGGCACTCTCGAAACAACGAGCGAGCAGGTCGTGGTGGTTCGGGAAAATACGATCGTGATTGAACCCGCGGACCCTCATTACATTTATGTTCCGGCTTACGATCCATTCGTGGTGTATGGTACCTGGTGGTATCCGTCTTACCCGCCTTACTATTATTATCCGCGAGGGTACTTTGTTCCAGGCGGCAGCGCCTTATATTTCGGAGTTGGTGTAGCCTACGGAGTTGCCTGGGGTTATGCCTGGGGAAGCGTCAACTGGGCCAGTAATCAGATATATGTCAATCCGGCTCAGAATATCACAACCAATAACACATATTACACGAGTCAGGTGAACGTCAACGTACAAAATACCGTTAATTCGGGATCGGCACCACCACCGGCACCTCTACCACCACCGCCGTCTCCTCCCCCCCCATCCGAACCGAGCAGCGGCAGTGTTAATCGTTCGGCCACCGTGACAACCGGTTCCGGCAATACGGCTACCTATACGGGTTCAACCGTCCGCAATGCGGACGGCAGTATAACGAACACGGGAACCGTGACTGGCCCGGGCGGCAATACGGGGAGTCGTTCTGCAACAACCTCAATTGATCCCGCGACTGGTACGATGGAACGCAGTGTGACGAGCCCATCCGGACAAACCCGTACAATGACAGGGACAAGCGATGGGAGCGGTAATCGCTCAGGCACGATTACAACTGGTTCCGGCGATACGGCCACCTATACGGGTTCAACCGTCCGTAATGCGGACGGCAGTATAACGAACACGGGAACCGTGACTGGCTTAGGCGGGCAAACCAGTACGATGACAGGGACAAGCGATGGCAGCGGTAATCGCTCGGCCACCGTGACAACCGGTTCCGGCAAAACGGCCACATATACGGGTTCAACCGTCCGCAATGAGGACGGCAGTATAACGAACACGGGCTCTGTGACAGGTCCGAGCGGCAATACCGGAAGTCGTTCTGCGACAACCTCAATAGATCCTGCGGCCGGTACGATAGATCGCAGCGTGACGAGCCCATCCGGGCAAACCCGTACACTGACAGGGACAAGCGATGGCAGCGGCAATCGTTCAGGCACCCTGACGACCGGTTCCGGCAATACGGCCACCTACACGGGCTCAACCGTCCGTAATCCCGATGGCAGCGTAACGAACTCGGGAACTGTGACTGGCCCAGCCGGCAATACAGGGAGCCGTTCTGCGACAACCTCAGTTGATCCAATGGCCGGTACGATTGATCGGAGTGTGACAAGCCCAGCCGGACACACCCGTACATTCACGGGGACTGCGGGAATCTCAGGAACTGGTGGAACAACTGGAACTACCGGGACTACCGGACAAAGAACCACGGCACTGGCAGGAACCACCGGACAGGGAACTACTGAATGGCAGCATGACCCGAGCCACCGGCAAGGCGTGGCGTACAAGAATCCCAGCGTGAGCCAGCAGTTTGGACAAACGGGAAACACGGGAACAACTGCCAGAAAAGATTTCAGAGGCTTTGACCAGTCGATCCCGAATCAGTCATCCAGTCTGCAAAGAAGTGGATCGACCGCTCAAGAGACCATGGGGAATATCCGACAGACAACCGGTCAGAGAAAAAGCACGTCTACCCCGAACACCGGAGGTCAGCAGCCATATAGTGGAAGAAATATGGATGGCTCTCTGCGTACGGGTTCAACGACATCCCAGAACCGATCTGCAAGTGCCATAGAAAGTTCAAATCGTGGCGGCACCGAAGTGAAACAACAGAGTATTCGTGGCCGTTCCAGCCGTGAAAGTGTAGCAACACAAAACCCCAGTCAATCGTATCGGGGAGGAAGCGTGAACCAGAGGAGCAGCATTCCGAATACCGGTAGCAGTAGCGTTCCGACTATGCGTAGTGGTAGCAGCAGCGTTCCAAATGCCGGTAGTGGCAGCGTTCCGAATATGCGTAGCGGTAGCAGCAGCATTCCAAATACCGGTAGCAGCAGCGTTCCGACTATGCGTAGTGGTAGCAGCAGCGTTCCAAATACCGGTAGTGGCAGCGTTCCGAACATGCGTAGCGGTAGCAGCAGCGTTCCAAATACCGGTGGTAGCAGCAGCGTTCCGACTATGCGTAGTGGTAGCAGCAGCGTTCCAAATACCGGTAGTGGCAGCGTTCCGAATATGCGCGGCGGTAGCGTTCCGAATACCGGTAGCGGCGGTGGGGTTCCCCGCGGCGGTGCCCGAACCAAATAATCCCATCGAGAACATTATTCACACAACTCTCTGAGGAGAAAGACCCTATGATGCCGGTTAGCGATAGGACAAACCATTGTTACCCTCTGAGCCTGAGTGCAGTTATCGCTTTCAAGATAAAGATTTGGGGTGTGTTATCGGTCGGGGATGTCCGAAAGCTTTTCAAGGCGTCAACCGCAAAAAGGTCTATCCCCTCCCTGCCGTCTCACCAAAATCATTGTCTTAAAAGCTTTATTATCATTGCCTGTCTGTTATCCGTATTCTTGGTGCCTGGTGGCGCCAACGCGGCGTCTTCTCTCACGTCTCGGCAGCATGCTTTCGATTCTCCCGAAGTGGGGACAGCCGCAATGGTCGCGGCCATACAAGCGAATGATGCCAAGTCTCTGTCCGCAATTTTTGGCCCTTCCAGCGAGCAATTATTCTCATCCGGTGACGCCGCGGCCGACCAGGTGGATCGAGAGGCTTTCTGTAAATCATATCAAGAAAAGAACCTTTTGGAGTGGGTCGGGGATACGAAAGTTATACTCCATACCGGAAAGAACGATTGGCCATTTCCCATTCCAATCATTAAAAATGGACAAAGCTGGCGTTTCGACACAAAGGCGGGCAAAGAGGAAGTCCTTAACCGAAGAATCGGTCGCAACGAACTCAGCGCCGTGCAGGTATGTCTGGCATATGTCGATGCTCAAAAAGAATATGCCATGGGAAACCACTACAGAAATGGCAGTTTTGAATATGCACAGAAATTTGTAAGCGACCTGGGCAAGCAAGACGGCCTTTACTGGGAGACCCGGAAAGGAGAAAAGCCGAGCTACATGGGGCCGGCCATTGCAATGGCATCCCAAAAAGGCTCCAGAAAGATAAAATCGACAGAGCCTGCTCGTCCCTACTACGGATATTACTACAAGATCCTGAAGGCCCAGGGCAAAAATGCCCCGGGCGGTGCCGATGATTATATCGTGAACGGCAAGATGATCGACGGGTTTGCGCTGGTGGCTTATCCGGCAAAATACGGCCACTCCGGAATCATGACCTTTATTGTGAGTATGGACGGAATTGTCTACGAAAAGAATCTTGGGAGAAATTCTGCTCAGACTGCGGAGGCGTTAACACGGTTTGACCCTGACAAAACATGGAAGATGACAGTGTATGGTCATGCCGTAAAGTAAAATAAAGCCGACATTGGAAAAGATGAAAAGCAGGGGTGTGCCCGCAAAGCGGGAGCCCCTGCTTTTTTTATGGGGGTGGCTTCCGTTTGAGAGGGATTCTCCCGATTCATTGACAGGTTTGGCATGCTGGAATACTGTGCGAAAATTTCTTGTTTCGAACCGAATTCCATGTTAAGGACATACGCAATTTAATTATACGGATAAGCTAACGTCTTCAGATCAAGCGAATTACTGGTTATCGGCCGAAGACATCGTGTGGGAATCGTTTCCTTCTCCGGCCTTGCCAAAAACAGTAATGGTTTAATACTCCAACACCTTTTCTTTTATGGAGGAATGCGCAATGACGCGTGAGACCCGATCCGCCCTGGCCCTTGTTGTAATTCTTGCAGTATTTTTTCAGCTTATCTTCATTTTTGCAGATACCCGTGATACACCGGACAAAATAGCCCGACAATTTGCCAGCCTGTACTATAAATTGGATCCGGCCATGACGAATCTGCTATGTGAAAATCTGTCATCTGATGACGAAAATGTGGTCGAAAGCTATATTCATAAAGCCGGCATGGAAGCTCGTGAACGGGGTCTTGACGTCAGTTACCTCAGGCTTCAACTGTATAATGTCAGAACCCATATGCTGAAACGCGATGACAACAGTGCAATGATTCGAATCACCGGGGAGATGAAGCGTGGAATCAATCCGGTGTTCGCGTATGTAGGCAAGCTGTTTTTTCTTGGTAAAACCTATCCCCTGGATCAAACGGTTAATGTCATCAAGGAAAACGGGAAGTGGAAAGTCTGCCAGGGCTTTTTTTCGGCATCGGAAACCTGAATGACCTGCCGTTCCCATGAATGATAATGACTGAACCGTCAGGGTGTGAAGGCAAAAGAGGGTAAAGGGACCAGTTAACACATGTGAATCTATCTTTTACACATCAACACGCTGTTTATGAACATATTCGGCGCAGAGCCAGACAGATCGTTTCCCAATTTCCGCTGCCTTCTTTTTATACAGTTTATGCTCGGGACATATCCCTGTCTCAGATTTTCTTCAGTACCGACCCATTGATTCATCAACTGTATCGATTCGCAGCCGCACGACTGGAAGACGATTTTGGACATGGCCTGGATCATGCCGTAAAAGTGACTATCGATGCCGGTGCGTTGATGGCCATTGAAGGCAGGCTTGCCGGATATTCATCATACCGTCTGGATCATCGGATTCGAATTGTGCAGTGTGCCGGTCTGCTGCATGATATTCGACGCAAATCCAAAAATCATGCCGCCGAAGGTGCCCGGTATGCCCGAAGTATATTGAAATCGTTCGGGCTTCCAGCAGATGACATTGAAGATATCGCGCAGGCAATTCGCAATCACGAGGCGTTTCGGGAGACATCTGACATCAATACCCGAGAAGGGCGTCTGACCTCGGACTGTCTGTATGATGCCGACAAATTCAGATGGGGCCCTGACAATTTCAAGGATACCTTGTGGGACATGTTGCATTACCTGAACCCGCCGGTTCAGGAATTTATCGAGCGATTTCCGGGTGGCATGAACATCCTCGCAAACATTCGTCAAACCTTTCGAACCCCAACCGGCAAACGATACGGCCCGGAATTTATCGATATGGGAATTGATATCGGTAATGAATTGTTTTATATACTCAAACGCGAGTTTCAACCCGGCTCAAATTGGATGATGCAAAAACAGGCACCACCAACAAGCTGACGCCCTTTATTAATCCTGGAAAACCCATGAACAACCTGATCATCGCCGATGACGAAATCATTATGGCCACCCAACTGGCAGATAAGTTGAACCGGATGGGATTTGTGGTTTTGGGAGCAGCCTCTTCTGGCGAAGAAGCGATTGATTTGGCTAAAAAACATCTTCCGGATCTGATTCTAATGGATAGTGTCATGCCCGGCAGGATCGACGGTGTTACCGCCGCTGAAATAATTCGCAATGAAATGAATATCAACAGCATTTTCATGACCGCTTTTTCCAATGATGAACCGCTTCTCAGGGCCAGGGCATCTGAACCGCTCGGTTATATTCTTAAACCTTTCAGGGACCAGCAGATTCGATCCGCCATCGAACTGGCGCTGTACAGATGTCAGATGGATCAACAGGTCAAAGTCCTTCAGAACGCGCTGAAAAAAAATCATAAAATAACACCACCCACGCTTGAACAGATCAACAAAAAACTTGAAAAAGAAATCCAGGAGAAAACTGAGACACTGATCAACCTGAAAAAGCAGATGACGCGAAATGATCTGATTCTGAAAACCGCTTTGGATGGATTTTGGATTACCACCCCAAAAGGAATAGTATTGGAAGTCAATGCCTCAATGACCGCCTTATTGGGTTATTTGCCGAATGAGGTTGTTGGTAAACCCATTACGGATTTTGAACGAAAAGGTAAAAAGAGTTCAGTTCTACCCTATCTGAAAAAAGCCGTTCAACAAGACGCCATTCGATATGAAGCATGTTTTATGCACAAGAATGGACACAAAATCGAATTGGATTTTAGAACCACTTGCATCAAGGTCGACAAGGGCTTCTGGCTGGTCTCGTTTTTTAATGATATATCCACAACAAAACAGATCATGGATGAGTATAAACAGCGGGAAGCCGAATTGAAAAGCAATGCCCAGAACCTGAAGGAAGTCAATACCGCGCTGAAAATTCTGATCAAAAAGCGGGATATGGAAAAAGCGGACATTGAAGAAAAAGTGCTGTTCAATGTAAAAGAAATGATCATGCCCTACCTGAAAAAGCTGAAAGAATCGGGCATGAACGAAAAGCAGACCACATTTACCAATATCCTTGAATCCAATATCAGAGAGATCCTGTCCCCCTTCTCACCCAAGCTGACATCCCGGCACTTCAAGCTGACGCCAACCGAGCTCCAAATTGCAAAACTGGTTCGCATGGGCATCTCCTCACGGGAAATGGCTGATCTGATGGGTCTTTCCCGAAGAACGGTGGAGTCTCATCGGGATCGCATTCGAAAAAAAATAGGGTTGAATCGTAAAAAACAAAATCTCAGAACCTATCTGATGTCACTGGAATAGGTTGAACCGCCATCTCCTTTCTGAATAGGCGATAATGCATAAGAAATGAGTCCCTCCGGATTATCCATTATCATACCCGCATTCAATGAAGCCGAATCGATTGGCGCCGTCATCACAAACATTCGATACCGGCATCCAACCGCCGAAGTCATCGTTATTGACGACGGCTCCACAGATGAAACCGCGGACATCGCCAAACAGGCAGGGGCAACGGTTCATAGCCATCCATACAACATGGGAAATGGCGCTGCTATCAAAAGCGGCATTCGGGTGGCCCACGGGGATATTCTGATGCTGATGGATGGGGACGGCCAGCATGATCCGGGTGATATTGAAAAACTGCTGACCGGATTGTCCGGCTATGACATGGTGGTTGCAGCCCGAACCGGAAACAATCACGCCACCCTGTTTCGGGCTGCCGGGAACAGGCTGTGTAACTGGCTCGCTTCCTATGTGGCCAATTTCAAAATTATGGATCTGACATCCGGTTTTCGGGCAGTCAAAGCCGACATTGCCAGAAGCTTTCTATATCTGCTGCCAAACACCTATTCCTATCCCACAACCCTCACGTTGGGCGTATTGCGAACCGGAAGAAGCCTGAAGTATGTGCCGGTTCAGATCCATAAACGAAAAGGGGGGACCAGTCACATCAGCCTGATTCGGGATGGTGTCCGGTTTTTCATGATGATTCTGAAAATCTGCACGCTGTACTCTCCGCTTCGCATTTTTCTGCCCGTCAGCGCATCTTTGTTTTTAACAGGCCTTCTATACTATCTTTATACCTTCATCGCCTATTCCCGATTCACCAACATGTCCGCGCTGCTGTTTTTGACTTCTGTCATCATTTTCATGATGGGACTGATTTCCGAGCAGATCAATCAGCTTCGATTTGAAAGAAGTGACCGGGCATGCATTCCGGACGCCTGTTGTCATGGAGAAGATGGAACAGGCGAACCACGGCTTTGATTACGACTTCCGGGCCAGTATGAATATATAAGTTTCCTATTCCTCTGACGCGGCAGGTGAGGAAGATGGGGGATCAAACAGCGCTCTGGTTAAAACAAAAGCCGCCTGCAGCGCCTCGGTTGGGCAAAGCGGAAAACATTCCTTGCAGTCCCAGCATTCCTTTGCCGCAATTTCCGGAATGAAGCTGATTTCCTTGCGTATACCCCTGTCAACAAATCCGACGGCATGCTTCTTCTTGACCTCGGCACAGTACCGGACACACAGGCCGCAGTGTATGCAGAACGAAGCCTCTTTTTCAAACCGGTCCCTGTCCGCACCATATTCTTTGGCCAGATTCGCCAGTTCAAAGGCATCCGGCGCATGCGCCATCAGAAGCTCAAGAATCATTTTACGAATCCGGTCTATCTTTTCGGATCGGGTTCTGACCACCAGGCTGTTTGCAACCGGATAGACGCACGACACCACCAATTTGGTCGACCCACGCTCATCCACCTCCACGAGGCACAGGCGGCACCCCCCGAACGGTTCAAGTTTCTCATGGTGGCAGAGTGTGGGAATGGATATATCCGCGCTTCGGGCAGCCTCCAGAAGCGTCATTCCCTTTTTCGCTTTAACTTCTTTTCCATCAATCTGTAACAGAATTTCACTCATTGCGCTTTGCCCTTTCGGGTTATGATTCTGTCTTCTTCAGGAACCGGAGGCGGAACCGGCGTGCCGGAGATTTTTGCCACCGCTCCAAAACGGGGGGGACAGGCTTCAAAACAGGTTCCGCACTTGGTGCATTTTTCCTGATCAATGATATGAATCCGGTTCTTGCCACCGGAAATCGCCTCGACAGGACACTTCCTTGCGCAAATCATGCAGGCCATGCACAAGGCCGGGTCGATATGGTACGCGATCAGTTCCTTGCAGGAGAGAGCCGGACACCGCTTCTCCCCGATGTGTGCCTCATACTCCTCTCTGAAATAACGCAAGGTACTCAAAAACGGATTCGGGGCGCTCTTGCCCAGGGCGCACAGAGAGGCTTCAATGGCTGTCTCGGACAGGGCTTCCAACAATTCGATGTCGCCCTCTTTTCCCTTTCCCACGGTGATATTCGTGAGAATTTTAAGCATCTGCCGCAGGCCTTCGCGGCAGGGCGTGCATTTACCGCATGATTCATCCGTAAGAAATTCAATGAAATATCTGGATACATCCACCATGCAGGTATCTTCATCCATGACGATCATGCCACCGGACCCCATCATCGAGCCGGCCTGGGTGAGTTCATCAAAACCAACCGCCAGATCCAGCAGATTCTCGGGGATGCACCCGCCGGATGGCCCTCCGGTCTGAACCGCCTTGAATCGTCTACCTCCCGGAATGCCGCCGCCTATCTTGAAAATGATATCCTTCAGCGGCGTGCCCATGGGAACTTCCACAAGGCCGGTGTTGGTGATCTTGCCGACCAGTGAGAAAATTTTGGTACCCTTGCTCCCCGCCGTACCGTGTTGCGTAAACCAGTCAGCCCCCTTGTTTATGATCAGCGGCACATTCGCCCAGGTCTCGACATTGTTCAGGACACTGGGTCTGTCCCAGAGGCCCTTGATGTTGGAGCGGATATATTTCGGTCTGGGCTCTCCGGCCCTGCCTTCCAGCGCCGTCATCAGTGCCGTCGATTCACCACAGACAAACGCCCCGGCCCCCTGGTGCACAATCACCCGGAAATCAAAACCTGAGTCCAGGATATTTTTCCCAAGAAAACCATATTCCTCGGCCTGCCGGATGGCGATGTGTACATTTTCGACTGCCAGGGGGTATTCCTGCCGGACATAAATATATCCCTCGTGGGAGCCGACGGCATAGGCACCAAGAGTCAATCCCTCGAGAATGGCATGCGGGTTTCCTTCAAGAAGCGCCCTGTCCATGTACGCGCCCGGATCTCCTTCGTCGGCGTTGACGATCACGTACTTGATGGGCTCAGGGGCATTTCGGGATCCCTCCCACTTTTTCCCTGCGGGAAAACCGCCACCACCCCTTCCCCTCAGGTTGGATTTTTTGATCTCCTCCAGCACCTGCAGATCGCTCATTTCACATAGCGCTTTGGCTAACGCGGAATAACCGCCGATGGCCAGATAGTCCTCGATGCTTTTGGGATCGATGCTCCCGTTAGAGCCAAAAACGATCCGCTTCTGATGTTTATAGAAAGGTATTTCTGATTCATGAATGATCTTTTCATGGGTGCTGGGATCGGTATAAAGCAGCCGGTCGACAATCTTCTTCTCGAGTATCGTCTGGGAAATAATGTCAGGAATATCCTGAGGCTTTATCTGAAAATAACATATTTCCTCAGGGTGAATCACGATTATCGGACCTCTTTCACAAAATCCGTGGCACCCGGTCCGTCTGATGTCCACCCGATCACGCAAGCCCTGTTTTTCTATCTCCGCTTCAAGACTTGCGGCAACTTCACCACTACCGGAAGCGTGACAGGCTGATCCGGAACAGAGGGTGATACAGGGTTTGTTTGGATCTCTCGTTGACAGAATGGTCTTTCTGAATTCTTCCAATTCAGCGGGTGAATTTATCCTCGGCATAATTTTATCCTACTCATAGTTTTTTAACACGTCTGCGGTCTCTCCCGGCACCATTTTACCGTAAGTCTTCCCGTCGATTTCCATTACCGGCCCCAATGCACAGCAGCCAAGACAGTTGACGGTTTCCAGACTGAACTTCATATCCAGATCCGTTTCACCGGGGTTTATCCCTGTCTGTTCTTTCACGGTGTCAAGAACACGCTTCGCGCCGCGAACATGGCACGCAGTCCCCATGCAGATGTGAATGCCATGGCGTCCTTTGGGAACCAGACTGAAGGCTTTATAAAAGGTGGCGATATGCTGGATCCGGGTTAAGGGTACGTTCAGTTTTTCGCCCACCCGCTCCAATGTCTCCTTGGGAAGCCAGTGATTTTCTGCCTGAATCTCCAGTAACACCTGAATCAGGTAACTGGCCTCGCCATGGTGTTTTTCAATGATCTGATCGATTCTGTCGTTATCCATAGACGCTTTGTCCCAATTTTATTTTTTTCCATACACCACAGGTTTTTGGGCTGTCCAAAATCATTATCTTGAAAGCTATAGCTACCGCTTTTTCTACTGAATTCTGGCTTCTGTTTTCTGACTTCTGAATTCTGACTTCTGCTTTTTCACGCCAGTCGATAGCACTTCTGGCCTTCATCGTAACGGACCAGTCCATGCATCGAGGACACGTTCATGTGTTTTGATACCGCAGACGGGCTCAGTCCCAGGATTCCGGAAATATGGCCTGTCGAAAGCGGCTTTTCCTTCAGCAGCAGCATGATCTGGCTGATGGCCAGTTTGTTGCCGATCAGCTCGTCATACAGCCGGTTGAATTCGTCACCCATAAAAAAGCCATGATACGCCTCTTTTGATTTGACCGGTATCCTCAGCCGTTCCCGTTCAACCAGACGGATATAGGGAACCAGTTTTCTGGCCGCTTCCAGTTTGAATGCCAGTGTATTTCTGTCGATTCCCTCGCTCGTGCCGAGTGGTCCCAATTCCCGAATCGTTTGCGTGAACTCATTCGTGACTTCGGCCAGCAGATTGCCGTCCGCACCGGACATGAACTGGATACGCAGTCTTTCCGGGTTCAGACCGATGGATTTCATAATTTTCTTACACAGATAGGTATTGCTTAAGGCGTCGTAATTGCCGTGGGTGACGTAGTTGCACTCGCCCAGCTTGCACCCACCGATAAATACGCCGTCCTGCCCGTTCGAGAAGGCCCTGAGAATGAAATCCAGGTCCACACGACCGGAACACATGACACGGATCAGCCTCATTTCATTTGCATATTGCAGTCTGGAAACTCCAGCCAGGTCAGCCGCGCCGTATGCTCACCAATGGCATACAAAGCCCAGTATTCTTGGTTTAAACTCGAGAGCTGTACTCATCCGTTCTCATCTCCTTTATTCCATTCGCATGCGTTACCGGATTTCAAAACGCTGCATCAATCTGTTCGATGATCGCTTCTTCTGTCATCGCGGCATCGATCTGGCTGCAGAGTTCTTCATTGTTGAAATGCTTCAGATAAATCGCATTCGTCGGGCATTTTGCGTTGCACAGGCCGTCTCCCTTGCAGAGAATAGGATTCACCCAGGCCTTTCTGCCGAGAGGCGTATCGATAAACTCGATCGCATCATACGTACACGCGGTGATACATGCCCCGCACGATATGCAATCGGTCTCCCGGACCTCGCACACGGAACCCGAGGCAATGACCGTGTCTCTGGAAAGCAGGGCCATAACCCGGCCGGCAGCGCCATACGCCTGATTGATCGATTCGGGAATATGCTTGGGATAATGGGCTGTTCCACACAGAAAAACGCCGTCCGCAGCAAACTCGACCGGTTTCAGCTTGACATGGGCTTCCTTGAAGAAATGATCCGGGCTGAGTGTCACCTTGAAGAGGCCTGCGATTTCCAGTGTCGAGGCCGAAGGAATAACTGCTGCGGCCAGCGAAAGAATATCGGCATCCAGTTCCAGGCGCTGACCCAGAATGGGGTCGGGAACTGTCACCCGCAACACGGACTTGCCGTCAGCCTTGACTGCTTTGACCTGAGGTTTGTCATCCACGTCATAGCGAATAAATTTGACGTCTTTGTCGGATGCTTCCCGATACGCATCCTCTCGGAATCCATAGGTTCGCATATCCCGAAAGAGAATATAGATATCCATTTCGGGATTGATCTCCTTCAGTTTAAGCGCGTTCTTGACGGCATGACCACAACACACCCGGCTGCAGTAATTTCTGTCCTCGTTCCGGCAGCCGATGCACTGAATCATCACCAGGCTTTCGGCATGAACGACCCGTTCGTCTTTTTTGGCGATCTGCTCTCCCAGTTCCAGATGGGTGAACACCCGATCGTCCTGGCCGTACAGGTATTCGGTCGGTTGATAGACATCGGCTCCGATGGCAATGACCGAGGCGCCATGTTTGATCTGTGAGACGCCTTTTTCCGAGGTGACCGTGGTGATGAAATTTCCCACATAACCGGACACATTCAAGATGGTGGCATCATGATACACGTGTATTCGGGGGTTTTGATAAACCGATCGAATCACATCGTCCAGATAGGCCTGCACATCCAGGCCTTCCAGGGTGGAGTAAATTCTGCGCGCCATACCCCCCAGTTCTTTTTTCTTTTCAACCAGACACACCTCATGCCCCTGTCTGGCGATGGATAGTGCACAGGTCATGCCGGCAATGCCGCCGCCGACCACGAGAGCCGTCTTGTTCACCGGCAGGTCAAATTCCTGCAGTGGCTCCAGATATCGCGCGCGCGCCACCGACATGCGAATGATGTCCCTGGCTTTTTCGGTCGCCTCTTCTTTTTGCCGGGAATGAACCCAGGAGCAGTGTTCCCGAATGTTGGCCATTTCGCAGTAGTATTGATTAAGCCCGGCCTCCCGAAGGGTATCCCGGAACAGCGGCTCCAGGGTTCTGGGAGAGCACGCGGCGATCACCACGCGGTTGAGCCCTTTTTCCTTGGCCAGATCCGTAATTTCCTTGGCCGAATTTGTGGCGCATGAAAAAAGCTGCTCCTTGGCATAGACCACGTTCGGCAGGGTCAATGCATAATCGACTGCCGAAGGCACATTCACGACACTGGAGATATTGGCCCCGCAATGACAGACAAATACGCCGATTCGGGGGGCTTCTCTGGAAACATCCCGTTCCGGCGGATAGACCCTTTCCGTGGCCAGCTTGCCCCGCCGATAGTCCATCAGTTCGCCGCACTGGGTGCCGGCCCCGCTGGCAGTAAAAACCGATTCCGGAATATCCGTCGGCCCCTGAAATGCTCCGCTGACAAAAATCCCGGCTCGGCTGGTTTTTATCGGATTGGAAGAATCCGCCTTGGAAAATCCGTGTGCATTCAGTTCGATTTCAAACAGATTTGCCAGTGCCTTGACGCCGACCGGCGGATTCAATCCGACGGACAGCACCAC
>Ga0366817_10012_pt1 | contig 96304 bp, 88 predicted proteins | sample TotcelFGM3001N13_FD_207092 | JGI IMG/M metagenome (GOLD analysis project Ga0366817, IMG submission 207092) | Enriched cells from coal bed in the Powder River Basin, Montana, United States - Total cells FGM rep3 HSBNCT.FGM.300.1.N13 ...
AAGAAAGACAGAGAGAATAAGCGGTTTGAAACCAAAGCCCCGGTTCGACTCAAACCCGCTGCGGACAAAAGCCTGAAACGGATTTTTGCCGAAATCGGCATTCCGGAACAAACACCCTTTATCCCGGATCCGTTTCAACTTCAGGCTCTGGAGGCGGTTCAGGAGGCAGACTGCCTGGTCACCGCTCCGACAGGCTCGGGAAAGACCTGGATTGCGGTTCAGGCCATTACCCGGATTTTTCAAAAAAAAGGCAAGGCGTGGTACGCCTCTCCCCTGAAAGCCCTGACCAATTCAAAATTCCAGGAATTCTCCGACATATTCGGTCCTGAAAATGTGGGTATTCTGACCGGTGACCGGAAAGAAAATGCCGATGCATCCATCATTGTCGGCACGACGGAAATCCTGAGAAACCAGCTCTATGATGCCATGCATCTGGGCGAAACCCTGAACACGGATTTTGTCATTCTGGATGAGGCGCATTTTCTGGGAGACGAAGAACGGGGGGTGGTCTGGGAAGAGACCATGATTTATCTGCCGCCACGGATCCCGCTGCTCATGCTCTCTGCCACCATTGGAAATGCGCATCAGATTGCGGACTGGCTGTCCACCATCCGATCAAGACCCTGCATCGTGATTGAGGAAACCAGAAGACCGGTCCCGCTCTATCCAATGGTGATCGATCCGTCCGGAATGCTGCTTCCCCTTCTGGGTTCCGTTGCGGTCAAGGAAAAAAGCCGGATGTCCAAAAAAGCCCGGGAACTGGCCAATTCCTCAAAAAGTCTGGCTTCGGGCCGTAAACTGCCGCCTTTTGGTGACATTCTTCACGTTCTGGAAACCTATAATCTGTTGCCGGCCATATTTTTTTTAAAATCCCGTTCAGACTGCGATTATGCCCTGAATTTGTGTGAGGACTATCCACTGGATGATCCGCAACACCGAAAACGGCTTCGGGAACGGGTCAGAGGCATCGTTCGTCAAAGCCCCCATATTGCCGGACACCGTCAACTGAAAAGCCTGCAGCATCTGGGGGTTGGATCCCATCACAGCGGCCAGCTCCCTGCATGGAAACTGGTGATCGAAACCCTGATGACCGAAGGCCTGCTGAAGGCGGTGTTTGCCACATCCACCGTGGCAGCAGGCGTCAATTTTCCAGCCAGAACCGTGGTATTTTTAAACACGGACCGGTTTAATGGCACGGAATTCATGCCACTCAGCCCGACAGAATTTCATCAGATGACCGGAAGGGCGGGGCGACGGGGAATGGATCAGGTCGGGTTTGCCGTGGGCGTTCCGGGCCGGTATCTGGACCCGTTTTTGTATGCCGAACTCGTCACGTCTGATCCATCGGATGTCGTCAGCCAGATCAAGATCAATTTTTCCATGACCCTGAACCTGCTGTTGTCCCATGAACCCGATCAAATCGAAGACATTTTGACACGCTCATTTGCCGCGTATTGTCTTGCCGAAATCCAGAAAAAGCTAAAGATGAAGAAAATCGCGTATGAAGCGCCGTCAATGCTCAACGACAGCTTTCAGGCGCATCTTCAATTTTTGCAGGAAACGCATTATGTATCAACAAACGGCGAGCTGACATCAGCCGGCCTGTGGGCGTCCCGGCTGCGGGTCGATCAACCGCTTCTGATCGCCGAAGGATTCCGGCATGGTGTTTTTCCAAATACCAATCCTGAGCTGCTGGCTGCCATGATGGCATTGTTTGCCACGGAACGTGACACCGGCGATGCGCTGAACCATCGAATCCTGCCGGAAAATCTGGTCCGGGCATTTCAATTGGTCAGACGCACCCTGCGTCCATTTATCGAAACCATGCGCCTTGCCGGATTCGAGACCCGGAAGCTGTCCATTGGTCCGGCAGCCGTGGTATATGCCTGGGCTTCGGGAATGGCATGGGAAGATGTCGTGACATTTTCGGAAAGTTCGGAAGGCGATCTGGTCATGCTGATGCTGCGAACCGCGGACAATCTGCGGCATGTTCATGCGTTGGGCCAGGCCTTTCCCGATGCCGCAAAAACAGCGATGGACGCCATCGATCTGCTGTTTCGGGAACCGGTTGTGCTGGATATCGGATAATACCCGGAACCGAAAAAACACGTCATGAACCTTTCTGAAGCGGATATTGAAAATGCCAAACATGCCCGATTAAGCGATCTGGCCATCGCAGCACCTGAAGCGGTTGAATTTGTTCTGGGCGACCTGTTCCATCGTCTTCACGACATCTCATACCATGATCTGGTCATCATGGCGGATGAAATCCAGTGGGCCGCATCCCGGGAAAAATCGTTCGGGCTGGCCGTTGCCAGCGGATTTACCCATCTTTTAGGCCATGTAGCCGATGATATGATCCTGGCCTATCAGGTTCAGATTCGAAAAGCCGGAATCCGGGGGCCGGCTTTGGGCAGGCTATTGGCTGAAAATCTGGTCCCGGTGATTCAAATTGGCGGAGAAACAAGCCTGGACCTGTTTCTGAACACCATGGACATTCTGATGCAAAAAGGGGCCTATGCCCTGTATGCGCCGATTGAAGCCCTGGCGTTTCTGTTTAAAAACCATGAAACAGATTCCGCCCATGCATTCATGGACCTGTTGAATACCGTCTTTTCACAGGATCTGACTTACAACCGGTGCCGGCATCTTAACCATATTCTGTCTGTTGCCGCAAAATCCATGAGTCCGGAAAAACGGATCTGTCAGATACAGGCCATGACGCGCGTTGCCCGTGCAAGCCTTGGACTGATCGATGGTTTTCTGGAAGGTCTTGACAAGGGCCTGAACCGTCTGAATGAACCGGCATTGACCACCTTTGTGTCTGCCGGGCTGGATCGATTTAAACAAAGCCAATCATCGGGCCAACGATTTTTATCTCTCGCATCCCGTTCTTCACAGGAAGAGCTGGACCGGCTTCAGGTTGCGGTCAGCCTGATTCAAATCCAATCACAACTGTCCCGCTATATCCGGGCCAGAACAGGACACGCCCTTTCCATAAAACCCCTGTCCGTGCTGTCAGACATCCATTTTGCAAATGCTCCCAGACCCGATGTGTGTTTTGATGGCCAGACCATTTATCTTCCGGATGAAATCAGCCGGTTTGAGACAAAACACCAGAATATTGAATTATATAAATGTCTGACACGGCTTGAGGTTGGGGTTCATGAATTTGGAAGCGATGCATTTGATCTGGAAAAAACCCTTGACCGGATACCTGGCCTGTCTGACCGATCTATGGAGATGGATCCGGCTATTCCGGATCTGGACCGATTTTTGAACCGGTTTTCCAATCCTGAACTGGCTGCGGATTTGTTCACCATCCTGGATCAGGGCCGAATCCGGTTGTTATGTGAATCCAGATATCCGGGACTGGTCAAAAAACTGACCCCGATGATGGTTCAGGAAATGGACCGGTTTCCGGTTTTGCATCAACCCGGCCAGGATTTATTGAAGGGGCTGTACTGCCGATTCGCATTGGGGATAAAACCCAATATTTTTCTGTCAGCTTTCCACCAAACACGAATAACAGAGCTGGCCGTTTGCTTTGAAAAAGAAATTGAAAAGGATTTGACTGTCGAGACAGTCGGCGTTTTTCTGGAAACCGTTTACCCCCGGATTGAAACAATGCTTCAGCATAACCAGATCAACCATGCGTCCTATCAGCGCTTCAATTTCCCCTGGGGCCGTCGGCTGTTTCCCAACCTGGTGCATCAGTGCCGGTATCATCAGGAACGCCTTGCCGAACAAATTCAATCCATCCTGGCAGACCATCAAATCCGTGTTTACCGCTCGACGATTCTCAATCAGATATCGGAAAAAGGTCAGCCGGATTCGGAATCCATCCTTTCCATCATCCATTCCGCTTATCAATCTCCTGACAACCCGATCGCAAGGATTCAAATCGATCGGATCGTCCAACAACTCTCCGATATGATGCATCCGTCATCTGAATCCATGCAGGTGGCGGAAGAAAACCGGACTGCGTGGTATCGGGAATGGGATTTCAATCTGGCGGACTATCTTCAGAATCATGTTCGGGTTGTCAACCGCGACATGAACGGGGGAAACGCGGATTTTTACAGGCAAACACGGGGTCGGCATTCCGGCCGCGTTCATCACATTCGCCGGGCATTTGAAATGCTCCAGCCCCAGGGAGTCGGACGACTGAGACCCTGGCGTGAGGGCGAAGAACTGGATTATCCGGCGCTAATGGATTTTATCACGGATCGGAAACTGGGGCAGCCGCCGTCGGATTGCCTCTATATCAAACGGATCAAAAACCAGCGGAGTGTGTCAGTTCTGCTACTGGTGGATTTATCCCGCTCCACTGCCAATCCGGCTGCCGGAAGCGGCATGAATTCGACAGCATCGGTTTTGGATGTGGAAAAGGAGGCCATTGTCCTGTTCTGCGAAGCATTGGATGCAGTTGGCGATGCCTTTGCCATTGCAGGATTTTCCGGAACCGGACGACTTTCGGTCGACTATTATCGAATCAAGGAATTTGAGGACATCCTGAATGACCGGGTTTATTGCCGGATCGGCGCCATGTCCTCTCAGCGCAGCACGCGAATGGGTGCTGCCATAAGACATGCAACCCGTCAACTGAATCAAACCCTGACCGCCGTCAAACTGATGATCATTCTCGGCGACGGTTTTCCAAATGATGTCGACTACAAACAGGGATACGCCATCGCAGATACCCACAAATCAATTCTGGAAGCCTTTTCCAGCCACATTCACGTCCACGCCATCACCGTTAATATGGTAGGAGACCCCCGGTTGGATGAACTGTACGGTGCAACTCACCATCACGTCATTTCCGATGTGACCGAGCTTCCGGACAAACTGATCCGGGTCTACCGCGCATTAACCCGTCAGTAGGGGTGTTTTTCGTTCGCTGGTAACCGTCATGCCGGACCTGATCCGACATCCAGTCCGATCGCGCAACCGGGTTCCGGCTGTTGACGGCAAACCGTAACGGATTATTTTTTATTTGTGACCCATAACAAAATGACGTAATAGATAAATGAGAAAAGAAATAACCATTTATTTCAGCCATAAGGAGAAAACGATGGAAGAGCATTCAGCCGCTGTAACCATGAAAGGCAATCCGTTGACCCTTTTGGGAAATATGCCCAAAGTTGGTCAGACCGCTCCTGATGCCGAACTGCTTGACAACAGCTTGGCACCGGTTCAGATCAGTTCATACAAAGGAAAGGTCATCATCATCTCATCTGTGCCATCTTTGGACACCCCGGTGTGTGATATCGAAACCCGGCGATTCAATACCGAGGCAGGCAGCCTGGGGCCTGATGTTGTCATTTTGACCATCAGCATGGATCTGCCGTTCGCGCAAAAACGATGGTGCGGTGCCGCCGGAATCGATCGCGTTGTCACGCTTTCCGATCACCGCAGCGCAGAATTCGGAAAGCTTTACGGCACACTGATTCAGGAACTCCGTCTTTTGGCCCGGGCTGTTTTTGTGGTTGACCGTGAGGGAATCGTTCAATATGTTCAATTGGTCAAGGAAATTGCACAGGAACCGGATTATGCCGGCGTTCTGGATGCTGCCAGACGCCTGATATGATGTCTGATCCGAACGGATTTTGGGAATTCATTCTGGAATGAAATTGAACCGGGGAGACTTTTATGCTGAGCTTTGCAGAAGAAATATATCTTTTGGCACTTGACGAGACAACAGGCAAACCCATGATCAGCCCCAGGAACATTGAAATGCAAAGCGCGCTGGTGGGTGCGATTCTGGGGGAACTTTCTTTTCTGAAACGGATCGATACAGATATCGATAAAATCTATCTTCTGGATGCGACGCCGACCGGAAGTCCAGTCCTGGATCATGCATTGTCCATGATCTCCGGATCAACGGAGCCCCAGTCAATTTCGTTCTGGATGAAAGAGTTGCTGGCAGACACCCGGTTTATTGAAAATCATGTTCTTCAGGCATTGATCAAAAAACAGATATTGAAACAGGAAGATAAAAAAATCCTCTGGGTCTTTCCCACCCGGCAGTATCCGGTGATTGACGGAAGAGAACTTCAGAATATCGAATCACGGCTTCGTGACCTGATATTAAGTGACAATATTCCGGAACCGAGGGAGACCGTGCTGGTCAGTCTGGTCGATGCCTGTGGATTTTTTCAGGAAATTCTCTCCCCCCGTGAATTCCAGCGGTCCCATGAACGAATCGCCCTGTTGGCCCGCATGGATGCCATTGGCAGGGCCGTAACCAATCTGATCCGGGTCATCAATAAGGCCTACATAATGATGCACATGGGATGAAGAAATGAATCACACAACACCTGACGAGCCATATGTATGACAGATATCTACTCCCAGGCGGATCTTCGCCAGCTCTGTGAACCCTGGCTATCCTCCATCCGGCCCAATCACCGGTTTAAAGTATATACGGATACGACGGATATTTTTCGAATTGAATATGGCGACATTCTGATGTTGAATGACGCTCCCTATCTCATCCGTCACAATGCAAAAGAAGGCCGGTTCGGACTGGATGACGAGGAAAAATTCTGGGTGAAACGGGCGATTGACCTGAAAAATGGGCAGACCAAAATCATCAAGCTGGTTTTTCATGAAAAATTCCTGGCAAAAATTGGGGACATCTCTTTTGAATGTTTTCGAAGCCCCAAAAAAGAGGAACGGATTCTGAATCTGGTTGCGGGACATCCAAATTTCATGCAGGGATTTTCCGTTCGGGATGACCACGGCAACAACGTTCGCGTTCTCGACATGATACAGGGGGAGTCCCTTGGAGCCCATATCCGGAATCTGATCCTGGATCACGAGCCCTATTTTCATGAACAATTCCCACCAATTCTTGACAACTATCTGGTCTGTATCGAAGCGATTCAATTTCTGCATGATCATGGTGAAAAACATGGCGATATCCGCCGCGACCATATTCTGGTCGATCGGGAAACCGGCAAGTATCGCTGGATCGACTTCGACTACAATTTTCGTCATCGGGAAAACATGTTTGGTTATGATCTGTTCGGTCTTGGAAATGTGTTGATGTACCTGGTGGGAAAGGGGGATGTGCTGATTCAGGACCTGCATGCCCAAAACCGGCCGGCCTTCGATAAATTGGTTCCGAACGACGTCAATATTATTTTCAATAACCGGGTCGCCAATCTGAAAAAAATATATCCCTATATTCCGGAGTCTCTGAACCGGATTATGATGAATTTTTCAAAAGGTGTAACGGTTTATTATGACAATACGGTTCAGCTTTTGGAAGATCTGAAGGACGTCAAAAACAACCTGTAAAGGAGATCATCATGGATCAGAACGTAAACCGAAACATCCTGATTGCGGTCGATCCGTCTGAAAACGCCCGCCAGGCTGTCGTGTATGTGGGCCGGTTGCTGGGAGGACTCGATGGTGGATTCCGGGTAACCGTCCTGCATGTAATTGTTGAACCGGAAAGCGATTTTTTTGAGACACCTGAGGAAAAGGAAACCTGGTTTCTCAACCATACCCGGCAAGTGGGACAGATGCTGGCAGAATACCGGCAACTTCTGATTGACCACGGGTTTGCCCCTGAACATGTTTCCATTCACACACCTGTGCGATATTGCCCCTCCATGGCCGAATGCATCATTGCAGAGCAGGAAATACTGGAATATGGAACCATCGTGGTCGGCAGAAAGGGAATGTCCCGAAAAGAGGAAGTCCTCTTTGGGAGTGTATCCAGCAAGCTGGTGAAGATTGCCCGCGACTGTGCCATATGGGTCATTGAATGACCGTTTTATTTCCGAACCTCGATGAACTGAATATAGGCAGTCGCATGTTCTCCGGTGTTGTCAGAATCATTCATGATGGCCAAAGAAGCCTTAGCCGGCGGATTTTCACCAAAGGCCTTTCCATAATCTTCCCTCATATTCACGGTCTCATCCACCCATCGGCCAACTTTTTTTGATCCGGACTCCAGAGGAATCATGATGGAACGATCCGTATATGGGCTGAAAACCGGTTCGGTTTCCTCATCGCGGTTGGCCCAGATGTAATTCAGGCTGCTATGGGGCGGATACCTGCCGTAAATAGCCTTTGCAAGGCCATACGAGATCCTCTGACCCACAGATGCGTTTTCCGGTGCGTATTCAAACATCACATACACGCGGAGGGGGTAGTCATCTCCGGATTTCTGACGGTAATCGCCTTTGCTGTACACCCGATCCACCTTCCAACGCCAGTGAAGTGTCGAATATGATGAAATATCAAAGGTCTGCCTGTATACCAGAGCCGAAGCGCCGTCATTGCTGTCAGCTACCAGAACGGTTGTATCATCCTGCTTTTCGATGAAATAGGTGGTGTGACGGCTGATTTCAGGAAAAATCAACGGTTCCCAGTTCGCGAGGTCTGCAAAATCTTCCCGGAATAAAATCTCATCTTCCGCGTAAAGCGTTACAGCAAATATCAGACAGAATATCACCAGAACGGGGTGCCGGATTCGCATCATGGGCATAAACGCAGTCATCTTGTTTTTTATCCTTACCGTTTATTGTGAATCGACCGTTTTCTCTGAGTCAATCTGCTGTGGTTATGAATGGCCTTTCTGTAAAACAATGCCAGGCGCGCAGGCGATACCCCAAACCCGAAGCCGGCGACAATCAGTTGATTGATCAGGGTTGTCCGCCAAAATCCCAGATGCATCCATCGCCTTGCCGATGTGGTGACACATCTGTTCAAGGTAACGATACGGTTTCTCCAACTCAAACGCCTTACCAGTTCAAAATCTTCCATAATGGGAAAATTGGCAAAGCCACCCAGTCTGATAAAGGTGTCTCTTAACAGAAAAAGGGCCTGGTCGCCGTATGGGAGTTGCAGAAAGCGTGACCGAAGATTTGCCGCGACTTCCACCATTCGGAACGTGATGCCTTCTCCATCGATGCCCAGTGAATAGGCACCGGCAGCGGCAGTAGGCAAACGCAGTGCCTGAATGATATCGGCAGAAAAACCTTCCGGCAGATTCGTATCCGCATGAAGAAACAACAGGATTGAGCCCCGTGCAGCCAGTGCCGCAGCATTCATTTGCGCGCCGCGCCCATAGGGCAGGTTCACAGTTCGGGCGCCTGCCTGCCGCGCGCGTGACACGGTTTTGTCACGACTGCCGCCATCGGCCACAATCACTTCGGTTGCATGCGGCAGAATTCGCTGCACGGTTTCTGAAATAATGAATTCTTCATTCAAGGTCGGAATGATCACGGATATGGTTTCCGAAACAGTGTCTTGTGAAAATATCCGGTCACAGACATGGATATCCTTTGGGTGATCCACATCGGATAGTGTTTCGAGTTTGAACACCCGCAACCCGTGTGCACCGGCAATTTTCCAGGTACGGGAAAAAACCGTGTCCCTCCCCCACGCGATGTCATCAAACAAAAAAGGAGCCGGCGCGTTGAGTCCGATCAGATAATAACCACCGTCAGTGGCCGGCCCGATGACAAGATCCCGATCATTCAGCGCTTCAAATGCCCTGATCAACAAATTTGCCGTGATATCGGGGCAGTCACTGCCAATCAATACGGCCCGATCGACACCGGTACGAAACGCATCATCAAATGCACGGGCCATCCGTTGCCCCAGATTGCCTTCACCCTGAGATACATAGTGGAGGTCGGCGCCAAGCCACTTTCGCAAATCCCGGTGCTTGCCGCCTTCAAAACGCACCTCGATTGTCGCCGGTTTCATGGCAGAGACGCATCGTCCCTGCAGCACCGCATGCCCGGTCATGACCTCCTGAAGTTTGGCAGCTCCCTCGGGCCCCAGGGCCGGAATCAACCGCGTCTTGGTTTTTCCAGGAACCGGATAACGGGTGAAAATGATCAGTCGCCAGGGGGATTTGCTGAGATGGATCATGGCGGCTTATCCGTGTAATTCCCAAGCCCTGGCAGCCTTTCGGGTCTGAAGATTGATTTCAAGTTTTTCAAGGGCCAGCTTGATCGCGTCTTTGGCTTTTTCGGAATGGCTCAGATAATTGATAAAATAGGCACGGATCTCATCCGGCCGGTAAATACCGGCCGATGGAACGATCGCTGTGATGAGTCTTTCATGCAGAAGCGGATGAAAGGTCTCGATTTTTGTGATATTGGCCGTATACCAGTCCCAAAGCAGGGGAATTGCTGTCGGGTTGGTTGACATGGACACAATGGGAATAAACTGATTTCGGGCCGGAACCTGATGGATGACATAGTCCAGAGCTTTTGCAATGACCGCTTTCTCCGAAAACCCTCCCAGCGCAACCAGAACATTGACGCGCTCCTGCTCGCTGCCAGATTCACGATACCGCTTTTCCAGCCACTCAAAAGCCTGCTGACCGTCTGTCAGGGCACCGATCTGCATCACGCTTTTTAAAATATCCGGGCTGACGGCATCCCCCGCTTTCAGGCGCGCAAACTGACGCCGGCCAAAATCGGTTGCGGCCGGAGATCCGATCAAGGCTGCCTGCCACAGAACCTGATCCCGCAGCATGGCTCGGGTATAGGCTTCGTCCGGATGCGGTGCGTACCCGATCTGATCCAGAATGGATTCAAGCCGCGGGATTGCCGCATCGGACATGTGTCGGCGACGGTCTTCCAGCACCAGCCAGAAATGGAAAAGCGTATCGGCGATACTGACAAGCGGTAAAAATGCGTCTTCGTCCTCAAAATGGCGCAGAAATTCCAGATAGGCTTCCAGGCTCGCATCGCCCCGGGTCAGCAATGCGGAAAAATCCGCGTGCAGTCCCCAACGGTCTTCCGGGGAAAACGTTTTGTTCCGGATGGCAGTTCCAAGTGCTTTCAGATTCGATGGGTCCTGATATCTGACGCGATAGCAACCTGTTTGACCCGCATTGATTTTATAAACTGCCGTATCTTCAGGCAGGTCGAATGTCTGACGGGGTTGATCCAAAACCATATTCAGATGGGTGGATTTTCCGGAACTTGAAAGAGCCGCTATCGTTACCGGTACGATCCAGGTCTGATCAGAATCGTTTGGAAGATACGTGAATCGATGTTGTGCGATGATCAGCATCCGGCCTTCACGATGCGCCTCCAGCAGCGGAAACCCGGGCTGCTCGATCCAGCTTTTCATGATTCGGGTGACCGGCAGTTTCGAAGCCGTTTCCAAAGCTTGCCAGAGATCATCGCTTGCGGCGCACGCATAGGCATGCATTTTTAAGTACTGCTGAAGGCCGTCCTGGAAATGGTGCTCTCCGATATACCCGTGAATCTGCCGGAGAATGCTCCCGCCCTTGCTGTAGATAATCGGCGCGGTGCTGGCATTGATGACGACGTGTTCTCCGCCGGGAATTTCGATGGGAAAATTTTCAATCAGGGCGTCCCGGGACATGGCGACCGCAGTCTGGCCATAAAGAAACTGATCCCAGATGCCCCAGTCAGGGTGATAATGATCCACGATGCCGTAACCGAAGTACGTGGCAAAGCTTTCATTCAGCCACAGATATTTCCAGTCCGACGGGGTGACCAGATTGCCGAACCATTGATGGACGATTTCATGCGCGATGATTTCACAGATTCTGCCCTCCCCGGATTTCGACGTGATGCCCGGATACCGTAACAGCAGGTTCTCCCGAAAAGTGATGGCCCCCCAGTTCTCCATCGCACCAAAAGCAAAATCCGGAATGGCGATCAGATCCAGCTTGGAAAACGGATAGGCAATGCCGAAATATTTTTCGCAGAATTCCAGCGCATCGCACCCGAAATCCAGGCCAAAGCCGGCATAAGGCGCCATTCCCGGCAGTGTCAGGACACTGACCCGCTTTTCACCCGCTTTCTGAAACCGTTTAAAATCACCCACGCCCCAAAAAACCAGGTAGGTGGACATTTTGGGCGTTGTTTCAAACACGAACCGCTGACGGCCATCACCCAGGGCCTGAAGCGTTTTGACGGCAGCATTGGAAACAGCGAACAGTCCCGCATTTACAATGATTTCAATGTCGAACGTGGCTTTCCGGGCCGGGTGGTCCACACATGGAAACGCCCGCCGTGCATCGCTTTCCTGAAACTGGGTGACAGCCACAAATTGGCGGCGGCCCTCTTGAACAAAGCTGCTGCGGTAAAATCCGGCCATGCTGTCATTGATCTGCCCCTGGTAGGTGATGACCAGCACGAATTGCCCGCAGATAGCCTCGGGCAATCGAATTTTCAGCGCCTCTTTTTTTAAATCCAGAGACAGCAGACACGGTACAATCGCCGCCGCACGCCTGACCCCGCAGGTTGTCACGGTCAGATCGATCGCATTCAACGCGATCTCATCGACGGAAAATTCGGTTTCAAGTGTAATCTCCGCGGTTCCGGAAAACTGGAATCGCTCCAGATCCGGCTCCAATGTAATCCTGTAGTGAGTTGGATGAATACCCGACATGAATACCTCTCTTGATTTAAAAACTGAACAACTGTTCCATTTTCGAGATCAACGGCGTGACCCGCCGAAAATACCGCCCAGCACACCCCTCAGAATCTGCCTTCCGATCTGACTGCCAACGGTTCGCACGGCCTGCTTGGCCATCGTCTCCACCAACCCCTGGCGCCGGCTGGTTCCCCAAAACATGTCGCTGAACATCCCCTTGCCCGCCTCAGCTTCAGTCCTTGGCTTTTCCTGATTGGCGCGTGTTTCATTCGCTGGGGCAGACGCGGCTTTCCGGCTCAGTATCTCGTAAGCAGACTCGCGGTTCATGGGAGCGTCATACTTGCTGCCGACAGGGCTTCGACGCCGAACCATCGCCCGCTCCTCGGATGTGATCGCTCCCATCCGACACCGGGGGGGACAGATCAGGGTATGTTCCACGGGCATGGGAATGCCCTTGCCCTGAAGCATGGAAACCAGTGCCTCACCAACTCCCAGTTGACCGATGATCCTGGCCACGTCAAGCCCGGGGTTGGCTGCAAAGGTCTCGGCAGCGGTGCGGACCGCCTTCTGGTCACGCGGTGTATAGGCGCGCAGCCCGTGCTGGATGCGGTTGCCCAACTGCCCGAGAATATCGTTGGGCACATCATCCGGATACTGGGAGCAGAAATACACCCCTACTCCCTTGGACCGGATGATCCGGATGACCTGTTCCACCCGCTGGCGAAGCGCGGGCGGTGCATCATTGAAAAGCAGGTGCGCTTCGTCGAAAAAAAATACCAGCCTGGGCTTGTCGAGGTCACCCACTTCATCCAGATTCTCGAACAGCTCTGACAAAAGCCAGAGTAGAAAACTCGAATACAGCCGCGGCTTCAGTATCAACTGATCGGCGGTCAGAATGTTGATCACACCACGGCCATTCAGATCCGTACGCATGAGATCCCCGAATTCCAATGCCGGCTCGCCAAAAAAGACCTCTCCGCCTTCCCGCCCTATCGTCAACAAAGCGCGCTGGATTGCCGCGATGGACTGGGCGCTGACCAGGCCGTACCGGGTCGAAATATCCTTCCGGTTTTCAGCGACAAACCCGAGAAGCGCACGCAGATCATCAAGGTCGAGAAGCAGAAGCCCCTGTTCGTCGGCCAGCTTGAAAATGATTTCAAGAACACCGGCCTGGATGTCGTTGATCTCGAGCATGCGACCGAGAAGGCTCGGGCCGATCTCACTGATGGTCGTCCGTACCGGATGGCCGGTCCTGCCATAAATATCCCAGAACAGCACCGGACTGGACTCATTCGTGTAATCCTCGATGCCGATCTGATCGACCCGCTGTCTGATTTTCTCATTTAAAACACCCGCCATCGCCAGGCCTGCGACATCCCCTTTGACATCCGACATAAACACCGGCACTCCCATACGCGAAAAGCCTTCCGCCAGAACCATCAGTGAAATGGTTTTTCCGGTACCCGTGGCGCCAGCGATGAGACCATGACGGTTACCGTATTTGGCGAGCAAGTGGACGGGCTGATTGCCCTTGCCGATCAATATCTGGTTCACACGAAACCTCCTTTTCTGATTCCGGTTTACTGCGAATATATGAAAGCAACACACTCACCATCTCAGCAAATCCGACGCCTCCGTCACTTCTGGTAATCCACCCGGGTTCATGAGTCAGTTTTCCTTTGAAATGCCGTATATTGGCCACACCGACTCCGTATAAAAAATACGCAAACATGGGGCAATCGTTTGGAGAATCACCGGAAAAAACAACCTGATCCCGAATATCATCCAGGCGAATGCCATACTCCTCCTGAAAAAATACCTGTGCCATTTTCAGTTTGTCGTATTCTCCAAACCATCCATTCACATGAATCGAGCTGATTTTGGCCTGGGCGCCGGCAGATTCAAACAGGTGCACAATCCTGGTCACCGTATCAAAGGACAGCGGCGGAATGACATCTTCACAAAAATCGATGGCCAGATCCGCCTCGCGATATGCCTGATCCGCAGAAATCCGGGCATCCGGAATCTGTTTTAGAATTGTCTTTTTCAATTTTTCCAGCCTGATTCGGTCGGCTTCCCGCTGAAGATCCGTTTTCCAGTATCGCCTGATCATTTTTTGAACAGCGCTGTTGTATCGAAAATAAAACGCGCCATTTTCACCGATCACGCCATCCACCGGCCACATTCGGGCGATGTGATCACACCACCCCGCAGGACGCCCTGTCACGGGTATGACATGGATGCCATTTGACTGAAGCCGCTCCATGGCCTCAAATACACACCACGGAAGCCGTCCCTGACAGGTCAGGGTATCATCGATATCTGTCAGAACAAATTTGATCTTTGGTTTGGACGATTCAGGAAACTGCTCGAAGGGAAGCATCGTGCCTCCATAAAGTGAATGATCAAATCCGATGATCAGCAGGAATCAGGAGTCAGGAGTCAGGTTTTGATAACCCTGCATCCCATACCCGATACCCCACAATTCCCACTTTCACGATAATACCGTCAATGAATAGGATCGGATTCGCATGATCGGGTAGTAGGAATCTTTGGCCTTTTTCAGATTGGGCACAGCCATGTCGCTTTCTTTATTGATATAGGTAAACCCATCAAAAAGGGTCTGGGCACATAACCGATCAAAAAATTGATAAAGCCCCTTGTAGCGCGCGAATGCTTTTTCGAAATGGAGCACACCCATTTCCTTTGTCAGACGGGCACCAATCCCAAATGCACTGATCTCACCGTCAATACGTGCCAAAAGTCCCCTGGAATCATAGCGATCCAATTCCATGATCGTGTTGATGACCGCCTGTTTTTCGCAGGCCAGATTGCTGTCACCCGTCATGTCACAGTCGTTTTCCAGACACCATTCTTCCATAAACGCCTGGCATTCGGTTAAATGGCCGGATTTCAGCGGTTCGATTTGTACCCGATCGGCATTCAAAAATTCCCTTTTGAACTGACTGATCAGATTCCGTTTCCGGGCGTATTTCCGTCCGGTCAGATTGGCCAGATCGTCCTTGTAATAGACATAATCCGCATATTCTGGCTGATCCGCAACCAGAAACCGGGATGAAATCCGATCGGTTCCAAACGTATCAATATAGTCCTGCGTGACGAACCAGTATGAGGAAAATCCCAGCAATCCGGCCAGCTCATGCAGTCTTTCAGGCGGATACAACGTATCGCCGGAAACAGGCAGTATCAGGTGACGCTTGTCTTTCTGTGTGTTGAATTCCGCGGCAATCATCAGAACACCGTCAATTATTGCCGCGCAAGGATGATATTCCGTGTTTCTCCAGGACAATAGAGACGGCAATCCGTAAATACAGAGCCTGTGGGATTGATTGTTAAAAAACGGTTTCAGTCGAAGATAGTCGTCTGGCGTGATGGGTTTCAGGTTGATCATGGAATGAATGTTGATTATCTTTCAATTGCTGAATTTGTTTTCAGTCGACTTCTATAGATCATCGGAATGGCATCAGCAAACTGGATGAATCCGATTTTTTGATAAAACGAACAGGAACCTTTTTCGGCAATGAGCCCAATCCAGGTGATGCCGTCTGATTGAAGCCGTTCTATGATCCGTGTGATGATTTCAGTACCGATACCGGTGTTCCGATGATCCGTTCGGACGGTGACATCCTGGATATAGGCGTCACTGGTCCGGTCGCTGATGGCTCGTCCCATTGCAATCACTTCCTGCGCATCCGTAACCGCCACCAAAAAACAGTGGCTGTTGGCAATCAATTTCTTTAAAAGCGCATGGGTGTCAACCGTGTCGTTCCACCAGCCTTCGTTTTGATAAAGTAGTACGATCTGACTCAGAAGTGAAGACGTTTCAAGGTTCGGCCGGGATGATTCCATTGCCAGGATATCGGAATGAAGGAAATGAAACTGCATGGGAAAGACTTAAAACGATGCGCCAGCAGGGATAAAGGAGACCTTGTTTCTGCCATTCTCTTTGGATTGATACATGGCTTTGTCAGCTCGATAAACCAGATCCGTCATTTCTTCGCCGGAAAGATAATCCGTAATGCCGATACTCAGGCTCATATGCACAATCATTTTCGTGTCGATGACAAATTCCTCTGCTTCGACAGCAGATCGAATTCTGTTGGCAACGATACCGGCCTCCACGCCGTTTGTGCTGGGAAGGATTGCGACAAATTCCTCGCCACCATAGCGGTATGCGGAATCCATTGCCCGCAGACACAGCTTGATCAACTGCCCGATCTTTGTCAGAGCCCTGTCACCTGCGATGTGACCGTACTGGTCATTATAGTTTTTAAAAAAATCGATATCCATCATCAGAAGTGACAGGGGATAATGGTATCGGCTGGAACGCTCGATTTCAAGTTTAAGTTGATGATAAAAATGCCTTGAATTAAAGAGTCGGGTCAATTCATCTGTAATGGCCATCAACTGAAGCCGTTCCATGATCCGATCCCGCTCGGCACGCGTTTTTCGTTCTCTGATGACCCGATTGACACGAAGAAGCAGTTCCGGATAGCGGATCGGTTTGATGACAAAGTCGCTGGCGCCTTTTCCGATCGCCAACTCGTAGGAATAATCGCCACCGAACCCGGTCATCACCATCACGTCGATATCAAAATATTTTTTAATCAGATCGGTAAGTTCCAACCCATCCATGCCCGGCATCATGATGTCGGTGATGACAATCTGAATATTTTGGCCCTTCAAAATGTCAAGCGCATCTTCCGCGTTGGACGCCATGAAACAGGGATATCCGGAAAGCCGGAAAAAGTCCGTCATGGATGATCGAACAGATGCATCATCGTCCACGACAAGAATGGTGTTGTCTATTTCCGAATCATTTCTGTCTGGGGTGTCTTCGACTACTGGCGTCAATACCGATGTTGACATAATGGAAGTCTATCTGATAAAAATTGATTAACATTACAGATAATGGCTTTGGAAAAGCCACAGTTTCTGAAAGTCTCTATTATTTTTACATTATCCGGAAAGGATTATGGTGTCAACCGACTTTTCATTATGTCCTATCAAATCAACTCTATTCGAAATTTCAGTATCATTGCGCATATCGATCACGGCAAATCCACGCTGTCCGACCGCCTGATTCAGGCCACCCATATCATTGCCGACCGGGATTTCAAAGATCAGATTCTGGATTCCATGGATATCGAGCGGGAGCGGGGTATCACGATTAAGAGTCAGACCGTCTGCCTGCCCTATGTCGCCCGGGACGGTCACACTTATCATCTCAATCTGATCGATACGCCCGGTCATGTCGATTTTACTTATGAAGTGTCGCGGGCACTGGCATCATGCGAGGGAGCGCTGCTTTTGATCGATGCCAGCCAGGGTGTCGAGGCGCAAACCCTGGCCAATCTCTATCTGGCCTTGGAACACAATCTGGAGATCATTCCGGTCATCAACAAAATCGATTTGCCATCCGCTGACATTGACCGGATTAAAAAACAGATCGAGAACGATCTGGGGCTGGATTCATCTTTGGCGATACTGGCTTCGGCCAAAGCGGGAATTGGGATCGAGGATGTCCTTGAAAGCACAATTAAACGGCTTCCACCACCTTCCGGAAATTCGGATGAACCCCTAAAAGCCCTGATTTTTGACAGTCATTATGACCCGTTTCGCGGGACCGTCGTTCATTTCCGAATCTTTGAGGGAACACTGAAAACCGGCGACACAGTCCGGTTCATGTGGAACAATTCCAGTTACAAGGTCGAGGAAATCGGGATATTCCAGATCAAACGCATTCCCCGGAATCAACTTTCCGCAGGCGAAGTGGGATATCTGATTGCCGGAATCAAAACAGTTCAGGATACCCGATGCGGTGATACGATTACCCATGCAAACCGTCCCTGCACCCAGGCCATGCCTGGTTTCAAGCTGGCTAAACCGGTGGTGTTCTCTTCCATTTATCCGGTCGCATCAGATGATTACGCCGAATTGGCCGATGCCCTGGATAAGCTGCATTTAAACGATGCGTCTCTCGTTTATGAAAAGGATTCATCCGCAGCACTGGGATTTGGATTCCGGTGCGGATTTCTGGGTCTTCTTCATCTGGAAGTGGTTCAGGAAAGACTGGAGAGAGAATATGACCTGTCACTCATTCTGACAGCGCCATCTGTCCAGTATCAACTGGTGATGAATGACGGCTCGACCCAGATCATCGACAATCCGGCTCTGTATCCGGACCCCACCCTGATCGAACTGACCCGGGAGCCCTTTATCCGTGCCACCATCATTGTTCCCGAACGGTATATGGGCGCGGTCATGAAACTGTGTCTGGATCGAAGAGGCATCAGTACCAACTATCAATATCTGACCAGCAACCGCCTGGAAATGTTTTTTGAACTGCCGCTTTCTGAAGTGATCTATGATTTTTATGACAAATTGAAATCAGTCACTCAGGGGTATGGCTCATTTGATTACGAAATTATGGATTTTCGGGAAACCAGCCTGGCCAAACTGGATATTCTGATCAATGGCGATCGGGTGGATGCCCTGTCCCAGCTTGTTCACAAGGACAGAGCCTATGAGCGGGGCCGCATTGCATGTGAAAAACTGAAAGAAGAGATTCCGCGCCAGATGTTCAAGATCGCGATTCAGGGGGCAATCGGGGGGACCATCATTTCCAGAAGCACGGTTTCGGCCTTTCGAAAAGATGTCACCGCAAAATGCTATGGCGGGGATATCACCCGGAAACGCAAGCTTCTTGAAAAACAGAAAAAAGGTAAGAAGCGAATGAAAATGGTCGGCCAGGTCATGATTCCACAGTCGGCGTTTCTGGCGGTTCTGAAAACGGACTCGGAATAACCATTGTGACGCGCTGTTCGTCTCCCGTCGGTCGTGAATCCATCCCGGCATTTGAATATTGGCGACGAACGACGGTTTTTCACGGTAAAGGAGAATTGATTCATTGGGAAAAACAGTAGCGGAAAAAATATTTGATGCCCATCAGGTGGATCATCCATATGATGATGTTTATGTTCTGAATCTGGATGCGGTGTTCTGTCATGAGATCACCACACCAATCGCCATTGATGATCTGATTTCGCGGGGTAAGGACCGGGTGTTTGACCCCGGCCGAATCAAAGCGGTGATCGACCATGTGTCGCCTGCCAAGGATTCCAAAACCGCGGTACAGGGAAAAATCATCCGCGATTGGGCCAGACGCCATCAGATCACCGATTTTTTTGATATCGGCAGAAATGGCGTTTGTCATGCCCTGTTTCCGGAAAAGGGTTTTGTCAGGCCAGGATACACCATCATCATGGGCGATTCACATACCTGTACGTATGGCGCGTTTGGCGCGTTTGCCGCCGGTGTCGGGACCACGGATCTGGAGGTTGGCATCCTGAAGGGGGTCTGCGCGTTTCGGTATCCCAAAACCATTCGAATCAATATCACAGGCATGCTTCCCAAAGGGGTGTATGCCAAGGATGTCATTCTGTCCATCATCGGCAGAATCGGGGTCAACGGCGCCACAAACCATGTGATTGAATTCAGCGGGCCGGTGGTCGAATCAATGACCATGGACGCCAGAATGACGCTGTGCAACATGGCGGTTGAGGCCGGTGCGACCTGCGGTATCTGTTATCCGGACCAGACCACGCTGGATTATCTGTGGCCATTTATTGAAACGGATTATCCGGACCGCAAGACGGCATTAAAAGCATTTCTGACCGTTCACCCGGATCCGGATGCAATATACGAACAGATCATTGAGCACGACATCTCTCATCTTTCGCCGTTGGCCACATTCGGATACAAACCGGATCAGGTCAGACCCATCAACGAGATGACCGATATTTCAGTCGATCAGGTCTATATTGGTTCATGCACAAACGGCAGGCTGGAGGATCTTCGGATTGCCGCTGATATTTTAAAGGGAAAAACCATCCACTCCCGGGTCCGCGGAATTGTCTCACCGGCGACACCATTAATCTTTCAGCAGGCCATGGATGAGGGAATTCTGAATGGCTTCATGGCTGCCGGATTTTGTGTCACCAATCCCACGTGCGGTGCCTGTCTGGGCATGAGCAACGGCATCCTGGCGCCGAATGAGATCTGTGCATCGACCACCAACCGCAATTTCAGCGGTCGGATGGGAAAAGGCGGCATGGTTCATCTGATGAGCCCGGCCTCGGCTGCAGCGACCGCAATTGCCGGACATTTAGAATCCGCAAATAACGGATGAAAGACGGGAGAAGATGAGATGAAAAACTTCAATGGCCAGATTCTGTTTCTGGACCGAGATGATATCAATACCGATGAAATCATTCCGGCAAAATATCTGACGGAGTCAAAACGGGATGCCCTGAAACCCTTTCTGCTGGAAGATATGGCCTTGAGCGGGTTCTTGCCGGAGCGGGATATTCCCGGTAAACAGGTCATCATCTCCCGATCCAATTTCGGATGCGGCTCATCCCGGGAACATGCGCCATGGGCGCTGGACGTCAATGGCATTCATCTGGTCATCGCCGAAAGTTTTGCGCGCATTTTTAAACAGAACATGTTTAACTGTGGCATGATGGCGGTTGAATTGCCAAAGGGCACAATCGATGATCTGTTTCAAAAATGTCATGGGAAACCGGCTCAAATCGAAACCGATATCGATCATGCCCGCTTTAATGTTGTCAGCCCGAATTTGACATGGACGGTATCCTTTGTCATTTCTGAATTTGAAGAGGCCCTTGTCAGGGCCGGCGGATGGGTCAATTATGCGGATGCTGCTTATTGAGTCTTTCAGTACTTGAAACTATCACAACACACTCATCCACAGCTTTCCAGGTAACGGTTCCGGGTGCGTTATGGGTCAGAGGTCAGAGGTCAGAGGTCAGAGGTCAGAGGTCGGAGGCCAGAGATCAGACTTCTGATTTCTGTCTTCTGTCTTCTGATTTCTGCTGCCTGCTGCCTTCCCAAAATCCTTATCTTGGAAGCCATACAAAGAACGGAGAAAAATATGTCCATTTCGCGTATAACGGCTATCGCACTGATGATGATGATGATTGTAATGGGGTCTGCTCCGGTTCGTGCTGAAGGACCCATGAACTCACTTCGAAAACCGATTGAAGATATCACAAAAATTTTGCAGAGCTCAAAGCCCCAGACGGTGGATGAAAAGCAGGCGCAACGGGATAAAATTTTCGTCATTACCCGTCAGATATTTGATTTCGTGGAAATGGGCAAGCGGTCACTGGCCCGCAACTGGAAAAATTTTACACCCGAGCAGCGAAAAAACTTTTCCGATGTGTTTGCAGATCACCTGAACAACACGTACATGGATAAAATTCAGAGTGAGTATCAGGATGAGACCGTTGAGTTTTTATCAGAAGAAAAAGTTTCCGATGACAAGGCGCTGGTGAAAAGCATTATCAAGCGCCGGACCGTGAATGTTCCGGTTGACTACAGTGTTCTGTTGTCGAACAATGTGTGGCGGGTTTATGATGTCAATATTGAAGGCGTCAGTCTGATCAAAAATTACCGGACCCAGTTTGATGAAATTCTGTCCAAGGAGACACCCGATCAACTGATTGACCGGTTGCGGAAAAAAACAGCATTATAGCCTTCAAGATTAAAATTTTGAGTGCGTTATAGACACACCCCCATATTTTGATAAGGATATATCCCATGCATCGCTTCTTCTTTCATTTGATGGTTGTCTGCCTTTGGCTTGTTTCAGCCAATTCGGCATGGTCCGCATCTCTGGATAGAAATGCCGGTAATTCGAAAGAGCTGCCGGCAGCATCTCAAATGGACCCGTATCAGGATGACAATCTGGATTTTCTGGATGAGGAAATTGATGAGAAACCATCTCCCCGGGTCGCTGATCCCCTGGAGCCCTGGAACCGCGCCATGTTTGAATTCAATGACCGGTTCTATTTCTGGGTACTGAAACCCGTTTCGCTGGGATACCGGAATATCGTTCCAGAGATCGTTCGAATCGGCGTTCAGAATTTCTTTACGAATCTGGCCGGCCCCATTCGAATCGTCAACTGCTTTCTGCAGGGGAAAATGGAATCCTCTGCCAACGAAATGGCCCGGTTTGTCTACAACACCACGTTTGGTGTTCTGGGCTTTGGAAATCCGGCCAAAGACAACCCGGCTCTCAATCCGTCGCCGGAAGATATGGGGCAAACCCTGGCAGTCTTCGGGCTTGGAGATGGTTTTTTTATCATCTGGCCGTTTCTGGGACCATCCACCTTGCGAGACACCGTTGGCATGGGCGTGGATGGCTTTATGAATCCGATTTACTATATCGATGACGCAGCCGCCAGTGTTGGTATCAAAGCAGTGGACATTGTCAATTCCACGTCATTTCGCATCGGTGATTACGAAGCACTTAAAGACTCTGCCATCGAACCCTATCAGTCGTTCAAAAATGTTTATATGCAGTTTCGGGAAAAACGCATCAATGATCAGCATTGATGCGTGAAATCACGGGATGCTGAAGTCCGACATATTGCATGCCGGACGTACTCATGTTTCACCACCCGCATGCGCTCATGATTTACGATTGTCGCTTACAGGAGGCGTTTGCCTTGATTGACTCAAATCGTTCCAGACTTCCGGATACCGGTGTATCCATTTTTTCCCAGATGACGGCTTTGGCCAATTTGCATCAGGCCATCAATCTCAGTCAGGGGTTTCCGGATTTTCCGGTTGATCCCTGGCTGATTGATCGGGTAAATCACCATATGAATGCAGGCATGAATCAGTATGCCCCCATGCAGGGAGTCATGGCCCTTCGGGAACGGATTGCGGAAAAAGTCCGATCGGCCTATCAGGCGGCATATGATCCGGCAACCGAAATCACGGTCACATCCGGCGCCACAGAAGCGGTGTTCTGTGCCATTACCGCGTCACTGCAGCCCGACGATGAAGCCATTGTGATCGAGCCGGCCTATGATGCCTATGTTCCGGCGATTCGGCTGAGCCATGCCATTCCCCGCTTTTCCGCCATGCGCTTTCCGGATTACCGGATTGACTGGGATCAGGTTCAGAATCTGGTGACTGACAGAACCCGGCTGATCATTCTCAATTCGCCCCACAATCCGACCGGGTCCATTCTGAATGCCGACGACATCGAATCCCTCAGACAGATTGTATGCAACACCCCTATCCTGATTGTCAGTGACGAAGTGTATGAACACATCATCTATGATGGACAGATCCATCATAGCCTGTCCCGCTATCCGGACCTGGCTGAACGCAGTTTTGTCATCAGTTCCTTTGGCAAAACCTATCATGCCACCGGTTGGAAAATCGGCTATTGCCTTGCGCCTGCCCGACTCTCGCAGGAATTTCAGAAAATTCATCAGTTTGTGATATTTTCCTCCAATACACCGGTTCAATATGCGCTGGCCGATATGCTGGAACGTCCGGAAACCTGGATGGGCTTATCTGAATTTTATCAGAAAAAACGGGATACATTTCATGGCCTGATCCAGAACAGCCGATTCACCATTCTGCCCTGCAGTGGAACGTATTTTCAGATGCTTGACTACAGTTCCATTTCATCCGAACCGGATCAGGTATTTGCCAGAAAAATGACAATCGACCATGGTGTGGCCGCCATTCCCCCATCAGCCTTTTATTCAAATGCGGAAGATCATCGGGTCTTGCGGTTCTGTTTTGCAAAAAATGACCATACCCTGATGGATGCGGCCAGTCGATTATGCGCGATTTAACCGTTTCTCTGATTCAAACCGATCTGGTATGGGAAAACAGTCAGGCCAATCTCGCTCTCATGGAAGACTGGATAGCCCGGCTTGACATGCGGACGGATCTGATCGTTCTGCCGGAAATGTTCAATACCGGTTTCACCATGAATGCCGGGGATTTGGCTCAGCCCATGAACGGACCAGCCGTGACCTGGCTGAAGCAGACCGCTATGCAGACTGATTGCCATGTGATCGGAAGCGTGATGGTGGTGGATGACGGCAGGCATTACAACCGGCTGATCTGTGCGGGGCCCGATGGAAATGTATTGACCTATGACAAACGGCATCTCTTCCGCATGATGGGCGAGGACCGGGTTTATACAGCCGGGAATTCCCGGCTGACGGTTGATATCGATGGATGGCGCATCCGGCCATTTATCTGTTATGATCTTCGGTTTCCAATCTGGACACGCAACCTGGACAACGCCTATGATGTGGCCATTTTTATCGCCAACTGGCCTCAAAAACGGGCCCATCACTGGAAGTCACTGCTGGTGGCGCGGGCCATTGAAAATCAGTGCTATGTTATCGGGGTCAACCGGGTCGGCCGCGATGGAAACGGGCTACCGTTTTCCGGCGATTCTGCGGTGATCGATCCAACCGGAGACTACCTCTTGCAACAGAGCGATGCACCTGGTCTGCATACCCTGTCATTGCACCACGCTTCCCTTCAGGAATACCGGACATCTTTCCCGGCATGGAAGGATGCGGATTCATTTCCACAAGAATCCATTATTAATTGTAACGACTCAGGTATTCAGAATTCTGACTCCTGAATACCCGAGTCGTTACGTCTTGACAAGCTATAGCAAGGATATTTTCCGTGCAAATCAAATCCAAAGCGCTCGAGGTCAATCTGGCCAGTTATGCGGTGGATGTCACGATCAATCCCAAGTATCATCCCCTTCAGGAAATCATGTCCCGGTACTACGGGCTTCTGGATAGCCTCAACACGTTTCTGAAAGAATTATCCCACCCCTATCGAAACTGGCAGTTTATCGTTCAGGAGGCCCGAAGCTATTCGCTGGATTATTTTTATCTGCTTCAAAAGCATGAACAGGGACTGGAAGGCGCCAGGCTTTTTATCGATATTTTTCTGGATGCAATCGATTCCTGTGCACTGGATGATGTCTGCTCGGATGCCGTTGATAACCTGATGCTGTTTCTTCATAAAATTATCCTGGAGTCAAAATCTGACATTTCCCGATTCATACCGGTTCTGAACAGCGCATTCACGGCGATTGCCAATCTGCCCGAAGACCGATTTTTCTGGTTCATCAAAAGCTATTTTCAGATTAAACGGCTGGCAGAATCCTACCGTCGCGCGGTGCCGCCAGAAACCGCACAGTATGGTGCCATCAACACCCTGATGATCCGATCCTGCCAAACAACATTTACGTACTGGCTTGATCTGGACGACCCAAAAACCTGGTTTGAACAGGAGTCGGAGATCTCAAAGCCCGTATTTGACGCCATTTTTGCGGACATATCCCACCGTCAGATGGCAGAATGGAATCGGCAGTTGACGGAGATGGTTTCAAGTGAGGCTGAAGGTTCACGAGCATTACTGACCCGGCTCCTGGAACTCCCTGCATTCAGCCATATGATGGATGTTTACAAGCAGATACCGATGGCCCTCTGGAAATCCGGTGAAAACATTACACAGGCCAACCAGTGGAAGGTTATTTACCTGTTTCATATCATGAATATCACGGCCCTGTCCCTGATTCATGAGGATGCGCTTCGGGAGATCAATCGTACGCTGACCTGGCTGATCAGCAATGAGAGCCACCGTAACATTATGCGGTTGATTGAGAAAACCTTTTCGATTCTCAAAACCCGGACCGTTTTATATCCACAGACGGCCCTCAACTGTGTTCTCACCATGGGAAAAGGGGTCTATAAAACCGATGAAAGCGATCTGGTCAATTTTTTCATCGAATCGGTCATATCTCTGGGCTTTCAATATCCGCTGATCGGCGGCGTTGGAAACGACTGGCAGATTCAGGCCAACAGCTCGCATATTCAAAATATCCGGGCCTGGCTGGAACTGATCGAGCTGAATCCCAAATGGTCCACCCGGCTGCTTTCATGCCTCATCATTTATCTGGCCATTGGGGGTGTGTTTATCAAGGATACGGATTTGTTTCCGCGGGATATCACCCGGTTTTTAAACAGTGATATCGAACCGGTCTATAACCTGGCCAAGCAGTTGATGCGCATGTTCCCGTCGTTTTTCAATGATATCGGCGCGGAAGGCGAGCTGAGGGATATTTCCACCCAACTGGATGAAATGACCCGAAGAAAGGATTCCCTGATCCATTTTCTGCGGAAACAGAGCCATGTGGAAAGCAGCAACCAGATTGTCGGCTTCATCGAAGCCGTCATTTCATTCTGGATTACCCGGGATAAATCGGTTTTAACATCGTACCTTCCCCCTGCAATCAATGATGAAATTCAAACGGCAGGACCCCATATTGATGGCGTGAATGAGGTAATGGCATGGCTTTACGCTCGCGGACTGAGCCAGCCTGAAGATTACCTGCATGTCAGTGGGGATGACATTCTCCGTGAATGCAAAGATCTGCAGGAATTCCATGAAACGGATATCGAGCGGGTGCGGCTATTGTCCAAATTCTATCAACTGCTGCATAACAAATACAACCCGGACATCTCGGAAATCCATCACTATATCGACCAGTTGAAAACAACCGCATTCCCGGGCCTTGATCTGCTGAAAAATGCGCTGGCCGAAACCCAGATCCGGAAAAAAACCGGTCTGCTGCTTGATTTTCTGGAAACCTTAAAAGACCTGATCCTTTCAAGAAACACATTTGAAATCCGGGAAGATATCTATAAAAAAAGACATTTTACCATCGATATCCCTTCGATGTACGGAAGCTATCATGAAATCAAATTCGATGCGCTGGGTCTTACCTTTCGTGTGGAGTCCATTGTCAATGTTCTGTTCGAGGAACTGATTGGTCAGATTGATCTGTCCCTGATCACCAAAGCCACCATCCAGCAGTTATACAACCTCTTGAAGCTCTTTGAACAGTCGTTGAAACTGGATGGCATTCAATCCGTGGAACTGGAACGGCAGTTGGATTTTCTTAATCAGTCCCTGGAGATCCGGGGTTTCACATTTACCCAGTATCTGGATGTGTTTAAAGGATTTGCCCAGGCCGTCAAAAACATTGTCAATGATTATTTCAACAACGTCCATGAGGAAAACCTGTCACAGATACTGAAAGAGACCTCGTCTTCCTGCTTTCAAAAACGGTTTTTATCACCGGATGGACCTGAAGACCGTGAAAAAATGATGCATCGTGTATCCGAAATCTTTTTTCGGGACAGGATCGTCTTTTCTCCGGGACTTCAACAACTGGACCGGTTTCTGACTCAGATACTCAATGTGTTGTATCACCAGTCCGAAAAGCTTCACCGAGACCAGTTGCGGCATTTGCTGCTCTATGATCCCTACCGGGCAATCGCTATCATCGATGCCGGCAATTCCCGAACGCCCGGCATCATTCATATCGGGAACAAGGGTGTCAACATGGTCAAACTGAAACAGTATGGCCTTCCGGTTCCACCCGGTTTCATCGTTACAACAGAGGTGTTCAGGTGCCAGGAAATCATCGAAAACTATGCGCCTGCCAGAAAAAATTTTCAACAACAGGTCAGCCGTCAGATTCGGGGGATGGAAAAACGGACGGGAAAGGTTTTTGGTCATCCGGGAAATCCCCTGCTGTTTTCAGTAAGGAGCGGCTCATCCATATCCCAACCGGGCATGATGGATACCCTGCTCAATGTCGGTATGAACGAAACCATTGCCGAAGGCCTTGCATTCATCACCAAAAATCCCTGGTTTGCCTGGGACAATTACCGCCGGTTTCTCCAATGCTATGGCATGGCCATCGGATTTGAACGGGATCATTTCGATGCCATCATCGGCGACTTCAAGAAGGAAATGGGATTGCCCCTGAAACGGCTCTTCAGCGGCGAACAGATGCGACGGGTTGCGATGGCCTACCGGGAAAGCATCTTGGATTCCGGCCAAACCGTTCTGGATGACCCCATGGAACAGCTTCACATGACCATTCGAAGCGTGTTCCGGTCCTGGGAGTCGCCCAAAGCCAAGACATACCGCCAGATCATGGGCATATCGGATGACTGGGGAACTGCGGTAACGGTTCAGTCCATGGTATTCGGAAACCTGAACCGTCAATCCGGAACCGGCGTCATTTTTACCCATAATCCCAGATGGTCCGGAGAACGCATTCGACTATGGGGGGATTTTACCGTTGGAAATCAGGGTGAAGATGTGGTATCGGGGCTGGTGACGACGCTGCCCATATCCATTTTTCAACAGGAAATCGAAACACGGGACACGGATATCACCCTGGAAACCCATTTTCCGGAAATTTTTATGGCGCTGGAAGACATGGCCAGACTTCTGATTGAAAAAAAGGGCTGGACACCACAGGAAATGGAATTTACATTTGAAAGTCCGTCCATCAAAGATTTGTATATTCTTCAGACCCGTGACATGTCCATGCGGGAACGCAAACGGACTCAGACATTTGAACGGGACAACCTGAAGGCCACCACCTTCCTGGGACATGGTATCGGTGTCAGCGGCGGGGCCATGAGCGGCCGCATCGTCTTTTCACTGGACGATATCGAACAATTTCGGGCGCAATATCCGACTGACAGCCTGATTCTGGTCAGGGGGGATACGGTTCCGGATGATATCCGGGAAATCTTTGCCGCGGATGGTCTTCTGACCGCGCGGGGCGGCCTGACATCACATGCCGCAGTGGTGGCGCACCGGCTTGGAAAAACCTGTGTGGTGGGCTGTGCCAACCTGGTTTGCAGTGAAAAGGACAAACACTGTTATTTTCAAGATCTCGTTCTGTCCTCCGGTGACTTGATCAGCATCGATGGGCAGGAAGGCTCGGTATATCAGGGACAGATTGCCATACATGTCCCGTAGAAAAGGAGGGAGATATCATGGGAAAAGACACATCTGTACAGAGTAGTCTGAAACTGGGCGTCAATGGATTCGGTCGTATTGGAAAACTGACGGTCTGGCATCATATTGCCAGGCGATATTTTGGTGAAATTGTCGTCAACATCGGAAGACCCTCTGGAACATCGCTTGGTGACATTGCGCATTATCTGGAACGGGATTCCACCTATGGATGGCTGCATGGCTATCTGCATGGCTGCCAGGGATCACTGGTTATCGACAGTTTCGATGAGTCAGAGGGAACCATGCTGGTGAACGGCGTTTTGATCCGGTTTCTTCGAACCGCCAGAAATCCAAAGGATATTCGATGGAAAGATAATGGGGTCCGGCTTGTGGTGGATACAACCGGGCAGTTTCTGGACCCGACGGTAGGGCCGGAAAAAACCGGCGGATCTTTGAGGGGGCATATTGAAAGTGGCGCGGAAAAAGTGATTGCCTCTGCGCCATTCAAGATCAAGGACAATGGCAAACCCATGCCTGATGATGCCGTGACAACGGTCATGGGAATCAATGACAGTGTGTATAACCCCCGGCGGCATAAAATCATATCCAATGCGTCCTGCACCACAACCTGTCTGGCCCATATGATGAAGCCCCTGATCAATGTTTTTGGTCCCAAAAAAATTCTGTCTGCATCCATGTCCACCATCCATGCGGCGACCGGATCACAGGCTGTCCTGGATCGATTGCCCAAGTCCGGAGCAACGGATCTGAGAAAAACCAGAAGCATCATGAACAACATCATTCTGACCACAACCGGCGCAGCAAAAGCCCTGAGTCTGGTGATACCGGAAATGGAACAGATCGGATTCATCGCCGAATCGGTCCGCATCCCCACATCGACCGGATCACTCATCATCCTGGTGGTCAATTTTCAGGATGACATTTCCGGAGAGTCCATCCGGCGGGAAATGATCAACCAGGTTTACATTCAGGCCGCCGAACATGATCCCAGAGGGTATCTGCATTTTTCCGACAAACAGAATGTGTCGGGTGATGTGGTTGGTCTGCCGCGGGCAGCCACCATTATCGAGGGACATGAAACCCATACCCGCACCGCAGAGGTCACCATCGATCTGACCAAAGTTCCTGGAATCGAAAAATGTTCTGCAACTGTCAGGGATTCGATCATCCGGGTGCCGATTACACAGGCGGTGATATACGGCTGGTATGACAATGAAATGGGCAGCTATGTCAATATGCTGGGAGACCGGACCGTGTCCATTGCCGAGCAGTTTATTTAGAATGTGAGGGCGTAGGAGGGTTGGGGTGTGAGGAATGGATATCCAGAGATGGCATTATCCATCAATTGATATGATATACGGCAAAGCAAAAAGGTAGGGACATTGGCTTTGTATATCCTTACCCGTTGATATAGTTCAATAAATTAAATACTGGATGCAATTGGCTGCTGTCAAAAGAAAACCAGAATAAACTTATTAACCAAAGAACTTTGTCTGGTTGTGGAGATATGCAGAAACTGTTGAATAACTTGCTCGGTTTCACAAAGAATAAAGCCTATGTTTGAAATACAGAATTACAACAATTTCATATTAGCTGTATTATTATTTCAGCTCTATCCAGGTGCCGGAACAATAACCATTCTTAATGCAACTGCTCGGGGCGGTATTCGTGGAGGAATGAAGGCGGTTTTCGGAACATTGACGGGTGATTTTATATATATGCTTTCTGCTGTCCTTGGCTTGGCAGCAATGCTTGCGGCCTATCCCAGTCTTCTGGATATTGCCCAATGGATTGGTGCCATCTACTTAATATGGATTGGTTTCAAGTTTATTCGAGCACAGAAAAATGAGTTGAAAAATAATGAAAATGGTGATTGGGCATTTTATAGACAAGCTTTTGCAGTTAGCCTCACCAACCCCAAAGCAATAATGTTCTTCATGGCTTTTTTTCCTCTTTTTCTTAGCGTTGGCTCAAGGCCATTGACATTAGTTGTTCTTATGGCTCATGTTACGATAATCAGCTTTCTATATCAATCAGGTTTAGTTTTTATAGGGAATGCTACAATCCAGCGTCTTTCAAGTTTCAGATACATTCGTATCATTGCATCCCGTTTGACAGGAGTGGCGATTATGGGTTTTGGCATTAAGTTATTATTGAATAAAAGGTGATAATACCGAACATCGCTGATAAGGGGACGGCGAAAAAGTGAGCCGCCCCTTATCAGCCAGTTGGGGGCTGGCTGGGAGAGCAGGGGTCGGCGGTGGGGCTGGTTTTTCTATCGGCGTGGGGCGTAATGATGATAGAATTTGAGTGGGATGCAAACAAGGCCAGAGTCAATCTGTTGAAGCACGCTGTTTCGTTTGATGAGGCCAAGACCGTCTTTGATGATCCACTATACGTAGATTTCTACGATCCTGATCATTCTGACGATGAGGATCGATATATCATCATCAGGCGGTCGCAGCAAGGTCGCTTGTTATTTGTATCCTATGCGGAAGGCAGGAATAGGACTCGTTTAATCAGTGCAAGAGAAGCAACACGAAGGGAAAAAGCTGCATATGAGGAAGGTTAAAAACGAGATGGAAGACGAATTACGTCCAGAGTACGATTTGAGGAGCTTACGCGTGCGGAAAATCGGCCGTGAGCGATCTGGATTTGGAGGGCAGTTTATCCAATTAGCGCCTGACGTAGCAGAGATCTTCCCCGATGCTGAGTCAGTGAATGAAGCTTTGCGGTTTTTGATTCGGATTACCCGGGAAAGTAAACAATCCCCCTCAATAGCCAGTAGGGATGTTTGACCGACTCGTGTATTGTCCGTCTACTGATCGCACTCAACAATACGTCCAGCCGACCGGGGGTGATCTTGGCTGGTTTGGGACGTGATCTGCCCCCAGTGGCTGACGTAGGCCGTTCGGCCCCAGGTGACACATGTCTCTTAGTCCAGCAGAGCAGTTTGCCCATAGCACGGTAAGAATTGAGTGCGACCTGGTAGGTGGTGGAATTGGTACGGGAACGGGCTTCTTCTACAGCCTAGACCGAAACGGTGACCAGCATGTTTCTGTAATCGCCACAAACAAACACGTCATCGTCGGCGATAGCAAAGGTAGGTTCCTGCTGACGCTACAAGACGAAATTGGAGGTCCACCTGTAGGCTCGTTTCGGGCATTCGAAATCGATTCATTTGAACGGCGCTGGATACCACACCCCGACGCCAGCATTGACCTCTGTGTAATGCCAATCGCTCCACTCTTGGGTTGGGGACCTTAAAATCAATAATAACGTGGCCGAAAGATCGTTATTCCGTTATTCAAATGGGAATAAGCTTAGAAGAGAATGTGGTATTTGCGATGTCCATAAAACGGGCACGCGGTTTTCTTGAAGCAGCCAGGCTCTCTGATGATTGGGTTCGGGATATGGGTAACAAAGCCCTTATCAAAGAGGCGCATCATACGACTCATATTGAAGGTACTCAGTTGACTCTGGATCAAGCAGAACGCCTGTGGAATGGAGAGGAAATACCGGAAGCCGACCCGCGAAACAGAGGGGACGCTCCTCGGATATTCGGTTTAAATAAAAGCAATTATTTGATACACGAATAACATTCCTCGAAAAGCCAGAATAGACGCTCCCGGAGCGTTGCACTAGATCATCGTGAGTAGAATAGCTCGAAAAATAATTTTTTTCGATGATTCCGACCGGGATGTTTTTTTTAATCGGACAGGTATCATTCTGTCCGAATGCGAAACCCCTTGTTTTGCATGGGCACTTATGCCAAATCACGTTCACCTGCTTTTGAGGACCGGGACTATTCCCATCTCTACGGTGATGCGCCGGCTTTTGACCGGATACGCGGTAAGTTTCAACAGGCGGCATCGTCGGCATGGGCTTCTGTTTGATAATCGGTACAAGTCCATCCTATGCGAGGAAGATCCGTACCTGTTGGAACTGTTGCGCTATATCCACTTGAATCCCCTGCGTGCCGGGATGGTCGAGAAGCCCATGTCGCTTTATACATTCCCTTGACTGGCGTTACGCCTCGGGCACAAAAAGAGGAAGTGAACATGTTTTTGGCAGAATCAAACGCAGGATAGAGGAAAACGCCCATGCCCTTTGATCCGCAAACGCCGTACAACGATCTGCCCCTGCTGCCGCCGCCGGGGGAGATGGAAACCCGGGCCGTGCTCAAAAAGGCCATTGCCGCCAACAAGGCTCTGGCCGAACTGAAGGGGGCCGGGGAGCTGATCCCGGACCAATCTCTGCTGATTCAGGCCATTGGTTTGCAGGAGGCCAAGCTCTCCTCGGAAATTGAAAATATCGTCACCACCAACGACGAACTGTACCGCGCCTTTGCCGACCAGGGCCAGCGCACCAATCCCCACACCAAGGAGGTGCTGCGCTACAAGGATGCCCTCTGGCACGGCTATAAAATGATCAAGGAGGAGAACCGCCCCTTGACCACCCGCCTGTTCGAAGAGCTGTTCCAGATCATCAAGGAGACCACTGCCGGGGTGAGGCGCACGCCGGGCACCAAACTGGCCAATTCCTTGGGCGAGGTCATTTATACGCCCCCCGAGGGAGAGACCATCATCCGTGACAAGCTGGCAAATCTGGAGCGTTTTATCTACGACGACAGTGAGATCGATCCGTTGATCAAACTGGCGGTCATGCATTACCAGTTTGAGGCGATCCATCCCTTTACCGACGGTAATGGCAGAACAGGCCGGATTATCAACATCCTCTACCTGATCGAGACGGGATTGCTGAACATTCCGGTCCTCTATCTGAGCCGTTACATTATTGACCACAAGAGCGCGTACTACGCGGGCCTGAAACAAATAACCAGGGACCATGCCTGGGAGCCGTGGATCATTTACATGCTGGACGCTATCACACAAACGGCCCGGACAACCCACGAACGTATCATAGGCATCCGTAACCTGATGCGCGATAGCATGGAACAGGTGAAAAAGCAATTGCCCAAGGTCTATTCCAAAGACTTGATGGAACTGCTTTTTCGCCAGCCGTATTGCAAAATCCGTTTTCTGGAGCAGGCGGGCATTGCCCAACGCAAAACTGCTTCACAGTATCTGCGCGAGCTGGAGCGAATCGGTATGCTGACTCCGGTCAAGGCGGGACGCGAGGTCTATTATCTCAATACCGTTTTACTCAAACTTCTTGTTTCCTGATATGGGTATGTCGCGGACAGATAGCAAAAATATGAGTAAAATTTATATAAATTTACCCATATTTGTTGATGTGGGTATGCCGTGGACACTTGATGTGGGACGTTCGTTGATGTGGGACGTTCGTTCCGAACGTACCGTATGAGATCAAGAGAGTCCATCCGTTACGTTCATTCCGGGCGTACCGTGCACAGGATGAATTGCTCATACCCGCGATAATTTTTGGATTCCTCTCTACGGAGAATTAATTTTCATTCCGCCCTTTTTGTGATAAATGGTTGACAGTGATGTTTTCATCCGAAAGGCTTTTCAGATTGGTACGAACCCTATGATTTGACAGGCTGTATTCGCCGATGAAGTTTTGAAATTCAACCTTCAAACTGAAAGCTGACCTCATGCCCAGGTCGACAAGATTGGATGCTCCCGGGGTGCTGCATCATGTCATGGGAAGGGGTATTGAAAGAAAATATATTTTTTGGAACAACGCTGACCGGAACGATTTCCTGGAGCGGTTGGCGGCGTTGGCCACAGACGGCGCCATGTATATTTATGCCTGGGTTTTGATGCCCAACCACTTCCATATCCTGTGTAAAACGAAAAACCTGCCTTTGTCGGCAAGCATGCGCAAAATACTGACAGATCTTCGATCAACGGATTTTGGAGACGGCGATTTTGTCAATCAGATTTCGGGTCTGGATAATTTCGTCAACAAGAATTTGCGATTGTCCGGGCAACGAATGGATATGGAGGCGGTTGCCGAAAAGGTGGCCGGAAAATACGATATTTCCATCGAAGAACTTGCCTCCGGCAGCCGACGAAAGCAAGTGGCCGAGGCCAGACGTGCCCTGTCAAGGATTTGCGTTCAGAAACTGGGCTATTCCGGTGCCGATGTCGCGAGATTTCTTGGCGTTGCCAACTCGTGCGTGACCCGAATCATATCCAAGGGCAAAATGGAGACCATTGACGACATTGATTTGAGTAAATAAACAGGTGCAAAGAATGAGGCGTCTTGGCGAATATCCATTGTTATATGCCTGGAAAGAAGCGGTTTTCCAGTTTTCCAAATAAAAAATTAATGTACGTTCGGAACATAACGTCCCCTATGACATTAGCCAGATAAATATCAGGGAATAAACATGAGTCTACCGGAAAAATTTCAGGAACGCTTAGTTCAGACTCTACGCGAACGTGGAGCAAATTCAATTTGTGAAGTCTGCGGGAAAAACAACTGGGCAGTTATTGACCAAGCTGTATCAATTCAAGTTACTGACTTATCTGGCACTTGGCAACTTCCGCCGCCACAGATACCTTCTGGTGGTTTAGTATGTAATAATTGTGGGAATATTAGGTTGTTTGCTCTAGGGGTTTTAGGCCTTTTGCCAACAGTACCGGTGGAGGGCAAAAAATGAATCAAGAAAATCCTCTATCTGCAAAACAATTTCTTCACTACAATCTCGATCGTACTGACTTTTCTATTACACCAGAGGAGTTAGCAAGGCTTGAGTCTGCTGGTTCAAATTTATGGAAAGACATATGTCTGGTTTCTGGTCCATTGGGGCTTTCATGCGCAATTAATGCATCTGCATCAACACCTGATCCTTTCCAATTAAGTTTATCACTTTTTCTAAATTACTTGTTTGGAGCAGTAGGTATTTTATTTAGTATAGCTTTTGGAATTGCCTGGAAACGATGTGCAAGACAATTTTCTACAATCATTGAAGAAATTAAAAACAAACCAAAAATGCAAATTGTACCATCCACAACAAATGTAGGAGCTTTAGCTTTTACACCTCCTCCAGAGGAAAATGCTGGCTAACCCATAAGGTTTGATCTGACCGGGAAACATGAATAAATGATAATGAGGACTCACCTCTAATCAAAATCAAATTATCTTCGGTAAATATTGATTTTTTTTGAAGGAGGAATTTATGTCAGAAAATACAGAATCAAAAAATCAAGGGGGCAACAAAGAACCTGCTCCAACTGGTAACCCAGGAACCAGGGGTGGAAGCGATAATAGAGAGATTAGACGTGTTCCAACAGGGAATTATGGTACCTACTCAGAAGATCCGCCAAGAAAAAAGAAAATATAGTTCCAATGAAAAACCAAGAATTGTGGGAGAGTTATAAAGATTATACTAAAAACTTGACTGAATTTTCGAGAAAACTTGGTTTTGGAGCAGCTGCTATATGCTGGCTGTTTAAAACTAATGATAATACTTTCCCTCCTCTTATTTTGGCTGGATTGGGTTTCGCTGTACTTTATTTCGCTTGTGACATTATGCAATTTTTTCTTGGGGCAATATTAATCCGGGTATGGACCAGAATGGAAGAAAAAAAGAAATGGGAAAAGCATAAAACATTAGAAGGTGAATATAATAAGCCTGTGTGGTTAGATTATCCAAGTTATACAATGTGGTGGATAAAAACAATTTCTTTGCTTTCATCTTTTCTATTTATCGGGTTTCATCTGTTTCAATTAAATCTCAAATAGGATTTAATAAACTCTAATAAACACCAACCAATTGAAGCAATTTAACATATAGGAATTCATGTTCGAACAAACCTTTAAAAATATAGATGATGTCCTTTGGAAAGAAGCCGGTTGTACAACAGAATTGGACTACACTGAACAAACCTCATGGCTCCTGTTCTTGAAATACCTTGATGGACTGGAACAAGACAAGGCGATGGAAGCCGAGCTTGATGGAAATAAATATTCATTCATCCTTGAAAAACCATATCGATGGGAATCCTGGGCAGCCCCTAAGAACGGGAATGGCAAGATTGACCATAACGCCTCTATGACAGGCGATGACCTCCGGGATTTTGTTAATCAAAAGCTTTTTCCTTACCTCCGTGGATTCAAACTGAAGGCCACCGGCCCCAATACTATCGAATATAAAATCGGTGAAATTTTTAGCGAAATTAAAAATAAGATTTTCAGCGGCTACAACCTGCGCGATATCATTGACCACATCGATGAACTGCAATTCCGTTCCCAGACCGAAAAACACGAGCTTTCCCACCTTTATGAAGCCAAAATCCGAAACATGGGAAACGCCGGTCGCAATGGTGGCGAATATTACACGCCCCGCCCGCTGATCCGCGCCATTGTTCAGGTGGTCAGGCCCCGAATCGGTGAACGCATTTATGATGGGGCTGTTGGATCGGCGGGATTTTTATGTGAGGCATTTGATTTCCTGAAACAGGAAAATCCAAACCGGTCAACCGACCAGGAAAAAACACTGCTGGAACACACCTTTTACGGAAAGGAAAAAAAGTCCCTCGCATACGTCATCGGGATCATGAACATGATTTTGCATGGCATCGAAGCGCCCAACATCATTCACACCAACACACTCACAGAAAACCTGTCCGATATTCAGGAAAAAGACCGGTATGATGTGATCATCGCGAATCCGCCTTTCGGCGGAAAAGAACGGAAAGAGATCCAGCAGAATTTTCCGATCCGGACCGGAGAGACGGCGTTTCTCTTTCTGCAGCACTTTATCAAGATGCTGAAGGCGGGCGGCCGAGCCGGTGTGGTTATCAAAAATACGTTTCTTTCCAATACAGACAATGCATCTGTCAGCTTGAGGAAACTCCTGTTGGAAAGCTGTAACCTTCACACGGTTCTCGACTGCCCCGGAGGAACATTCCAGGGGGCGGGGGTGAAAACGGTGGTGTTATTCTTTGCAAAGGGAGCGCCTACCAGAAAAATCTGGTATTACCAGCTTGAACCAGGCCGCAACCTGGGGAAGACCTACCCATTGAACGATGACGACCTTCAGGAATTCGTTGAACTGCAAAGGACGTTTGCTGAATCGCCCAAATCGTGGGAAGTGGACGCGAAGAGCATTAACCCGGTTACCTTCGATCTGTCTGTGAAAAACCCAAATGGTGGTGAGAAGATAACACACCGAAGCCCGTCGGAAATATTGGATGAAATTGCGGCGCTGGATGCTGAGAGTGTAAAGGTTTTGGAGAATATTCGGGGGTTGCTGTGATAAAAGGCTGGAGTGAAAAGACAGTCGGAGAAATTCTCCGTCTTGAATATGGGAAGCCACTTGAAGTAATAAACCGAAAATCTGATGGCCTATATCCTGTTTATGGCGCTAATGGTGCGAAAGATCGAACTGACAGTTTTTATTACGACAAACCCAGTATTATTGTAGGTCGAAAAGGTTCTGCAGGTGAAATAAACCTCACTGAACCTAAGTTTTGGCCTCTGGATGTCAGCTACTTTGTCACATTTGATGAATACCAATATGATTTACGGTTTCTTTACTACCTTCTGACCACACTTGACTTGCCAAGCCTTGCCAAAGGTGTAAAACCCGGTATTAACCGGAACGAAGTATATTCAACACGAACAAAAGCCCCCCATCTCCCCGAACAACAACGAATCGTCGCCATCCTCGACAAAGCGTTTGAAGGCATAGCCAAGGCAAAAGCCCACGCCAAAAGGAACCTCCAGAATGCCCGCGCTATTTTTGAAAGCCATCTTGAAGGTGTTTTTAGGCAGCGGGGGGTGGGGTGGGTGGAAAGAAAGCTCGAAGAACTCGGAACGATTACTTCCAGCAAGCGCATCTTCAAAAGCGAATATGTGGAGTCGGGCGTGCCATTCTACCGCACCAAAGAGATTAAGCAGTTGGCGAACAGTCGCGACATCACCACCGAGCTATTCATTTCCGAGGCTCGATATAAAGAAATCAAAAAGGGTTTTGGCGTGCCAAAGGAAGGAGACATTCTTCTTACCGCTATCGGCACGATTGGGGAAATTTGGGTCGTCGAGGGCGACAACGATTTCTATTTCAAGGATGGAAATGTTTTGTGGCTGAAAGAGTTCACTTCAATCAACCCGCACTTTCTCAGATACGTGTTGGTCTCATTTGTCGAGAGTCTGAACAAGATGGCTCATGGCTCTGCATACAGTGCGCTGCCGATTCAACGACTCAATGAGCATAGAATATTTCTGCCGTCACCAGCGGAACAAGAGGAGATAGTTGCAACGCTCGACTCACTAAACAAAGAAACCCAACGCCTCGCCCGCATCTACGATCGGAAGCTCGCCGCGCTGGAAGCGTTGAAGAAGTCGGTGTTGCATCAGGCATTTTCAGGGAAATTATGATGCTGGCACATAACCCAATTCCCAAGGTTTGGAAAGCGCGGGCCGTCTGGTTTCAAACGACCGGAACTTTCAGGACGCCCCAATGAACGAAGCCGAAACCCGAGCCGAACACATCGATCCCGAGCTGAAAGCGGCAGGCTGGGGAGTTATCGAAGGCAGCCGGGTCAGGCGTGAATATGCGATTATTCCTGGCCGTATTGAAGGCCACGGGAAAAAGGGCAAGGCACTCACTGCCGATTATGTGCTTGAATACCGCAATACCAAACTGGCTGTGATCGAGGCCAAGGCATGGGATCAATCGCTGACCGAAGGGGTGGCCCAGGGAAAAAACTACGCCGAAAAGCTGGCAATCCGGTTTGCATACGCCACCAATGGGCAGGGTATTTATGCGATTGACATGAACACAGGCCAGGAGGGCGAAATTGACCACTATCCCGCTCCGGATGAACTCTGGAACCAGACCTTTGCCGAAGTCAACACCTGGCGTGACCGGTTCGCTTCAATCCCCTTTGAAGACAAGGGCGGTTCACATCCCAGCCGGTACTACCAGGATATTGCCGTTGACCGGGTGATGGAAGCCATAGCACGAAATCAGCAGCGTATTCTGATTACTTTGGCGACCGGCACGGGCAAAACTTTTATTGCCTTTCAGATTGCATGGAAGCTTTTTCATTCCCGATGGAATTTGAGCCGTGAGCCGTCGCACCGGCCACGAATCCTGTTTCTGGCAGATCGAAACATTCTGGCGAATCAGGCATTCAATGCCTTTTCCGCTTTTCCGGAGGATGCCCTGATCCGGATAGAACCATCAGATATCCGCAAAAAAGGACGGGTTCCGAAAAACGGAAGCCTGTTTTTTACCATCTTCCAGACCTTCATGAGTGGCCCTCCGCAAAATGGAAAGCCATCACCCTATTTCGGTGAATATCCGCCGGACTTTTTTGATTTCATCATCATCGATGAATGCCACCGGGGCGGCGCCAACGATGAAAGCAACTGGCGCGGCATTCTGGAATATTTCTCACCGGCTGTTCAGTTGGGCCTGACAGCCACGCCAAAACGAAAAGACAATGTCGATACTTACGCCTATTTTGGTGATCCGGTTTATATCTATTCCCTAAAGGACGGCATCAATGACGGTTTTCTGACCCCGTTTCGGGTGGAACAGATTTCCACCACTCTTGATGAATACGTCTATACCCCGGATGATACGGTAATTGAAGGTGAAATTGAAGCGGGAAAGCGGTACGAGGAAGATGATTTTAACAAGGTCATCGAAATCCGGGCACGTGAGAAAAAGCGGGTCGAAATTTTCATGTCACAGATCAATCAGCAGGAAAAGACATTGGTATTTTGTGCGACCCAGAATCATGCCCTGGCTGTTCGAGACCTGATCAATCAGATGAAAACGAGCCCGGACCCGAATTACTGTCAGCGGGTGACAGCCAATGACGGTGCATTGGGTGAGCAGCATCTTCGCAATTTTCAGGACAATGAAAAGATTATCCCGACCATCCTTACCACATCCCAGAAACTGTCAACCGGCGTGGACGCCCGGAATATCCGCAACATCGTTTTGATGCGGCCGATCCATTCGATCATCGAGTTCAAGCAGATCATCGGACGCGGAACCCGGCTTTATGACGGCAAGGACTATTTCACGATATACGATTTCGTCAAGGCGCATCACCATTTTAATGATCCGGAATGGGACGGCGACCCGATGGAACCGGAAGCCTGCCCGAAATGCGGTTGCTACCCCTGTGCTTGTGAAAAAAAACCTGAAAAACCGGGTCCCGTTTGTCGTGAAGAGCCGGATACCTATGAAAAAGAACCCTGTCAGAAATGTGGCCGGCACCCATGTGTCTGCATCAAAGTGGCAAAAGTTAAGCTGGCAGACGGCAAAGAGCGCAACATTCAGCACATGATGTGTACCAGTTTTTGGCATCCCGACGGTACACCCATGTCTGCCCAACAGTTCATGGAAATGCTGTTCGGCAAACTCCCCGAATTCTTCAAGGATGAAGTCGAACTCCGTACCATCTGGAGCGACCCCGACACCCGGAAGAAACTTTTAGATGGGCTTGCTGAAAAAGGGTTTGGTAGTGACCAATTAACTGAAATGCAAAAGATTATTGACGCTGAAAAAAGCGACCTTTTTGACGTTCTTGCTCATATCGCCTATGCGCTACCGACATTGACGAGAGAGGAACGTTCAGAAAGGGCCAAAATCATTATCAGTACCCATTTCAACTCGAAACAGCGGGTTTTCCTGTTTTTCGTATTATCACATTATGTTCGCGTCGGGGTGAATGAACTTGACCGGGAAAAATTGACACCCTTGCTTCGTCTGAAATACCATAACTCCATTTCTGATGCGTTGGCAGACCTGGGCAGACCGGATGAAATTGGCAAGGTTTTTAGCGGATTTCAGAGATATCTTTATCAGGAGCCAGCGGCGGCATGATAGCATAAACTTCATACTGGGGTACAAGGACGCCCATGAAATTATGCGTTGCGTCTCTTGGCGACGTCCAGGGGGACGTTGCTATAAAATGAAGATAATTTTTTTACCGGCACAACTTTTCGATGTTACGCCAATTCTTCATTTTCATTTCTGATCCTTCACAACATAATGGACGCTCTTTTCTTTCTCTTCTTATCCCTTGGCCCGCCACCGCTGATTTTTGGCGTTGGGCAGCGGGTTCATCAGTTTTCATGATGCAGGAAACTGTTGAAATTCAAGCGATGTGGGAGATTTTCAGATGACAGCAGAATCAACGCAACATTATTATCGCAAAGATCAGAGCAGCGGCATCACCGCACCGAACTTGGCGAAGTGTTGTTCGTATGCAGAACATATAGTGAGTGCTCGCGGTAAGCGTGATCAATACATATACCTGATGAGGGAATCGGAGAATCCGAATAACCGAGGAACGTTAAGGCGCGGCCTGCTGTCCGCCCGGAAAAAACTGGAAAACTTCAGTTTGATGATTTAAAGCCTGAACATTTAGCATAACAAGGCAAATTCAGTCGATGCAAAAAAGCGCGCGGCTGATTTGCAGTGTTAGCGGCCACCCGCTCAATGAGCACAGATCAAATAGGAGTGTGAACTTGGCCTCAAGGCAGCTTAATTTTGATTTTTTTGGCGAGTCGGTTTGCACTCATTCGCCTATGGTCGCTGCTGCGATTGAAAAATTGTCTACATCAACGGGAACGGAATCTCGCGGGGCAATCTTCACACGCGTCGAGGTAGTGGATTTTATCCTCGATTTGGTTGGCTACACGGAGGATCAACCGCTCCATAAAAAGCGACTTTTAGAACCTTCATTTGGTGACGGTGACTTTTTATTTCCTGCAATCGGACGACTGCTGACAGCGTGGAGATCATCGCAACACGCAGGAACTGTAGTTGAAGAGTTAGGCGACGCAATTCGCGCTATTGAACTACATCGCAAGACATTTTCCGTCACCCGGGCAGCCGTGATCGAGTTGCTCAAAAAAGAGGCGGTAGAGGATCAATCCGCAATAGCACTTGCTGATCGCTGGCTAGTGCAAGAGGATTTTCTGCTCACTCTACTTGACGGACAATTCGACTTTGTTGTCGGGAACCCTCCCTATGTTCGCCAAGAGTTGATTCCAGCACCGTTGCTGGCTGAGTATCGTAGCCGCTACCAGACTATGTATGACCGGGCCGACATCTACATCCCGTTCATCGAAAGATCGCTTTCAGTGTTGGCGAAAGGTGGCAATCTGGGCTTTATCTGCGCGGATCGCTGGATGAAAAACCGCTATGGCGGGCCGCTTCGTAGCCTCGTGGCCAATCAGTTCCATCTGAAAATCTATGTCGATATGGTGGACACCCCGGCGTTTCGCTCAGATGTGACCGCCTACCCTGCCATCACCATCATCAGCCGGGAGACTCCCGGCGCAACACGCATTGCCCATCGCCCAGCCATCGGCCGGGCTCCGCTGACGATCCTGGCCGATGCGCTGCGTGCTCGGAACCTGCCGAAAGAAGCCGGGGTGCACGAACTGGCACGAGTCACTAATGGGTCAGAACCGTGGCTGCTCGAATCTTCGGATCAGATGGCGCTGATTCGCCGCCTTGAAAAACAATTCCAGAGCCTCGAAGAGGTGGGCTGTAAAGTGGGTATCGGCGTAGCAACCGGCGCAGACAAGGCCTATATCGGCGACTTTGACGCACTCGACGTTGAGCCTGATCGCAAACTGCGACTGGTTACAACGAAAGACATCTTGTCCGGTGAGGTGCAGTGGCGCGGCCAAGGCGTCATCAATCCGTTTGCCGAGGGTGGCGGCCTTGTCGATCTGCGGAACTATCCACGCTTGCGCCGCTACCTGGAGGCGCGACGGGAGGCTATCGCGGGCCGTCACTGCGCCCAGAAGACTCCGGCCAACTGGTATCGCACGATCGACCGCATTACGCCAGCACTGGCATCGAGACCGAAGCTCCTGATTCCCGATATCAAGGGCGAGGCCCATATCGTTTTTGAGGGTGGGGAGTTGTACCCGCACCATAATCTTTACTACGTCACCTCCGACGAGTGGGAATTGAGGCCATTGCAAGCAGTGATGCTTTCAGCCGTCACACGTCTATTCATGGCAACTTATTCAACCAAAATGCAGGGCGGATTCCTCCGGTTTCAAGCGCAATTCCTGCGTCGCATCCGTGTCCCCCGATGGGCGGATGTCTCGACAGCGTTACGGACAAAACTGGCGGAAGCTGCAATAAAACGGGATTTTCAAGCCTGCAACCGCGCCGCATTCAAGCTGTATGGCTTGAGCCACGAAGAACGATCCTCTCTTGGAGGCAATGGGGAATAAATGGCTCTTGATCTTGTCGATTACGAACAAAAGGCCCATGAGGCCGTAAAAGCCTTCTGGGGAAACCGTGAGGTTGCGAGGCAAAAGCAGATTGAGTCCGGGAAGGCTGACCAAGGCGAGCGTGCTGGCGTTACCGCTGGCAAGAACATGGACGGATTCCTGGCTATGGTACTTGACATCGTGCGGGCCAATGGACTCGCCCATGCCGAGATTCACCAGAACCGGGTAATGCTGACACTGCCAGGCTATTTCAGGCCGACAAAGCTCTGGGATCTTCTTGTCATCTACAAGGGCGAGTTGATCGCGGCCATCGAGCTGAAAAGCCAAGTTGGTTCCTTCGGGAACAACTTCAACAATCGAACCGAGGAAGCCATTGGCACCGCACACGATCTCTGGACCGCCTACCGTGAAGAGGCATTCGGCAAGCAACCGCGTCCTTTCGTTGGCTGGTTGATGATGGTCGAGGATGCCCCAAAATCCAGATGCGTGGTCAAGGATGTATCGCCCCATTTTCCTGTTTTCAAGGAGTTCATGGGGGCTTCGTACCTCATCCGGTATGACTTGCTCTGTCAGAAGTTGGTCAAGGAACAGCTTTATACCACTGCCGCACTCATCACCTCGCCCCGCAGTGCTGCAGAAACCGGCGAGTTTTCAGAGATGTCAGCCATGACAGGACTCAGAACATTTGTTACGGCTCTGGCTGGTCACGTTGCCGCAGAGGCCGCCAGACTTGGGTAAAAATGCCGCTAACCCCTGGTAGTCGATACGACATGAGGATATTATCAAATCTCATTGGAGAAAGGATAGGGGCGTGTCTGTCGAGTGGCCAAAATTCGAATACAAAGAAGTGGAGTTTTACCGAAATTGGAATGATGATTCCGCCATCGGGTATTCAGGATGGAGGATTGACCTATAAAACAGATCCCCTTCAGATATTCGTCGGGCGTATCGAGATGGACGGGGTTTTGAGCATGGAGGACTGGAAAACCTTGCCCAACCCGTCGCTCCACCCGAACACGGCCCGCTGGGCCGCTCCGGGTGAGCTTTTCGTTCTCGGCGACTGCGTCACCGAGAATCGCGGCGCACTGCCTGGGGTCTGACCAAGCTAACTGGTTATTAATATAGACAATAAGTCTAATTTACCCCCTCAAAACAGGGCAATATGCGATTTCCAGCGCCAAAAACAATCTCTTAAGGGCGTGAACCCAACCACCACTATGCGTTATTGGAGCTATGACAAGCTGCGACACGGAGCTGTGACATTACTATGACAACCGCTGTGACACGCCCCGGGAGCACCATACTAAATTCCAACCCTAAAATGCACCGGAAAAACCGGTGATTTTCATGTTATGCCCCTCGATAAAAGCAGCGACAATCGCAAAAAGCGTGCGTCCGCTGAAGCATGCGTAAGAAACCGTTGAAACATATATTTGAATTGACAGATTGATCGTGAGGATATGAATATAAACCAAGATCATACACCCTGCACGCATTACGCTAAGAAACATTAGGAAAATGTTATGGAGAAAGAACAAAAAATTGCCTTGCTGATTGATTGTGATAACGTGAGTTACCGCGCTATTACCGGAGTCCTGAACGAACTTGCCAAATATGGCGTGACCAATATTCGCCGCGCTTATGGAAATTGGAAGAGTCCGAACATGAAAGGGTGGGAAGAACAACTCCATCCCTTTGCCATTCAACCGATTCAGCAATTCGCCTATACCGCTGGCAAGAACGCGACAGATGCGGCGATGATTATTGATGCGATGGATTTGCTCTATACCCAAGCGCTTGATGCGTTTGCCTTCATGACGAGCGATAGTGATTTTACGCCGATTGTGATGCGGATATTAACCAATGGCCTGAAAGTTTATGGTTTTGGCGAAAAGAAAACCCCAGAACCCTTTGTCAAAGCCTGTTCATTATTTATCTTTACCGAAAATCTTGAGGTTTCGGAGAATGAACCGGAGAAATCCGAGGAAACGCGAAAAGATGCCAAACGCTCGCGAAAAGAATTACGTGGGGAGGCCGGATTGGTGAATATGCTTCGTACGGCAGTAGAGCAAACCGCCGAGGATGATGGCTGGTCACATCTTGGACGGGTGGGACAATATATTTCAAATAATACGTCCTTATCCCCGATTAATTATGGCTATAAAAAATGGAGCGATCTTATCCGGGTGAGTGACTTGTTTGAGATTGAAATGCGGAATAATAATTCGGTGATGTATATCAAAGCCAAGCGTAAGCCAAAGGCCAAAGAGGCGTAATTGTCCATCTATCAGAGACATCAAGGGGACGTAAGAGAGACGGGTGGGGTTCTAACAATCCGCTTGTTGCAGCCGACCCGAAGAGGTATTCGCGGTATTCGGGACGCGCGGTATTTGGGACATCCATAAATAAGTAAATAACTATCATTTTGACAAGCTTATTTACTTTTTTATGGACATTCTATGTTATGTTCATCTGCCTCGAAGTATGGAAACCGCCCCGCAGCGGCCTGGTTGAACATGGCCATTCAAAAAGAACGAACGAATGGAAACGCTTGAAGAAAAAGTAGCCCGCGTGGAGAAGGAGGAGGTGACCGTTGTACGGTATGATCCCCGCTGGCCGGAGATGTTTGAATCGGAGCGGCTTCATTTGATGTCCTGCCTGCCGGCTGATTTGGTCAACAGAATCGAGCATTTTGGCAGCACCGCTGTTCCCGGCCTTCCCGCTAAACCCATCGTGGATATCCTTGTCGAGGTAACGAGCCTTGATGAAATCAGGCAGAGAGTCGCACCTATCCTCGAAGCGCAGGGGTATGACTACTTTTGGAGGCCATCATGGGGAGATGATACGCCGCCTTTCTATGCATGGTTTATCAAGCGTGACAAAAATGGGAACAGAACGCATCACATCCATATGGTGGCGTTCCAGTTCGAGCACTGGGACAGACTTCTGTTTCGGGATTACCTCATTGCGCATCCTGATGTTGCCCTGGAATACGGCAACCTCAAAATGAGGCTCTCTGGTGCGCATCAAAAGGACCGCGTGGCCTACACACAGGCCAAAAGCGATTTTATCCGGCAGGTTACTGAAACAGCCAAACGGTACTACCGAAAGGCCCGACGAGGCTAACTTAACCGACGTAAAAACCGGGTGGCACAGAAAGAGGAATCGTAACGTTGGAAAAATTCACCGTACTGGTCGTCGGTCATGGAAAACTGGCGGAAGAACTTCTGCAAGGACTATGCGGTGACACCATCGCTCGCGTGGCCCGTTGGGAAGACCGCGAATCGATGGAGGGAGATCCATGCATGGTCGTCCATGCCGGTTCTGGGAGCCAGTTGGACGACGTGATCGGATTCTGCTCGGAAAATGGCTCCATATTGCTCCAATTGTCCACGGGAGACTCGAGGTTTCCCGGCGTGATCCGATTTCCGGTCGTCGTCTGCCTAAATGTGAACATGCCAATGCTTTATTTTATGGCAATGGTTAAACACGCTTCACGATATTTCAAAGGCCTGGACATTCAGATTTCGGAATCCCATCAGGCATCGAAACGTACGAAACCCGGTACGGCAATATATCTGGCGAACTCGTTGGGGGTCCCCGAGAGCGAGATCCGGTCGGAAAGAGATCCGAAGATACAACAGGAGGTTCTGGGCATTCCTTCTTCATCACTGGGTCGCCATGCGGTTCATCGGATTGTAATTACAAATCCGGAAATGGAGCTCCGGATGGAGACACGGGTCTTGGGAAAGTCGGCCTATGCATCCGGCCTCTCGAAGATCATCGATATGGTCACGCAAAGCGAAATGAGTCCTGGGATCCACGACATTGTCGATCTATTCATAAATGGCATGCAAACCCGGGCCTGAGCTCAAACGTCAGTTCGCGGAAGAAGTGAAATCTTGTCAAAAATCGGAGAGATAGGCATATGAAAGGTTTCCGGAGCAGTACGGCACTGTCACTGGTGATAATCGGGATGATCCTGGCTTTTGGATCTCACGCCCCGGCTTCAGAAGCATTCACCCTTGAAGATGCGTGGCAACTGATACGGACAAAGAGATTCGTTGATCTCACCCATGCCTTCTCACCCGGGATTCCACACTGGAAAGGCTTTCCCGATGAAAAGCGGGAGATCCTCTTCTGGTATGAACCTGGCGTGGGAAAACTGGGGAGTGGTTTTTATGCCCAGTCCTTCACTCATGTCGGTCAGTGGGGTACCCATGTGGATCCGCCGGCCCACTTCGTGAAAGGCTTGCGCACTGTGGATCAGATCAGTGTAAAAGAGATGATCCTGCCCCTGGTCGTCATCGATGTTCATGAGAAGGTCGCCAAAAATCCGGACTACACCATCACCATGGAAGACATCAAGGACTGGGAAAGACGGCATGGCGCCATACCGGAAGGGTCTTTTGTGGCGATGCGCACGGACTGGTGCAGGAGATGGCCCAGCATGGATGCGATGCAGAACAGGGATGCCGACGGAATTTCTCACTATCCCGGCTGGAGTCTCGATGTTCTGCGATATCTTTACGAGGACCGCCGGATCACGGCTTCCGGTCATGAAACAACCGACACCGATCCCGGCATGGCCACATCCAAGGATGACTATTCACTGGAAACCTACATCCTGAAGCAAAACCACTATCAAATCGAGCTCCTGACCAATTTGGACGAGGTGCCGGAAACAGGTGCCCTGGCTGTGGTGGCTTTCCCGAAGCCAAAGGATGGATCCGGTTTTCCGGCCCGGGTATTTGCCATCCTCCCATAGGGGAAACGGCTATTCCATGATGTTGGGTCTGACCGGGAAACGGATCGGGAAAGGTCTGATCCCAATCAGAACCGGAACATGGCGCAAAACGCCCCCTTGAAAAGCGGTATGGTGATCCGAGGATTGCTGTTGAGCCGGGACCGATATGGACGGTGATGGTGCAGCAGAATTTGATTGTATCCGGGTAATATTCATGTTGACATCCTAATATTACCCGGATACAATTCGCCCACTCAACATACAAGAGGAGGAAATAAAGAGATGGGCGAACCCAATTCAAAAAGCTGTACGGCATTCAATGGCAACCAGCGCGTTGCATCTGGAAACCGGTGGACAGTCGCCGAAAAAGTGAAAGAGATCATGGATCACGATGAATATACATCCATCCTCATTTTTGACGATATCACCAGCGAGGTGGTCGAGATCGATTTTCGTGGCACGATGGCAGATGTCCGGGAGAGGCTGGAAAGGCAGGCGGCGGGGACGATACCGGAAAACGCACCGTCTGATACGGACCAACGCTCACAGCGCGGGCCCGGTCGTCCCAGGCTCGGTGTGGTTTCCCGGGAAGTCACATTGCTGCCGCGGCATTGGGACTGGCTGAACAGTCAACCCGGGGGCGCCTCGGTCGCTCTTCGCAGGCTGGTTGAGGAAGCGAGACGCGTGAACGGCACCAGGGACAGGGTGCGGCATTCGCAGGAGGCGGCATACCGATTCATGTCTGCGATGGCCGGAAACTTTCCGGGATTCGAGGAGGCGACGAGGGCCTTGTTTGCAGGCGATTCCGAACGGTTTAACCGTCTGACGGCGCCATGGTCTGTCGATATCCGGGACCATGCTCGAAAGCTTGCCGAGGCTGCCTTTCAGAATCGAGTGTGAAGACAACGGGTACAGGTACGCCCATGAATAAGTAAATAACTATCATTTTGACATGCCTTTTTACTTTTTTATGGATGTCCCCAACTCACGGGAACGAAGCGAATGGAGCGGGCAGGGGCTTGAAAACGGGCAGCCTCGGCCATGATAGTCAAGCCCCAAAGTGGGGATAACGGCAATAGGGAAAGGAGCACAGGGCGGCAGCGAAAAAACCATCTCAAGCCGGTTGAAGGGTAACGGGCGCGGAAAATTATCAGCCAGAAAGCAATTGCCAGCCGGTAGGGGATGGTGTCAGCGAATTGAGATTGTACTTCGGTTCCGGCTACAGGGTTTATTTTGGAGAGGATGAAGACAACATAGTTGTTTTACTCTGCGGCGGGGACAAAGGAAGTCAGCAGAAAGATATTAAACAGGCCAAAACCTATTGGCAGGAGTACCAGAGCGATGAGAACATATAGAAAATTTTCGGAAGTGGAAGCGAACTATTTCCGAGATCATCCAGAGGAAATTGACGGTTATATTTCCCTGATTTTCGAGGAATACGCCAAAGACAGGGACACGGGCGCTTTGCTGTCTTCGCTTCGCGTCCTAAGCCGCGTCAAAGGCATAAGCAAGATTGCCACAGAAGCCGGATTATCACGAAAGGGCGTTCAAAAAGCTCTTTCTGAAAACGGGAATCCAGAGTTTGCAAGCGTTAACGCGATAATACATTCCATGGGCTACCGGCTTGCTCCTCAAAAAATCGAGGCATGCAATTAAGATGGTGAAAATTATCATTCATCCAGGGGTCACCTGGCCGACGAATTAAAAGCTCTCCGTATGAGCGCAAACACCCTTGGTATTCGGGACCTTATGTTGCGAGTTTGGTTATGTTGTGAGTTGATATGGGTTGGCCACTGTTTATCCAGGCCTTCATGCCGCCCGCCAGGCTGTGTACATGTTGAAAAACCTGGCTCTGCAGAAAGCTTGCCGCTATATTTCCCCGGTATCCGATGCCGCAGGTAACGATTATTTCCCTTTCTTTGGAGATTTCCGGTGCGGTTTTCAGCAGCGCCGTCAGCGGCAGATGGGTTGCCTGCCGGATATGGCCGCTTGACCATTCCGACAGCGTTCTTACATCATATAAAAAATCGTATTTTCCGGTTTCAATTTTATTGCGCAGCTTTTCTGTTGAAATCTGCCAGAGATGATGAATCGGGTACCCCGCTTCCTGCCAGGCTGCCATGCCGCCATAGAGATAGCCGACACTATTATCGTATCCGATTCTGTGAAGGTGTACGGTCATGCTTGCATAGGCTTCTTCGTCCGTAACGATTAAAATCAGTTCAGCACCCGGATCAATGACCATGCCGATCCAGTTGGCGGTCTGTTTTTCAAAGCCGATATTGATGGAACCCGGAATGTGCACCCCGCCAAAGGCGGCCGTATCCCGGGTGTCCAGAACGAGCGCGCCGCTATCAATTTGATCCTTGACCTGCCAGGGGCTCATGTCCCGGGTTATCGGGCATCGATCCAGAAGCGGTACGCCATTTTTATTGGTTTGAATAATGTGAGAAAAACTCTTGGGCCGTTCCGGAAAGCTTTGTTTCATCTGTTTTTCAAAAGTCTCGGCCGTGAGATTTAAAACGGGATTGTTGATTTTCTCAAACCCAATGGTTGAGCTTGATTTGGAGCTCATCATCTTGCCGGATCGCCAGCCGGATGGCGTGACCTGAGTTCCCTTGCTCTCGCGCACCAGTTGAAATGCCTGAATCTCACGCAGACTTTCCAGAATATTTCTGCCAACCGGTGGAGAGAGCACCTCAAAACCCTGAACAATGCCGTCCGGATCGATGATGAAACGGCCGCGCGTTTCCACTCCGGCATCATTGTCATTCACGCCGTAGGCTGTTCACACTTTTCCGACGGTATCCGACAGCATGGGAAAGCGAATGCCGCCATTGACCATCTTGGACAGTTCATGATCATTCCACATTTATGCACAAATACCCTGTCAATGCTCATGGACAATATTTGAACACCCAGATTTTCAAATTCACTGTGTTTTTCGGCAACTGCCTAAATCTCCGTGGCTCAGACAAAGGGGCAGATGTCTGGGTTAAAAGCATGAACGGGACACAGAACCGTCCCGGTTTAGTAATTGAAACGACTCGGGTGACTCGCTTCAAAAGTGGGCAGGGTGTTAAATAACCGTCTTTTCGTTATGATTATCTGGTTAAGAAACCGCGAGTTACGACAAGGCTGCCAGAGCATTCAGCAACTGTTCGGCGTCCTTCTCGTCGGGGTGTGACGGCAGGCTGGCCAATACGCCAAGTCCTTCCGATGCTTCATGGAATTTTTCTGGTGAAAGCGTACTGACCAGGGCAAGTTGGGCCATGGCATTGACGCGGATCATATCTTTGGCGATATTAATGCCTGAACGGCCGTCCAGACGCTCATCGATAATGATCAAATCTATGGAGGCGCGTGCGGCGGAACGTGCGGCTTCCACGGAATTCGCCCAGATGACTTCATTTGTTTTTTCGGCGCTCAGCCCCTTTGCCAGTTTGGAAAATGTGTCGGTATGCTGGGTAATAATCAAAAATCTCTTCATCATTTCTCCCCGGGATGTTTACCCTGTTTATGTCAGACCTGCCTTTATCCCATTTTACCGCAACAGGAGCCGGGTCCGGCGCAATGCGCCTGAGAGGGATTGCTCCCGCAGCAGGCCGTATCTTTAGGCCCTGGAAAATTTTTGGCGTTTCGGCCGGTCAAGGAGCTTGTGGCGGACATCAGCCGGTTTGTCTGTGCGCTTCCGCAATTTGGGCAGATCAACGGATCATTGCTTTTGATCACAAGCACTTCACTGTTTTTACCGCATGAATGACATATGACATCATAAATTGGCACGGGTATATCTCCTGAATAATGCGGTTCAATGGCATAAATTCGATTGAATTCAACAAACTGTTTTTTATGCGCCGTGACCCATTCTGTTGGGAGCTGAAGCCATCGCCACCTCACCTGCCTTGAATTTGGCAATGGCCTGGCGGACCGTCATGTTCTCCAGATTCTGGCCGACCTGAATGCCTGCGACGGACAGCGCCTGAAATGCCTTGGGACCGACGTATCCGGTCAGAACCACACCAGCCCCGGACCGGCAAACCGTTTCAGCCGCTTGAATGCCCGCTCCCTGGGCCATGGCCTGTGAAGCTCCATTATCGACATATTTGAATTCAAGGGTGTCGGAATCAACGATACAAAATCCGGCGGCACGGCCAAACCGGGGATCGATCTGTGAATCCAGACCGGGTTCTTCGCAACTGACAGCAATTTTAGCCATATCATGCTCCTGTTTGTGTTTGAAAGCGGTGCGCGCAGTGCGTTTTCCGCCGCGCGGATTTATACAACCGCGATGTCTGCCTACATGATGGTCCTTCTTTTCGAAAGGGTCCGACCTGGATAACCGGGCTTCCGCTCCGCAGCATCCCGGCATGGTAAACGCCTCCATTGAAAAATCACCGGAGAGCCATGCCCGAACGACTTCGCCAAGATCTCCGGCGATAAAAGAAACCACACGGATGTCATAAGCCGCAATCTGGGACAACATGAACCGGGAAATAGCTCCGCAAACCAGCGTATCAACGCCGAGTGCAATCAGGCGGCGTCCTTTTTCATGACCCGAATCCGCAGGCAGTTTTTCATCCCTTTCACGGACAATACGTCCGGATTCGATCTCTACCAGCCGGATTTCTCTGGCCACATCAAATACCGGGGCAATTCGATTGTTCCAAACTGCAAAAGCCGCTTTCATCTGCATCCACCTGAGGGTAAGAGTGTAGGTCTGCTAAAAGGAAAAGCAATTATGGTGCCAAAACGACAGATACTGGAAATATAGAAATAACCCAATGATATTAATTGGAATATAGATTTATCGACGCAGAGAGGGGAAATGGATATGAGTTGCATTAACGCTACTCATTGGGGATAATTCGGTATCGTTAATGCAACTATCATTGTGGAAGCACCGTATGGAATGTCTGCCTTAACTGATCCCATCGAACAAGCGATGCGCGGTTTTTTGGAGAGGGTTTTGAGTCGCTATATATATTACCATTTGAATGCGCCGGTTCAAGGAGCGCATGAAGCCATTGTCATGTCGGGATTCGGCTTCGCCCATCCCGCGACGGCAGGGAAAGGCCCAGTCGCTTCATCTTCCGGAACAGGGTACTCTTGTGAATACCGAGTGAACGGGCCGCGGCCAGACGGTTAAAACCCGTTTGTTCCAGGGCATTTTGAATGGCCTGAGCCTCCATCAGCTCCCGGGATGTCTGCATATTGGCATGACATATCTGCGTCGTGTAACGGGCCGACAGCTCTTCCGGCAGATGTTCGATGGTGATGACGCCTTCGTTGCACAGAATAAAGGCGCGTTCGATGGCGTTTTCCAGCTCGCGGATGTTTCCCGGCCAGTCATGGGCCATGAGCAGGGAAAGCGCTTCGGGGGCAATTCCCCGGGTGGTTTTTTGCTGAAGCCGGTTGAATCGAGCGATAAACTGTTCCACCAGAAGCGGAATGTCTTCCTTTCTTCGGCGAAGCGGCGGCAGTTCAACACGGATGACGTTTACGCGATAATACAAATCTTCCCGGAAGACATGCTGGCGCACCAGCTCGGACAGGTCCTTGTTGGTTGCGACTATGATCCTGGCGCTGGTGGTTTCGGATTGGGTCGAACCCAGGGGTTCGTAGGTCCGATCCTGGAGTACCCGCAGGAGTCGCACCTGAAATGCCTGGCTCACTTCACCGATTTCATCCAGAAAAAGGGTTCCGTTTTTGGCCATCGCAAAACGTCCCGGCTTATCCTTACCCGCGCCGGTAAACGCTCCGGCTTTGTATCCAAAAAGTTCGGACTCCAGAAGGGTATCCGGAAGTGCGCCGCAATTGACGGCTATAAAAGGTTTTTTGCTTTGCGGACTCAGTGAGTGAATCGTTTTCGCCACCAGTTCCTTTCCGGTTCCGGTTTCTCCGAGAATCAGTACCGTACTGGGGCTGGCCGCAATCGCGGGAAGGACGTCGAACACCTTCTGCATCAGGGGGCTGCGGCTTGCCAGATCACCGATATGAAACCGCCCCTCCAGTTCCTGGCGAAGCGCCTCGACTTCGCTCAGATCCCTGAACGTCTCTGCCCCCCCGATGATTTGCCCGTGTCCGTCACGAAGGACCGCGGTAGAAACGCTGACCGGAATGCGGGTTCCTTCCGCATCAATGATGTACCCGCTCTTGCCGATGATCGCCTGGCGGGTTTTTAAAGTCCGCCGCAAAGCGCATTCAATTTCGCACATGCTGGATCGGAACACTTCCGAGCAGAACCGGCCGATGGCTTCGCTACGGGATGTTTTGGTAATTTTTTCGGCCGCCCGGTTAAACGAGGTGATGCGCCACTCCCGATCCACCGTGAAGACACCATCCGAAATGCTTTCAAGGATGGCTTCCGTCGGTGTAAGGGGGCCGGGTTTTTTCTTTTTGAGAATGTCCATCCTGCTTTATGAAGACTCCTTCTTCAGAGAATGACCAGTTTTTGAACCGCTTTGACCACGGCTTCAGGTTCATCGATGATTTGAAAAATATCCATGTCTTCGGCGGAAATCCGCAGGTTGGACAGCAGTTGCGTCTTGATCCATTTGATCAGTCCGGTCCAGTAATCCGATCCCATCAGAATGACCGGAAATGGCCTGATGCGATGGGTTTGAATCAGGGTAATGGCTTCAAACAGTTCGTCCAGGGTGCCGAAGCCGCCCGGCATCACGACATAGGCCATGGCGTATTTGATAAACATGACCTTGCGGATAAAAAAATAATCAAACTCAATTTGAACATTGGCAAAGGTATTGGGTTTCTGTTCGAATGGCAGCTTGATGTTCATGCCGATGGAGGTTCCGCCGGCTTCCGCCGCGCCTTTATTGGCCGCTTCCATGATGCCGCCGCCACCGCCCGTGATGACCGCAAACCTGTTTTTTGCAAACAGGGCTCCCAACTGTTCGGCTTTCCGGTATGCGGGTTCATCGGGTCTGACCCTGGCAGAGCCAAAAATGGTGACGGCAGGCCCGATATCATGCAGGGCCTCCACCCCTTCCACAAATTCCCCCATGATTCGAAAAAGACGCCAGGACTCGCCCAGGGATAAGTTGTCAATCAAAAATTGTTTTTCCATAAGCTCCTTTGCATCAGACTTGCCATTATTCCAGCATCCAGCCGGAAAAAATCACACCCGTCAGGCTTTGCCGTCAAATCCAGTCGTCACGCTGTTGTTTTCCACGATGACCGGCACATGCCGGTCCCCCTTTGACCAGATCAGCATGGTTTCCATATGTTTCGGATCTGACTTGACATCAAAATAGTTCACCGGTTTTCCCTGACCGGCATAGGCTTCACGAGCCGCGCAGGTGAACGGTCAGGTATTCTTTCCAAAAATCAGAATCGGATCTGTCATGACTGCCTCCGCGTCTACCGTTTTTTTTTCGGATTCTGGATTCTGGATCCTGAATCCTGCTTTTTAATTTTCTCCCATTCATCCCGAAGTGTAACCGTCCGGTTGAATACCAGCGCATCAGGCCTGGAATTTCCGCTATCCAGACAGAAATATCCCAGGCGCTCAAATTGATACCGGGTATGGACATCCGCTTTCGAAAGGCTGGGCTCCAATCTGCAATCGCGTAGAATCTCCAGAGAGCCTGGATTCAGATTGGAAATAAAATCCTGTCCGTCGGGCGTGTCCGTGGGATCGGGTTTTAGAAACAGATGATTGTAGAGTTTGACTTCAGCGGGAATGGCGTGGGCTGCCGAGACCCAATGCAGGGTGGCTTTGACCTTGCGGCCATCGGGCGCCCCACCGCCCCGGGTTTCGGGATCATAAGAGCAGTGCAGGGTTGTGACCTTGCCGGTAAGTGGGTCGTGAACGACCCGCTCACATTTCAGAAAATAGGCATAGCGGAGACGGACCTCCTTTCCAGGCGACAGACGGAAAAATTTTTTGGGCGGGTCTTCCATGAAATCATCGGCCTCGATATACAATTCCCTTGAAAACGGAACGGTCCGGTATCCCTTTTCAGGCCGGTCCGGATAATAGGGGGCCTCCAGTTCTTCCACCAGACCTTCCGGATAATTGTCGATGATGACCTTGATTGGATTGAGAACGCCCATGACCCGCAGGGCACTATCATTCAGATCTTCCCGAATGCAGTATTCCAGAAGCGCCATATCGACCGTACTGTCCCGTCTGGCGACACCAATGCGTTCACAAAAATTCTGAATGGCCCGTGGGGTGTATCCCCGCCGTCTCATACCGGAAATGGTCGGCATTCTTGGGTCATCCCACCCCGATACATGGCCCTGATCCACCAGTTGAATCAGTTTTCTTTTGCTGAGAACCGTATAGCTGAGATTGAGGCGTGCAAATTCGATTTGCTGGGGATGGCATTCGGTATTCAGTTCGTCCAGAACCCAGTCATAGAGCGCCCGGTTGTTTTCAAATTCCAGCGTGCAGATGGAATGGGTAATATTTTCAATCGAATCGGACAGGCAGTGTGTAAAATCATACATGGGGTAGATGCACCAGATATTTCCGGTTCGATGATGGGATACTTTCCTGATTCGGTAGATCGTCGGATCCCGGAGGATAATGTTGGGGGATGACATGTTGATTTTGGCTCGCAGAACATGGCTCCCTTCTTCAAATTCGCCGGCTTTCATGCGATGGAACAGATCCAGATTTTCGGCGACGCTTCGATTCCGGTACGGGCTGTCTTTACCCGGCTCGGTCAGTGTTCCCCGATACTCCCGGATTTCATCGGCACTCAGACTGCATACATACGCTTTTCCGGCTTCGATCAGTTGGACCGCAAAGGCAAACAATTGACCAAAATAATCCGATGCATAATGGAGGTGGCTGCCCCAGTCAAACCCCAGCCATCTGACATCTTCCTGAATGGATTCCACATACTCCACGTCTTCCTTACTGGGATTGGTGTCATCAAACCGCAGATGGCATTCTCCGCCAAATTCTTTGGCCAGGCCAAAGTTGAGGCAGATGGACTTGGCATGTCCCATATGCAGATACCCGTTTGGTTCGGGCGGAAACCGGGTGATCACCTGACCCCCGTGTTTACCGCTTTTTAAATCCTCAAGAATGATGTTTCGTATGAAATTGGAGGGTTGAACGGTTTCAGCGAATGACATGATTAAATCCTCTTAATTTATCAACTGCCCCTGGCCGGTGGCCTCCAGAATACTTCGCCATAGTTTGCCGTCCGGGTCAACCTGTTTGCGTTTATCCGCGGATGCGGCCATGGGAATATGAACGAAATGGTTGTTCCAGTGACCGATCAGAAGCCGGGTTTTTCCGGCCATGCCGGCATGAACCGCGTCTCTTCCCAGAACACTGCAGAAGGCCCGGTCGTTGGCATTGGCAGGCAGACTGCGAATGATATAGCTGGGGTCAATATATTTCAGCGAAATGTCGATCTGCCGGGTCTTAAAATAGTGCACGATTTTTTCTTTCAGATACATCCCGATATCCTTGAGCCGAATGTTCCCGGACGCATCCTGTTCTGTGTTTTCTCCTTCAAAAAATTTCTGGCCTGCACCTTCTGCAACCACTATCACGGCATGTTTTCGGCTGTTCAGCCTGTTTTCCAGAGAGACCAGAAGGCCGTTCGGTCCGTCCAGATCAAAGTCCACCTCGGGAATCAGAACATAGTTCACATCCTGCTGAGACAAAACCACCGTGGATGCAATAAAGCCGGAATACCTGCCCATGAGTTTGATCAGGCCGATGCCATTCGGATAGCCTTCCGCCTCATTATGAGCGGCCTTGACCGCCAGGGTGCCAATGTCAACCGCTGTATCGAAACCAAAGGATTTCGAGACCAGATAAATATCGTTATCAATGGTTTTGGGGATACTGACCACACAGATTTTCAGTCCTCTTTCCAGAACGGCATCGGCAATTTTGATTGCGGCCTTCAGGGTTCCGTCACCGCCGATCATGAACAAAATACCGATATTCATCCGTTCCAGACTGTCCACAATGGCATCAACGGACTGCGGCCCCCGGGAGGACCCCAGAATGGTCCCTCCTTTTTCATGAATTCCCGAGACACTTTCCGGATCAAGATTGATGACATCGTGACCATATTCCGGAATAAATCCCTGAAGACCATACCGAATGCCTGCAATATGAGTGACTCCATAACCAAAATACAGCTCCAGTATGATGGCACGAATGATGTCGTTCAAACCCGGACACAATCCGCCGCAGGTGACCAGGGCACACCGCAGCTTTTTGGGGTCGAAATAAATCCGCTCCCGGGGACCGGCCATTTCAAATGCGGAAAGTGGAATACCTTCGGTGATTCGCCGGGAGAGCCTGGTTGGATCGATATCGATCACAACCCGGTCGTTATCTTCTACAAACATGCCGTCTGTTGACATTCGATTGAATTTTCTAATAGGAGACAGTATTTTGGCTTTACCCAAAATCGGAATGTTGGTATCCATCAATTCAAATTCCATCGCTTTATTCTGTTTCAAAATGACGCATTCCTCCCTTCATATCTCGTGCTTCCCATTGAACTTGAATTCTCCTTTGCCCAGAATGTCATGGAGATGTAATATCCCTTGAATTCTGTTCTCATGATTCAGGATGGGAAGAATGGTGATCTGATGCTTTTCCATTAGATTGAGCGCGTCACAGGCCTGTGAATCCAGGGTAACGGATCTTGGAGACGGTGTCATGGCCCTATCCACGGAAATGGCGTAAATATCGGTATGCCGGGCCAATAGCCGGCGAATGTCTCCATCCGTAAGAATACCGGCCAGTGTATCACACGGGCCGGTGATCAGGGTTGCCCCCAGTTCCAGACGGTTGATTTCCCGTATGGCCTGTTCAAGCGTCGACCCCAGTGCAATTCGGGGAACCATGTCTCCGGTCAGCATTATATCCTGAACCCGGCTGGCAAGCCGCAACCCCAGATTTCCGCCCGGATGAAACCGTCTGAAGTCACTGAGTTTAAATTTTTTTTGATTGATCAGCACAACTGCCAATGCATCCCCCATGGCCAGAAGTGCCGTCGAACTGGCTGTGGGGGCCAGCCCCAGTGGACAGGCTTCGCGTGACACTCCCACATCGATCACAATATCGCTGTTGACTGCCAGGGTGGAATGAACGTTTCCAGTAAATGCAATCGTTTTACATCCGATTTTTCGAATGCTGGGTGCCAGCAAGTTCAGTTCGTCGGTTTCACCGCTGCTGGACAGCGCCAAAAAAATGTCCTCCTGGCTGACCATCCCCAGATCACCATGCATGGCTTCAACGGGATGAAGAAACAGGGAACGGGTCCCGGTGCTGTTCAGAGTTGCCACGATCTTGCGGCCCACAATTCCGGATTTACCGATGCCGCTGACGATCACCCTTCCGCTGGATTGGCAGATCGAATTGACCATTTCCACAAACTGATGATTGATGTGGGGGATCAGGTTCAATATGCCTTCGGATTCAATTTTCAAGACTTCAGATGCCTGAGCGATTATCGTATTCGGAGATAATGGACAGGGGTTGACGACCCGATTTTCGTGTCTGTTTTTTTTCACGGTATAAAAATGACCTTTTGCTTTATTCGTATTTTCCAGATATAGGCTTGACACCTGAATAACACTTTTTTATAGTTTCGGCAATATTTTCGGGTTCCATCAACGCATCGCCAGTCCTGTCCGTTCAACCTGCAGGCATTGCCAAGGAACGCATATATGAAAAAATCATCCCTGCCGATTGTCAAGAAACCTCTGTTTTCATGGGTTTTTGCTGGAAATCTCAAACTTCAGATTATTCTGGTATTGATCATTGCGATTACGGTTTTTGCACGGGTCATTCCGCTGGAAATGCAGAAACGGATCATTAATGAAGCGATTAATCTGCGCAAGATGGATCTGCTATTGCTATACTGCGGCATCTATCTGGTTTCCGTGCTTCTGGCCAGTGGTTTGAAATATGTCATTACCATCCTTCAGACCCTGATTTCCGAACGGGTTCTGGCCAACTTGAGAAAAGGGCTTTTTGAACACCTCATTACCCTGCCGCTCAGTTTTTATCGAAAGGCCCAGCCCGGAATGGTGGTGTCGGCCCTGATCACCGAGCTGACATCAGCCGGTGCCTATGCGGGCCAGGCTATTGCCACTCCGGTCATCAATATTCTGACACTGGTGACATTTGCCGCTTATCTCGTTGTACAAAATGTGCTTCTGGCAGTAATTTCCTTTTCCATCTATCCGATAATCATTTTCTTGATTCCCATGCTGCAAAAACGCGCCAACCTCTATAACAAAAAACGGGTGGACAACACACGGGTCATGTCCAGCCGGATCGGAGAAGCCATTACGGGCATTCATGAAATTCAGGGAAACGGCACGTTCCGGGTGGAAAACACCCGATTTGGAAAGCTGGTCGATGAAATGCTGAGAATTCGAATCATCTGGACCCTGTATAAACAGGGTGTCAAGGTCGGTAACAATTTTTTCGTCAATCTGGGGCCTTTCATCATTTTTCTTCTGGGTGGCTATCTGGCCATGAACGGACGGTTGGAACTGGGAGCCATGGTCGCATTTCTGTCTGCCCAGGAAAAGCTTTACGACCCATGGAAAGAGCTGATCGATTTTTATCAGGTGTATATGGATGCATCCGTCAGTTACAAGCGTACCATGGAATATTTTGACACGCCGGTTGAATTCCAGTTGGAGGATCATTCCCGTCCGGTTTACGAACTGGATGGCAGCATCAATGTGAAGGATTTGTCTTTTGTGACAGACAGCGGTATTCAGTTGCTGGAAAATATTACCCTGTCACTCAAATCGGGTGAAACCCTTGCGCTGGTCGGATTTTCCGGATCAGGCAAAAGTACATTGGCTCTTTGCATCGGCCAACTCTACAAATATACGGATGGCCATGTTTATATCGGCGAAAAAGAGGTCGCTGAAATGACCAAGCAGGATATGGTCAACAATATGGGATTTGTTTCTCAAAGTCCGTTTATTTTCTCCGGCACCATAGAAGAAAATCTGCTGTATTCCGTATCGGCCCTTCAGGGTATCAAAGATGAAGTTCCCCTGCCCAGCCGGGATGATAAAATTTCGGTTCTGCATCAAACCGGTATTTTTGTCGATGTGCTGCGATTTGGCCTCAATACGATTTTATCAAAGGGAGATCACGCAGACATAACCGAACAGTTGATACGGGTACGCGAAAATTTTCAACGGGAGTATGGCCAGAAACTGGCTGATTATGTGGAGTTTTTTGATGAAGAGCGCTTTCTGTATCACTCCAGTGTTGCTGAAAACCTGTTTCTGGGCGCCGCCAACACGCCGGATTTTGCCGAATCCGGCCTGATTCACAATCCGCATTTTCTTGAATTTCTCAGTCAGGCCGAACTTACCCGACCATTGATCAGTCTGGGAGCGGAACTCATCAAACAGACCGTCGATATTTTGGGCAGTCTGTCGCCGGACGCCATATTTTTTGAACAGAGTCCCATCACACTGGAAGAATGGGAAGACGCCAGGCGAATTGCAGATCAACTGAAGCGAACCCGCTTGCATCAACTGCCAAAGGATGACCAGGATTATCTGCTACGGTTGGCGCTCCGGTTCAAACCCGGAAGACATAAACTGGTGGCGCTTCCACCCATTCTGGAGCGACTGATTCTGGATGCACGCTCCCTTTTCCGGGACAAAACCGCCAAAGACCATCCCGATGCCTTTTCTTTTTACAAGGTCTCCGAATATATTTATAATCAAACGATTCTGAACAACATTCTGTTCGGCCAGGTCACAACATCCAATCCCAAGGCGTTGGATCTGATCAATCAAAGCATCATTCAACTGATTATCGAAGAGGATTTTCTGGAAACCATCGTTGAAATCGGTATGCAGTTCGATGTAGGCAGCAAGGGTGACAGGCTGTCCGGTGGACAGCGGCAGAAATTGGCCATTGCCCGATCGTTCTTAAAAGCACCCCGGTTGATGATTATGGATGAGGCCACATCGGCTCTTGACAACAAATCCCAGACGCGGATTCAGAACCTGATCGATACCCGTTGGAAAGGCAAAAGTACGATTATTTCAGTTGTTCATCGACTGGATATCATCAAAAATTATGACAAGGTCGCGGTGATGAAGGCTGGAAAGATCATTGAATTGGGTTCCTATGATGAACTGCTTGCCAAAAAAGGAGTACTGTATGAGCTTGTCGGCGGAAAGAAATGAACCCTGTCAGATCTGTGAATTTCAGGAAAACCTTAAGATCCTGAGGGAGATCTATTTTTTTGCCGAGATCCCGATTGAGTCCCTCAAGGTCTTTGCCTATCTGTGCACCCGTGAAAAATTTCGAGCGGGCGACTACCTGTTTACCCAGGATGACGATGACGGCCAGGCTTTTTATATCATTTCCGGCGCAGCCGATCTGATCTACTCTCATGAAGGTACGGATCAGATCATCAGGTCCTATGGACCGGGAGATTTTTCAGGTGGCATGACCCTTTTGGGTAATACCAGACAGCTGTTTTCCATGCAGGCCACAACGGAAACGGTATGCCTGATTCTCTCGCGGGAAAAATTTTCCCACGCCATGGAACAGTTTCCGGGTCTGATGCCCGGTATGTTTCAGTCTATCGTGGATGGCATTCGGCAGTGGGAGGAACGGTTCCTGGCGGACCGGTCTGAGGGATGTGTATCATGCCAGAAAAAAATCGGGGTCAGCCTGCTATGACGTAAAGGATGGTTATGGAAATTTTTGAATCCCGGCAGAATGACATTTGCATATTGAGCATCAACGGCCGACTGGACTCGAACACATCCGCAGAATTGGACAAACGCATTCTATTCAGTCTGGATAACGGCGCCAAACACATCATCATGGACTGCAAACAGATGGAATACATCACCAGTGCGGGTCTTCGGATTGTTGTCAAAACCGCCAAAAAAATGAAGTCCGGCAATGGACGATTCGTTCTCTGTGCCATGGCAGATTATGTGCGGGAAATATTTGAAATCGCCGGGTTTGACCGGTTTTTGCCCATTGTGCCTACCCTGGATGATGCGCTGAAAATCGTGTAAGGATGCAGGTTGTTTGGGGTGACTCCCTGTCACCCGGTCAACGCATGGATCGTTTATTCAATCTGAAAACTCTCGGATACGCCCGCAAACTGCTTTCTCAGTTTGGGTTTTTCGATTTTGCCGGTTGGATTTCGGGGAACCATGCCGAAGATGATTTTTCGGGGCCGTTTGTACCGGGGCAGTTTCTGACAGAATTCCATAATCTCTTCCCGGCTGGCATCCTGACCTGGCTTGAGCTGAATGATGGCAGTGGCGATTTCCCCCAGCCGGAAACTGGGAAGTCCGATGATTGCGACATCCTGAATTTTGGGATGGGATTGAAGAAAATCCTCGATTTCAACCGGAAAGATATTTTCTCCACCCGTAATGATCACATCTTTTTTACGGTCCACCAGCCAGATAAATCCATCCGCATCCTGATATGCGATATCACCCGTCAACAGCCACCCATCCACCAGCACACTTTTTGTGGCCTCCGGATTCCGATAATATTCCTGCATGATACCCGGTCCCCGAATCATCAGCTCTCCGGGTTTACCGGGTAAAACCGGTTTTCTGTCTGCATCCACAATGGCAGTTTCCCAGTCAAAGCCAGGTTTTCCAATGGCGCCGACTTTATGCCGGTTTTCAACACCCAGGTGAATGCAGCCAGGTCCGGTGCATTCGGTCAAGCCATAATTGGTATCATACTGATGATGGGGAAAGCGTTTTATCCACTCCCGAATCAGACTGGACGGCACCGGTTGAGCGCCGATATGCATCATTCGCCACTGCGCCAGCCGGTAATTCTGCATTTTGACATCCCCGCTTTCAATGGCAAACAGGATATCCAGTGCCCACGGAACCAGAAGCCAGACAATGGTGACCGCCTCTTCCGAAATGGCCTCCAGTATCGATTGGGGATCGGCACCTTTTAAAATCACGGCTTTGGCTCCCACAATAAAATTTCCAAACCAGTGCATTTTGGCGCCTGTATGATACAGAGGCGGGATCAAAAGAAAATTATCCGAATGGGTCTGTTGGTGATGGCTGTTTTCCACATAACAGGCAAATTCCAGATTGCGATGGGTCAGTAAAGTGGCCTTGGGATCACCCGTGGTTCCGGATGTAAAATACAGCCCGGCTGCATCGATGATATCGATTTTGATATCCGGTGAATCAGCGACCCCATTCGCAATAACGGCGTGAAGCGGCTCAGCATAATCCGGCATGATGGCCGCCTCGCCGGAAAAAATATAATGGGTGACATGCCGATCGATCGACGATTTCTCGGATTGTATCCGTTCGATGAATTCCGGTCCAAAAATCAGAACCCTGGCTTCCGCGGTTTCAATGCATCGGCGAATGGTCTTTGAATCAAACCGGTAATTGAGCGGAACCACCCAGGCACCGGTTCGCAGAATACCAAAATAAACCGGCAGCCAGTTCAATGAATTGGTCATGAGCTGGACCACCCGGTCCCCTTTTCTAACACCCCGGTTTATCAGCGCATGCGCAATCCGGTTGGCCATTTCGTCAAATTCCTGCCACGTGATTTCCACTCTGCTGCCCGAGTGCGGATCGCGCTCGATCAGGGCCGTTTCGTTTCCGTACATACGGGCGTTTCTGGCCAGTATTTCAGTAATAATCATGATTTTTCCTTTTGTTCAGCATGATATGGACCCTCAGAAAATTCATTTCGCAAGGCAGCAGGGAGGGGATAGGCCTTTTTTGGCCATCCCCGACCGATAACGTAGCGAAATTATTTTTCTGAAGGTCTATATTTCCCCTGCCATGTGTTCCGCATCTCCAGGGTGTGTTGAATATGAAATAGGTTCTGAGCCTTTTCCAGTGCCCATAAGGGAGCGATCAATTCCTTGGGGTGTGGGTCTCCGGTCAGTCGCTGAATGATCATTCGGGATGGCAGCAATTCCAGAAACTCACAAACTCTGTCGGTGTATTCCTCACGTGTCATGCAGGTGTATTCTCCGCGCTGATACAGCGCATCGAGAGGGGTGTTCCGGATGACGTACAGCAGATGGATCTTGATGCCATCGATTCCTGAATCCGCGATAACCTGCGCGGTGTGTCGCATCGTTTCCGGGGTTTCACCCGGCAATCCCAAAATGACATGGGCGCAGATGGAAATTCCCCGATTTTTGGTTTCTGATACGGCATCCAGAAAACACTGCACCGTGTGCCCCCGGTTGATTCGTTTCAACGTGGTGTCGTTTGCGGACTGTAGGCCATATTCGATCCAGATCAGATGCGTTTTTGAATAGCCTGCCAAGAGATCCAGAATTTCTGGAGAAACACAGTCAGGCCGGGTTCCAATGGCCATCCCCACCACATCCGGGAAGGTGAGGGCCTCATCATAAATTTGTTTCAGTTTTGACAGTGGCGCATAGGTGTTGGAAAAGGATTGAAAATAGGCGATAAATTTTTTGGCCTTGTATCGTCTGGTCATTTTATCCATGCTTTGGCTGATCTGCTGCGTGATGGACAGCCCCTGACAGAATCCACCGGTTCCGGACCCCTTGTCATTGCAATAGATACATCCGCTGATCCCAAGGGTTCCATCCCGGTTCGGGCAGGAAAGGCCCGCATCAAGGCTGATCTTCTGTACCCGGCATCCGAACAGCGAACGCAGGTAGGTGTTATAATCGGTATATCTTTTTTCCATAAGGGGGCGATTCAGGGCATTTGCAGGGGGCGCCGGTATGCTGCGATGGGCTGGATCATGACGATTTAACCAACGGCAGGCGTTGGCTCAGGAATGTGCCCGAAGCAGGATCACCGTCGCACCGCCACAAGAGAGGCTGTCAGTGCGCCCGCGGATTCTTCCGCTTCCGCCTCAATTTTGCCTTCCTGATAAAAAAGAATATGCAGCCGAAGAAATGCGTGCAGCAACTCGTTTTTTCGCAGCCAGTAGTCTCTGCACGATGGTTTTTGAATGGATGCTTTCGACCCTTCGACATAGGTTTCAAATATCAAAACCCCGCCTGGTAAAAGACCCTCTGCAATCCAGGGAAAAAGTCGGCGGTTCAGATAGCGAATATTCAGAATCAGGCTGTAACGGCGTTCCGGGATATCAAACCGATCCAGATCCGCACAGATCGGATGAATGTGAGGATGCAGCCCGGAAAGTCGCTGCATGGCGATGTCTGATATATCCACGCTGTGAACATGAAATCCATAATTGGCCAGAAACAGGCTGTTTCTGCCCATTCCCGCAGCAATATCCAGGGCAAAGTCCGGTCTGGCCAGTCCGATATAATCCCGAAGAACGGCAGACGGCTCGACTGGCGATCCGCCGGTCGCATATTTTTCATTCCATTTCAACCGGTCGGATTGCATGGCGTTTCAGCGGCCGCTACCTGCCCGCCCATCGTCACAGGGTTCATTGTCCGCATCCATTCGCGCATGTTCGGCACTCGAGGATAGTTCACAGACTGGCAGCGGTTCAACGATGGCCATGGGTTTGTCGCAGCATTTGGGAACATTTTCATCAGAAGAAAGGATTTTTTCCGTTCCACATTCCGTGCAGACATAATTGATGGATTTTTTCATAACTGTCTCCTCATTGGATGATATTTTTATAAACGATAACGCACCCAAAATTTTTATCTTGAAACCTATAATCAATGGGAAAGAATCTTGCTTAGGAACATACGGGTTCGCTCGTTTTTGGGATGCGTGAAAAAATCAGTTGGCGTGGCCTTTTCAATGATCTGTCCCTGATCCATGAAAATGATATGACTGGCAACCTCCCGCGCAAATCCCATTTCGTGTGTCACCACCACCATGGTCATGCCTTCATGGGCCAGATTCCGCATGACATCCAGTACTTCATTGATCATTTCCGGATCCAGTGCGGATGTCGGCTCATCAAAGAGCATGACTTTGGGGCGCATGGCCAGTCCCCTTGCGATGGCGACACGCTGCTGCTGGCCGCCGGACAGCTGGGCGGGGTAAGCCCCCGCCTTGTCATGAATGCCAACTTTTTCAAGAAGGGTCATGGAAAAATCAACTGCGTCGCTTCGGCTCATTTTCCGGACCTTCATCGGGGCCAGTGTCACATTTTCCAGGGCCGTCATATGGGGATACAGATTGAACTGCTGAAACACAAACCCAATTTCGGCTCGAAGCCGGGTGATGTTGGTTTTCCGATCGTGAACCGGGATGTCGTCCACAATGATCTCACCGGACGCAATCGGTTCCAGACGATTGATACATCGAATCAGGGTGCTTTTCCCGGACCCGCTGGGGCCGCAGATGACCGCGACCTTTCCGGAATCGACATCCAGACTGATATCTTTAAGGACATGAAGCTTGCCAAACCATTTGTTGACCTTGTTAAATTGAATCATTTGGGTATATCCCGGGATAATTGCGGCATTCAATCAGAGCGCACTGTAACGATATCCCGGCGTATTTTGGGATGTCATGATTGTCAAGGATTATCCATTTCGCTTGAAGAGCCATTCAGTCTCGTGTGTTCAATCAAAAATCCGTGAAAAAAATCCACGCTTGGGAACATCAACAGGGGAGATCAGATCCACTTTCCCAATCACCTCGTTGTTGAAACGGATCACCATTTCGCCCATTCGCTGCCCCTGCTTGATTTCTCCCTTGACCTGTTCCGGGACGACAATTTCTTTGGTGAGCAGTTTTTTCTTATCACGGGCAAGTGGCCAGGAAAAGCCGGCAGCGGCTACCGGTTTCAGTGACTTCTGTTTTCCGTCCGGAAGAGCAATGTCTTTTTCAATCGAATCGCCTTTTTTTACAATAGACACCATTTCAATTTGCGCAAAGGCTTTTTTCAGTTTCTCATCCACGATGCCATCCCGGATTTTTGCCGCGGGGCTGCCCATGACCACCGCAATCAGTCGCAGATTGTTGCGGCTGGCTGTGGCCACAATACTGTAGCCGGCTTCCCGGTAAAAACCGGTTTTGAGACCGTCCATGCCGGAAAAGCGGTTCATCAGATTGTTATGATTTCGCATGATCAGCGTGCCGTCACGGAACGGTTCGGTTTTTAAAGCGGTCCATGCCAATAATTGGGGATGTTTGACAATCTCTCTGGCCAGAAGGGCCAGATCATGCGGCGATGACATGTCCGGTTCCTGACCTTCGGAGGGTGGCAGACCATGCATGCTGAAAAATTTGGAATCAACCATGTTGAGTTTTACGGCTTTTTCGTTCATCAGATCCACAAAGGCATTTCGGGTCCCCGCAACAAACTCCGCTATGGCATAGGCTGCATCATTGGCCGAGGCCACCATGACGGCCCGCATCATCTCATCCAGGGAAAAGACCTCTCCGGGCTTGAGAAAAACCTGGCTGCCGCCCATGGATGAGGCATCGGGTGAAACAGTTACCCGGTCATCCAGTTTGATCTGTCCGCTTTCCAGCTTGTCCATCACAATAGCGGCCAGCATGAGTTTGGTGATGCTGGCCGGTGGACATTGCTGATGGATGTTTTCACCTTCAATCACCGTTCCGGTTTCGGCCTCAACCACAATAAATGCCTTGTACGGCGCCGCATTTTCCGGCAAGGGTTGTTTGGGCTGTTGTTTTGCTTGCGGCTTTGCCGGCAACGTCTGTTTCGCCGGAGGGGTTTTGACATTTTTTTTGTTTTGAGTGTCTCTGGCCCAGGCCGGGCAGACCAGAAAGGATATCATGATCAAGGTGATAACGCAGTTTTTCATGGCGATTAATCGAATTCCCTATATCATCTGTTTTTCAATATCCGCATGTTTCGGAAACAGCCCGGCATGACCCCCGGTATGGATAAACAGGATAGTCTGTCCTGTTGATATGATTCCGGTGCGGATGTGTTCGACCATTCCCAGAAATGCCTTTAACGTGTAAACCGGATCCAGAATAAGCCCTTCCAGCCGGGCGAACCGAATCAGTTCCTTCAATTCGGTATCCGTATTCAACGCATAACCAATGCCGACATACCGGTCATCCATCATTTGGTTCGCGCCGGAAAAATCCACATCCATATCATATTTTTTCTGAAATCCGCTTCGGATACGGGCCAGTTCTCCGACAAAATAGCCAATATCGTCACATACGGCAATGCCATGAACCGCAGATGTAATGCCATAGAGATCGCGTCCCAGCCACATGCCGGCAAATGTGCCGCCGGAGCCAAGGGCATGATACATGTGATCGAACCGGATATCGGAATCCATCAGTTCACGCATCATTTGAACATATCCCAGTGTTCCAGTGGCGTTTGAGCCGCCGACGGGAATGCTGTACGGGATTTTTCCCTTTTCCCGAAGTTCATTGACGATTATTGAATCCAGATGATCCGGATTCTGAAACATCACTTTTGGATAAAAGCGGACATCGGCTCCCAGAATGTGATCCAGCAGGAGATTACCCTCCAATTGATCAGGCGCTTCACCCCGAAGTGCCAGAACACAGGATAAGCCCAGTTTCGCAGCGGCCCATGCCACGGCCCGGCAATGGTTGGACTGGACACCGCCATAACTGACCACGGTGTCGGCACCGGATTTCTGTGCATCCGCCATCAGATATTCCAGCTTCCGAATCTTGTTCCCGGATGCGATGCTTTCAGTCAGGTCATCGCGTTTGACATACAGACGGATCCCCAGAAAATCGGATATCCGGGGCATGAACTGAATCGGAGTGGGCAAATGGGCCAGATGAATTCGATGGGCCAGAAGCCTTTTGAGAGATGATGTTTCCATTTTCTAAAATTTCACTTCCTGGATTGTCAGCCGGTTTTCAAACCAGTTGGAAAGTCGGATCAGGGGATAACAAATCAGAAAATACAGAATTCCGACCAGGCCGAATACCATCAACCCTTCGGGGATGCGCTGAACAGTCAGCCAGCCAACTCGGGTGACATCGGTGAGCCCAATGACCGAAATTACGGATGAATCCTTGATCAGAAGCACATACTGTCCGACCAGAGGCGGCAGAATGGGTTTCATGGCCTGGGGCATGACGACATAACGCATTCGCTGAAACCAGGTCAGGCCACTCGATGCCGCGGCTTCGGTCTGTCCGGTTGGTATGGCATCCATCCCACCGGCCACAATTTCACTGATATAGGCCCCGGCATACACACTCAGACTGATAACCGCTGCGGTAAACGCTTCCATCTGAATGCCCCATTCCGGAAAAATGAAAAAAACGATAAATACCTGAACCAGAAATGGTGTTCCCCGCATAAAATCGATATAGGCAGCCAGAACATACCGAAGTATCGGCATGCGGCTGCTTCGGGCGATTCCGACAATAAATCCGATAACCGTGCCCGCGGCAAGGCTGATGCCCGATACCAGAATGGTCATCCACAGCCCTTTGATAAAAAAGGGGAGGGTTCCCATCAGATTGTTGAAATAATAAGACCACATGATGTTGTCGCTATACCGCCGGACGATAAATGAGTTTTTTCTGCCACCTTGAAGACAGGGCTTTCAGAATGTGGTATAGTATCAGATAACAGATTGCGGTGGTAAAAAATCCCTCTGCCGGCATAAACCGTTCCGAATTCATCAATTGGCCGGCGCGGGTCAGTTCCACAACCGAGATCAGGGACAGCAGCGCGCTGTCCTTGACCAGAACAATGGTCTGGCCCAAAAGCGGGGGAATGGTGATTCCAATGGCCTGAGGCATGATGATATAGCGCAGTCTCTGCAGATAACTCAGCCCGGAAGAAGCTCCAGCCTCGATATGCCCGGTTGGAATGGACTGAACCCCGGCACGAAGAATTTCCGCGATATAGGCCCCACTGTTGAGACAGAGGGCCATGATGCCGGTCTGATATTCATCCAGTCGGACTCCCATGGAAGGCAGACCAAAATAAAAAAAATACAACTGGGCAAGAAGCGGCGTTGACCGAATGGACTCAATATAAACTGCGGCCGGAATCACTACGGCTTTAAAATGAGACAAACGGGCCATGCAGGCCACAACACCGATGAGCATGGCCCCGAAAGCAGATATCAGGGAAATCCAGGCAGTGGCAAATAGGCCCTGTCCAAACATTGGCAGGTATTCCCAGATAACCCTGAAATTAAATGATTCAAGCATCAGTGATCTTTTTTCCAGTCCAAAGACTTGACCCAGTAATTGATGTTCTGCTCATATCGGCCATCTTCCTGAATCCACTGAAAAAACAGATCAATCCATTCCGCAAGGTGAGAATCTTCAGGCCTGACGGCAAAGGCCAGCGGCTCTTTGGAGAGTTTGGCCGGAAGAATCTTGATGCTGTTGGGCGGGAATTCTGCCACTTGTCCGGTGACAGCAGACTCATCATTCAGTCCGATATCGGCGTGGCCATCGAGAACCGCATTGATCAGAAGCGGGCCACCGCCTTTGTAGGATTTGATTTTGGCCTTGGGAAGAAATCGTTTTGCCACGGCTTCTCCGGTCGCTCCCAACAATACCGCAACGGTTACACTTTCCTTGTTGAAATCTTCAAGAGACTGCCGTGTGTCGGCGGCTTTGGTAAAAATGATTGATCCGGTGTAATAAAATGGTTCGGTAAACCGCACTTTCAGGGCGCGTTTCAGATTGGCGGTCATGTCTGCCGCCAGCATATCGGCCTTACCGGAAAGAAGCGCCGGAATCAGACCATCCCAGTCAAAATCCAGAAAAACGACCTTTACACCCATTTCCTGCGCCATCAGCTTACAAAACTCGACCGAGCTGCCGGTTCGAACACCTGCCTTATCCATAAAGCTGAATGGAGGGCCCTGTGTTTGAACGGCGACGCGTAGCTCGCCGCGTTTAAGAATTTCCTGAACGGCATCTGCCGAAGCGCTCTGAACGCCCCATACCATAAAAACCGCCAAACATGTCAAAACTGCCCATACATTTTTTTTCATGATGCTCCTCCTGATGGTTGTTAATGATTGATTTTGATGACCGATGGATGTTAACCATTGGCCGGTTTTTGGATCACGCTTACCCCACCGGCATATACGGTGACAGATCCTTGACATACTCGGTCAATACCTTAAACCCTGCATCCCGCAACGCCGTAACCGCTTTTTCGCCATCGCGCTGGGGAACGCGCATCACCATATGGTAAATTCCTGAATAATGCTGGTCCGGCCAGGCAAAAACACTGCGAATATTGATCAGGTTATCCTTGAGAATCCGTGAAACATCGGCAATAAATCCGACCCGGTCCTGCACCAGAACTGTAAACCTCAGACTTTCCTTATCGATACCGATGGCCTGAAGCAGAACCCCCATGACATCCGTTGTGGTGATGATTCCCACCAACTGATCTCCTTCCATAACCGGCAAACCGCCGATCCGGTTTTCCTGCATCATAAGCGCAGCCCGCTCGATGGTGGTTTGCGGCGTAACCGTAACAATTTTTCGCATCATGATCATGCTGAGCGTTACGCGGGTCAGCAGATAATTGAGTTCATGAGCACTGAGCGTCGTAGCCGGAGAGGCCCAGTTCTGTTTCAGATCACGGTCTGTTACCAGTCCGATCAGTTTGTTTTTTTTGTCCACCACCAGAAGGTGGGCGATCTTTTTTTCCTTGATCAGGTCCATCGCATCCACTAAGGATGTTTCTGGAGACACGGTCACCAGATTGGTATGCATCACACCGCCAACATACATAAGCTGTTCTCCTTTCACATTTGAAATATCAAACCATTGGTGGCTTCATGAAAATCTCCCTCTTGGAAAATGAGAAAAGAGGGAAAATGTTGCCTAAGGCCAAAAATACTTCTGAATAATGAATTGTTATATTTTTCTTTTGGATTAATAGATAAAGCCGGATTAGGTGTCAAGTAAAACTCCCTGTAATGACAAAAAGCCAAACAGGTTCTTCGAGATTTGGATCGGGAGCCATAAAATTTGTTGATGTTTGTTGTCTGTATTGCATTCGCTGTTGACAGCTTTTGGCATAGGGGTTAATTTTCAAAAATTACGAGAGAGTTATGTTGAACCGGTTTGAACCCAGGATAATCTGATAATTTTATGAAATCATCTGGTTCTGAAAAACTTCGCAGGTTTTATGATGTGTTTTCCGCAGAAGACCGGGTTATCGTTGTCATCAACGCGGATCCGGATGCCATTGCCAGCGCCATGGCGATCAAGCGCCTGTTATGGCGGAAAACGGCTTCTGTTACACTCAGTCATATCAATGCCATTCAACGACCGGACAACCTGGCCATGATTCATCTTCTGGGGGCAAAACTGGTTCAAGCCGATGAAATCGATGAAAAAAACTATACCCGATTTGTCATGGTCGACTCCCAGCCATCCCATAACCGGAGTTTTTCCCAATTTTCCCAGTTTCATGCCATCATCGATCACCATCCTCTGACCGATATCAACGCCCTTTTTACGGATATTCGGCCCCATTATGGTGCCACGGCCAGTATCATGACCGAATATTTACGCTCTGCCGGAATCAAACCATCTTCCAAACTGGCCACCGCGCTTTTTCTGGCCATCAAAACCGATACACACAATTTTGAGCGGGCTGCATCGATCGAAGATATTCGTGCGTTTCAGTTTCTGTTCAAACATGCCAACATGAACCTGGCCCGCAAAATCGAGCAGTCCGAGCTCACCCCAGAATTTTTGAAATATTTCCGTCATGCGTTTGAAAATTATCGTATTCGTGCCAGCCGGCTTTATGTTCATCTGGGCTCGGTTATCAATCCGGATGTCTGTGTCATCATCGCGGATTTTTTCATGCGGGTCCATTCCATTTCGTGGAGTGTGGTATCGGGTGTCTTCAAGGATGATCTGGTGATTATTTTCCGAAACGACGGACTCAGAAAAAACGCCGGGAATCTGGCGGCCCGTGCCTTTGCCGCCTATGGCTCTGCAGGAGGTCATAAGAGCATGGCCAGAGCCGAAATTCTGTTGACCCGGTTGGAACAGGAGATCGGACTTCTGTCCGATAGACAGATCACCCGATGGCTGATCCGCCGAATCGAAAGGAAATCCAAAAACGGATGATCGGAATCAACGACCTGTCGCTTACGGTATTGGGTTCCGGAACCTGCGTACCATCTCTGGCACGAAGTTCATGCTCGATTCTGGTGCATGTCAACCGCAACCGGATGGTGTTTGACATCGGCGCCGGAACACTGCGCAGACTTGTTGAATGCGGCGTGTCACCAGGGGATGTCACCCATATTTTCATCAGCCACTTCCACCCCGATCATACGGCGGATCTGGCGCCATTTCTTTTTGCCGCCAAATATCCGGTACACATGAGACGGCAATATCCCCTGACCCTGATTGCGGGAACAGGCTTCCGACATTTTTACGACGCCCTTAAATCCCTGTATGGCCGATGGATAGAACTGGATTCCGACATGCTGGTCATTCATGAAATGTCGGTTCAAAAACCGGATTGTATCCGGTTTGATGACTTTTTAGTTCATAGCATTCCGATGAATCATAATCCGGAAAGCGTCGCGTTCAAGGTGATTACGAACCAGGGGTCATCCGTGGTCTATTCCGGAGACACCGATTATACGGAAAATTTGATTTTGATATCGAATCAGGCCGATATTCTGATCTGTGAATCCGCGTTTCCGGATGCTCAGAAAGTGGACGGACATCTGACACCATCGCTTGCGGGCGCCATTGCAACCGATGCACGGGTCAAAAATCTGATGCTGACCCATTTTTATCCGGAATGCGATGCCGTGGATGTTGAAATGGAATGCCGGAAAACCTATAATGGCCCGTTAATTCTGGCAAAGGACCTGATGCGCTTATGAAATATTACCCGATCAACCTGAATATCGAAAATCAAGTCTGCGTGGTTGTTGGTGGGGGTGAGGTCGGAACCCGAAAGGTACTGACGCTGCTGGAGTGCGGGTCTACGGTCACTGTGATCAGTCCAACGTCAACCGAAATTCTTCAACGCCTGTCGAATGAGGAAAAAATCACACTGATTGAGCGGAATTATGCCGGATTTGATGTCGAGAATGCCTTTCTGGTAATCGGAGCCACTGACAACGAGGCACTTAACCGTCAGATTCAGGCCGACTGTCAGCGGTATCAAACGCTCTGCAACATTGCGGATCGACCGGAACTATGTAATTTTATTCTGCCGTCCATCATTCGCAGAGGCGATCTGATTGTCGCCATATCCACATCCGGTAAAAGTCCGGCGTTTGCCAAACAGCTTCGCAGGGAACTCGAAAACCGGTTCGGACCCGAATATGCCGTGTTTCTGACATTAATGGGCGCCATCCGAACGCGGCTGCTCAGCCAGGCGCATGAACCCGAAGCCCATAAAGGTTTGTTTGAAACCCTCATTAACCGCGGCCTTTTGGACATGCTTCGCAAAAACGATATTTCACAAATCAACAGCCTGCTATCGGAAATTCTGGGAGACGGGTTTTTGTACGAAACGCTGGTTGAAGACTGAAGGTACCTGTCGCGCTGAACCCTAATTTTAACGGTAAACGTTCATGAATCATTCCGAGAGCTTCACCCCCATATATGAAAATGACATTTACCGTTTTTCTACTGAATTCTGAATTCTGACTACTGAATTCTGCTTCTGTTTTTTCACGCTAAAAGGAAATTGAATGGAACTTTTCCTGACAGGTATCACGGCACTTTATATCATCAGCTCCGCATGTTATCTGCTGCATCTGTTTCTTCAGAAAAAAGGATTTATTCAGGGTGGTTTTTATGCGATGCTTTTGGGTTTCTGTCTGCATACAGGGGTATTGGGATTTGACTGGATCAAGAACGGTCATGTTCCGGTAACCAACCTTCATGAAACTCTGTCGGCACTGGCATGGGCTTTGTCGGGAATATTTCTGGGGTTTCAGCATCGCTATCAGATGAGTATTCTGGGAACCTTTGCTGCGCCTCTGTGTGCCGTCGGAATGCTTGTTGCGTCTTATACGCCGGCGGCGACGGTTCAGGATTTGAATATTTACAAAAGTGTCTGGCTGGCGTTTCATATTCTGGCTGTGTTTGCGGGGGAAGCGTTTTTTGCGCTGGCCTGCATTGTCGGCATTCTGTACCTGATACAGGAAGATGCCATCAAAAAGAAGCGCCGAGGCTTTTTTTTCAACCGCCTGCCATCCCTCGACAAGCTGGATGCATCGGGCTATGCCAGTATCGTTGCGGGGTTTACTCTTTTAAGTATTGGCCTGGTTACCGGATTTGTTTATGCCAAAGTGGTCTGGGGGCGATTTCTCAGTTGGGATCCCAAGGAAATCTGGTCCGCCATAACCTGGCTGACGTATGCCGCCCTGATTCATGAACGGCTGACTGTCGGATGGCGCGGACGAAAATCGGCTGTGATGGCCATCATTGGCTTTGCGGTCGTTTTGTTTACGTTTTTTGGCGTCAATTTTTTGTTAAAAGGGCATCATGGCGGGTTCACCAATTTGTGAAGCGGTTTGCCCATTCATCCTTTAAGTCCTGTTAATCCGTTTGGCGGACAATTTGCTACCCAATCTTGTAATTGAAATTACTTATGTTTGATATTGTCGTTTTGGGACTGAATCATAAAACCGCTGATATCGCACTGCGGGAATGCCTGGCATTTTCACCGGTTCAGACAGAAGACGCCCTTGACCAGTTCAGGACCCTGGACGCTATCGATGAGCTGATTTTGATTTCCACCTGCAACCGTGTCGAACTGGTGTTTACCACCCAATCAAGCGGGACAGCCATTCATGCTGCCAAAGAGCGGCTGGCTATTTTGAAAAACATTCCGGTTACGGATTTTGATTCGTCTTTGTACCAGCATGTCGGTGATGATGCGGTGCGGCATATGTTCCGGGTTGCCGCCAGCCTGGATTCCATGGTGGTCGGTGAGCCTCAGATTCTGGGACAGATCAAGGACGCCTATTTGAAAGCCACCCAGAAAAAGACATCCGGGGTAATTTTAAACCGCTTGATGCACAAAACGTTTTCCATTGCAAAACGGGTGCGAACCGAAACCGGTATCGGGGATCATGCGGTGTCCATTGCGTACGCGGCCATCGAACTGGCCAAAAAAATATTCGGATCATTGGAAGGGAAACCGGTTCTGCTGATAGGCGCCGGAGAAATGGCCGAGCTTGCCGTGGACCATCTGATTCGGAATCGATGCGGCGAAATCCGGGTTGCCAACAGAACCCTGAAGCGGGGAATCGAACTCGCCGAGCGGTTTAACGGCAAAGCCCTGACCCTGGCCGAAATACCGGATCATCTCATTCATACCGATATTGTCATCAGCTCGACCGGTGCTCCCGAACTTGTTATCAACCGGAATCAGGTTAAATCCGTCATGAAACCCAGGCGGAACCGGCCCATTTTTTTTATCGACATTGCGGTTCCACGGGATATCGACCCGGAAATCAACCGCCTGTCCAATGCCTATGTCTATGACATTGACGATCTGAAAGGGGTTGTGGATGACAACATTCAGGATCGTCAGAAAGAGGCCGTCAAAGCAGACCGCATCATAGACGAAGCCGTGATACAATTTCGATACTGGATGGAAAGTCTGGATGTGGTTCCGACCATTGTGGCCCTTCATCAGCGGCTGGAAAACATCGCCGAGATGGAAATGAAAAAAACGCTGCCATGTCTTCAAAATCTGACTGCAGACGATGCCAGTGCGCTGCAACGAATGATCCAGGCCATGATCAACAAAATTTTGCATGACCCCACAACCTATCTGAAACGAAATGGATGTATGGGTAACCGGTCACTTCATCTGGATGTGACCCGAAAACTGTTTAATCTGGACCCGGAATAACGGAGGAATCATGGACGAAACAACACCCCCCAAAAAAATTGCGTTTCTATTCCCTGGCCAGGGGTCTCAGAGTATTGGAATGGGAAAAGATTTATATGATGCATTTCCATCCGCCAGAGAGATATTTGAGATGGCGGATGACATGACCCATAGGCATATCTCCCGGATGTGTTTTGAGGGACCGATTGAAAAACTGACTGAAACCGTGAACCTGCAGCCGGCTTTGACAGCGGTCAATCTGGCTTGTCTGAATATTCTTCAGCAATATGGCATCACGCCCCGGGTCTCTGCCGGCCACAGTCTGGGAGAATACAGCGCGCTGGCCTCTGCCGGTGTACTGTCGGCTTCTGACTGTATGCAACTGGTGTACAGGCGCGGTGAGTTCATGCATCGCGAAGCGATTCTAAACAAAGGCGCGATGCATGCCATCGTCGGTCTTTCCATCACCGAAGTTCAGGGAATGGTTGACAGTATCCGGCAGGAAGGTGGAATTGTCTCGGTTGCCAATCACAACACCGGACTTCAAATCGTCATCACCGGCTCTCCCGCATCGGTCAACGCGGTTTCAACCCTTGCCGCCCAGTCCGGTGCCAGATCCGTTCCGCTCAAGGTCAGCGGTGCCTGGCACAGCGAGCTGATAAAAGGTGCTGAACCTGATTTTGCCGAAGTGCTCAATGACGCCGCCTTTTCCGACCCCTGCCATGATATTGTGCTGAACGTCACGGCCGATTATGGTAAAACCGCATCCGGTATTCGATCGGTGATGTCAAGGCAGCTTTGCAGCCCGGTTCAATGGTATCCGTCCATGAAACGACTGATCGATGAAAATGTGGATGTGTTTGTTGAGGTGGGGCCGGGTCGGGTTCTGGCAGGGCTTCTGAAGCAGATTCTTCCAAAAGACTATCCCGGCTCAGTGGTTAACACAGGAAGCCTGAAACGATTGGAACAGATCGGAAATGAATTGGCCTGACACAAATTTCTTTACACAGTTTTTAAATTGGGATAGATTATTGAGGTTTTAGGAGCGTTATAGATATGGAAATTCGGGCTGGTTCTCAAATTATGGTGGAAAGGATGAAAAGGAAATGTCTCAAATCTGCGAAATCTGCGGCAAAAAACCGATGACCGGATGCAATGTCAGTCATGCCCACAATGTTACCAAAAGACGGTTTAATCTGAATCTTCAGCGGGTCAGAATCATCAGCAATGGCCGGGTTAAAAAAGCTGACGTCTGTACAACCTGCATCAAATCGGGATCAATTATCAAAGCACCTTAATGATCCAGCCGTCTGACATCCATGATGGCCTTGATTTTTCGGATATCTGCCATCAGGTGGTTAAGATGTTCGGTGTTCTTGACCGCTAGGGTAAACTGACTTTCCGCAAGTTTATTGTCTCCGGTTTTTGAATTGACTGCCAGGATATTGGCTTTACTTTTGCTGATTGCATATGTCAGATCAGCCAGAAGACCGACCCGGTCATGAGAGGTGACCTGAATTTTGACCGGGTAGGATTCTGTAATTTCTTCGTTCCAATCCACATCGATCCGTCTTTCCGGGTTCATGTTCATCGCATTGGTGCAGCTTTGCCGGTGAATGGTCACACCATATCCCCTTGTAATATATCCGGTTATCGGGTCTCCGGGAACCGGCTCACAGCATTTTCCAAATTTGACCAGAATATCATCCATCCCTTTTACGACCACACCGGTTTTTGCTTTTTTACGGGTGACCTTGCTGATGATTTTTTCGATCAGGGATTCCTGGGTTGTTTCCAGATCAGCCCTGGGTGCGACCTTTCGAAGAATCTGAAGCGGCGTGATTCGACCGTATCCAATGCTTGCCATCAGGTCATCCAGATTTTTAAAGCCAAAATACTGAATGATACCATCCATTTCCTGGGATTTGGCGATTTCATTGAAATTTTCGTTATGCTTGCGGAATTCTTTTTCACACATCTCACGGCCAAGACTGATGCTGCGGTCTTTCTCCTGAGAGCGGATGAACTGAAGCACTTTTGATTTGGCTTTGACCGTCTTGACAAATGACAGCCAGTCCCGGCTGGGCATATGGTTTTTGGTGGTGATGATATCGATGCTGTCCCCGGTTTGCAGTTGATAGTGCAACGGGACAATGCGTCCGTTGATTTTGGCGCCGGTACACTGGTTTCCGACTTCTGTATGGATCAGGTAGGCAAAATCCACCGGTGTTGCGCCCTTGGGCAGCGTTTTGACATCGCCTCTGGGGGTAAAGACATACACCTCATCCGGAAAGAGATCCATCCGGACGTTTTCCATGAACTCCTTGGGATTGTTGATATTTTTCTGGTTTTCAATCAGTTCCTGTATCCAGGCAAATTGCCGGGCCGCCTGTGTATTGGCCGGTCGGCCTTCCTTGTAGCTCCAGTGAGCGGCAATACCGGATTTGGCAACACCATCCATTTCCCACGTACGTATCTGAATTTCAACACGTCTGCCATTCGGGCCGATCACGGTTGTGTGAAGAGAGCGGTACATATTGGATTTGGGCCGGCCGATATAATCCTTTATTTTCCCGTCGATGGGTTGCCATTTTGCATGAATGAATCCCATGGCGGCATAGCACTGGGCAACGGAATCGAGAATGATCCGGAACGCGTTAATATCATAGATTTCTTCAAATGGTAGTCCCTGATTGATCATCTTCCGATAAATGCTGTAAAGGTTTTTGTATCGGCCCAGAACCTCACATTTGAGCTGATGCTCTGCCATGACCTCCTGAATCATTCCCTTGACTGTCTGAATATATTCTTCCCGTTCCTGTCTATCCCGGATGAGTTTGTTCTTGATCGACTCGTATTCCTCCGGAAGAATATACATGAAGGAAATATCTTCCAGCTCGTTCTTGATCCAGTAGATCCCGAGCCGTGATGCGATCGGAGCGTAGATATCCAGGGTTTCCTGAGAAATTTCCTTTTTGCGCTTCTCGGTACGATGATACTGAAGGGTTCGCATGTTATGGATCCGGTCTGCCAGTTTGATCAGAATCACCCGAATATCATCGGCCATAGCCAGAAGCATCTTCCGTATGCTTTCTGCCTGGCGGTCCTGGGAACTGCTGAAGTTCAGTGAACTCAGTTTGGTCACACCGGATACGATATGAAGCACTTCGGGGCCGAAAATCTCCCTTATTTCTTCAGCAGTGGCATGCGTATCTTCGATGACATCATGAAGAAGCCCCGCCGCGATACTGACCGAGTCAAGCTTCATCTCTGCCAGAATACCCGCCACTTCCAAAGGGTGGGACAGATAGGGTTCGCCGTTTAACCGCACTTGTCCATCATGAACCCTGGCGGAATAGATATAGGCGCGCTCGATGATATCGATATCCATATCCGGATGGTTATCGGTCACTTTATCGATGATGTCACTGATTCGTACCATAACTGTTTTCTGAAAAACCCGATGAATTCCGACAAATTGTTCGATCGAAACACAAGCGGTACCGGGTAAACTGATAGGATAACAATCCTTTGTGAGTCAATCCTGTCCATAATTTATATTTCTGACACAAATATCATCCAAAGGCAAGAGCCTTCCCGAAGAACAAATCGACAGGCTGGATTTATCAGTCAGGCAATTCTAACGCTTTTAAGATAATGATTTTGGGAAGGCAGCAGGGAGGGGATAGGCCTTTTTAGGCCATCCCCGACCGATAACGCACCCAAAATCTTTATCTTGAAAGCGATATATGCGCAATTGGGTATTGCGTTCATTCCATGGAGGCGGGGTTTCTCCGTGTTTTTTCTTTTGGCAACCCCAATAATCCATGATAATGAGAAAGGATATGGCATCTCACCCGAATGACAGCCTTAAAGACATCACGATACGGCTTGACAGCCCTTGACGCAGGAAAATCCATATGATTTCCGAAGACAGTTTTTTTGAGTTATTTTGTAAAGAAGTCCAGTCGATTGCCGCAGACAGGAACCTTGCGGAGACAGAAGCATCCCTCATCATAGAAACGGTCAGACAGGCGCTGACCAATCCGTTCATGGATGAACGCCACATTGTTGCCCGGATATCCGGGCAGGGGCAGGCAGACGGATGATCATAGACCAGCTTCAGTTAACCCATATGGGATGTTATTCCGAACGGGTATTCGCGTTTCCAAAACTTACGGTTGTGCATGGTGAAAACCGCTCGGGCAAATCCACCCTGGTTTATGCCCTGTTCTGGGCGCTGTTCGGCAAACATCTGCAACCAGGGCTTCAGCCGGGGGATCTCTGCCAGAAGGGAAAACCGGAAGGCCGTGTCGTATTGACGTTTTCGAAAGACCAGACCACGCACCGGCTGGAACGAACAACATCCGGCGACATCCAGTTGGCTCATATGTTGCCGGATGACGTTCCTGCACTGACAGATGAGATAGCGATTCAAACCATGGTTTCGTCGCTACCGGACGATGTGGCTGCGCTGACATCCTTTTTTCGGGAAGGGGAGATGATCACCTTTCTGGCTGACATATCCAAATACAGCCAGACCATGCTGGAAAAGATGATGAAGATGGATAACATCATCGTTCTTCTTAAACGGCTCGGCAAAGCCGTTGCACTGGCCAAAGCCAATCAGAAAAACATCCGGCAGTCCGGACCCCCGGGATCTGTCGATGATGTGACATTAACCACCTACAGGAAACAGTTGGCGTCCCTCGATGCGGAATTCAGTCAGGTCGATGCCGATATCCGGAATCTGGCTCAGTCATCCGGCAAAAGTATTGACTTCAAGCTGTTGAATTTTCTTCAATTGTCCTGTGAAGAAAAGCGGAAGGAACTGGATTCGGTCAGCAGGCTGAAGAATGAATTTCCGGACCCGGCGGTCCTGGAAGCCCAGCGAACCGAAATTGAAACGTCCCTGTCCGAACTGAAAGTGAATCCGCCACAAACAGACGATCTGCAGCGACAGATCGGGGTTCTGGATCATCAGATCGATGGCATTCAATCCGAGTTGAAACGGTTTCAGTCCCTGGAGAATCATCCGGACTGTCATGTGTGCGGCCAGCCCATATCCTTGGAACATTTGCGTGCCATGATTGCTGAACGTCAGAAGACAGAGACTGAACTGATTGCACACCGGAAGCAGATTGCGGGGATGATCACGGACATCACCGCACTGGACAAACACCGCAGTCGGCTGGAGGCCGACCTGAAGGAAATTGATAACAAGCTGAATGAATTCAAGAGACTGAATCAGCAATATACCCGGATTCATTCCGAGGTTGCCAGATCCGATCGGGAACTGAATGAATGCAAACCCGCCAACATCGATACGGGAAACATCGCGGCGGTTCAGGGTCGCATTCAGGAACTGGAATCAAGACGCGCCACGATTCAGCAGCAGATCATTCAAAAAAAAGTCGCTGTCAAACAGATGGAAAATGACATGAACCGTTTGGAAGACGTTCGAAAGCGTCTTCAGACCGCTGACCGGCATGTACTGCTTTGTGAGGTTGCCCACAAGTCGGTCGAAAACGCCATGTCATTTCAGAATCGGGATATGCTGAGGCTGGTACGGACCAGTCTGAAGGAATGGGTGGACCGGTTTACGTTTCTCAACCGGTTTGATATCGACATGTCGTCAAAAAGCTTCAGCCCCATGATTCATGCCAGGGGATATGAATACAAGCTGAAACAGATGAGCAAAAGTGAGCGGGTTTTTCTGTATCTGCTGGTCAAGCTGGCGATAGGGGACGCGTTGGGGCATCTGGGCATTTTTGTTCTGGATGATCCGGCCGATGGCCTGGATCGCAAACGGAAAGAATTGATGGCCCATCTGCTGCAGAATGTGGCCACCCAAAGACAGGTGATCGTTACCACCAATGATGATGACTTTGCCGCATTGTTTCCGGCGTCGGCCTGTCTTCGTCTGGATGAGACCCCAAATGGCTGATTCGGGTATGATCCGGGCTGGCCAGTTTTTCGAAAATCACATCAGAACACTGTAACAAAGGCTCAACAGACAGGTCAGATTCAACATGAACTGCCCGGTTCGTGAAAGCCGCCAGGGTGGCAGAAAAGACGCCACTGAAAAACCGGAAATCGCCATCAGTGGTGTCAGCAGTTGAATATTGTCGAGCTGCCATGCGGGAACCAGGGCCAGCAAAAACCAGTACCATCCGATAGCCAGCGCAATGGCCCGCAGCCGCCTTGGACCGCGGACCAGGGTATATCCAACAGCCGGCAACACCAGTATCAGGCTTAATGGTCCAAAGCCAGCCCCGGTTGACAGGTTGAACTTTGCCGTTGCTCCGAAATTCCCGCCCAGCAGATGGCTGGTGTTTTGATAGATCATTTCCAATATGCCCTGCCACCAGAGGCTGACCGGCCGAACCACGGCATGCGGCACGGGATTGACATTGGCGACCTGAAGCACGTAACGCATTAGATTGGCTGCCGCCCCGGACAAGCCATCGGTGTTGTAACGAACGATTGAATGGCTATCGTACCCGATGACACCAATAAAACGGTTCCATACCGGCGACATCATCACGGCCACCCATCCCGCAGTGGCTGTAAGCCAACGGTGATTACCGGCAAGATGGGCCAGATGGTTCCATCCATGACGGCGATGAATCAACAGCACTGTCAGAACAGTCAGGATGGATGGCAATATCCAGCCCATCGGATGGACGGCCCAGGTACAGCCAAGCCCCAGCATCAACAGAAGCAGGTCATCGATTCTGGAACTTTCGATGATGCGATAAAGGGACACCAGAACAAACAGACCCGCCGCCGCCGTGATCAGCTCATTGGCAGACGACAGAACCGGACCGGCCAGTCGGGGCATACTCAGTACCACCATGGTCGCAATGAGTGCGGCAGGCGGCCAGGCATGGCGCCGGGACAGGGCATAGGTGGAGAGTCCAATGGCACCGTAAGCCATGATACCGGTCAGAGAATGGAAGGTATGCATCCACAGGTCCGACTGACTGTTGAATAGAAAGGCGATACCAGCCTGTGTCAGGGTGTTCATTTCTGCTTCGGATCGCAGGGAAAAACTGTCAACCGGCCCGCATGCGGCCCATATTGCCCGAAAACATATGGCAGTCATGGCTATCATGATCGGCAGGGGATACATTCGAATAACGCTAACGAATCCATGCCATATCGGTGCCCCAAAAGACCGAAGACGCCAGATCAGTGTGGCGGCAACCCCTGCCGCAGCGATGGATGTCAGAATGGCAGGCCAAACCCGGCCCAGAATGACTGCCAGTTGAATTCCAAGGCAAATGGTGATCTGGGTAATCATCAGTGCGCTGGCGCCGGCTTCGGCAATGGACCGGCCGGCACTGCGAAAGCACAGCCATGCTGCCGATGTAATCAGGGCGGATACTATCCATATCAGCTTGAATGCCGGAAACACCAAATGGGGATGGACCATGCGACCTCGACTACAGACAGAATTCAGAAGTCGGGATTCAGAATTCAGTAGGAAATTGGTAAAATCCATATCTTGAAAGCGATATCAATGAACAGCCGGCTTCCGGGATTTCAAGTGCGTTACAATATCTGCCATAAAATTTCGCATTTGTTCGGCATATTTCAGGCATTCCGGACAATACACACGGCGCCGGAATTTGTCATGGGCTTCGATCTGGTGCCAGTACCATTCAGGATAAGGACTTCCCACACAGAATTTTTTTCCGGTGTATTCGGCAATCGGACAGCCGATGCAGCGCAGAATATAAAAAATCCGACATGGCGGGCAGTCCAATACCCCGCCATCTGCCTGTTGGCCGGCGATAATGGCATCCCATTTTCTGACCGAAGATTCCATGATGCTGAGCTTGTTCATAATATCCCTCCATATTCAGGTGCTGAAGGCAACTGAGAGATTTGGGGTCGGGATTGACGCAGACAGCTCCAGAACGACTGATGCACCTGTCTGCATCGGGTAAGGACCGGGTTGAGGCGTTTGAAATCGGCCTGGGCTGACAATGAATCGACGGCAGATATCGTCACGCCGCTGAGTTCCGCCAGAACGGCACCCACACATTTAGCCAATGAGGCCGGGTGATAGCCTCCTTCAAGCACAAGGGCCAGTCGGCCATAACACAACCGGTCCGCCAGCATCATCAGGCACCGCGTCAGAGCGGCAAATCCTGTCGAACTCATTTTCATGGCGCCCAGGGGATCGAGACGATGCGAATCAAAACCTGCCGAGACCAGAATCAGCTCTGGAAAAAACGCCTCGGCCACAGGAACCAGCAGGTGTTGAAAAACAGCGGCATATTCGGCGTCTCCCAATCCTTTTGGCATGGGTACATTGATTGTGTATCCCTCTCCCGGCCCACGCCCGACTTCCGTAAAGCTGCCGGTTCCGGGATAGAGTGGTGACTGATGGACAGAAAAAAACAGGATTCGGGGATCGGCTTCAAAAAGGTGCTGGGTCCCGTTGCCATGATGGACATCCCAGTCCACAATCAGAATCCGACGGATATTGAAATGATCCAGAGCAAAAGCTGCCGCCAGTGCCACGTTGTTAAACAGACAATACCCCATTGCCCGGCTGAATTCGGCGTGATGACCCGGTGGGCGGATCAACGCAAAAGCATTGGCGAGTCTTCCGGACATCACGGCTTCCGTGGCCGACTGGCAGGCGCCAACGGCGAGCCGTGCAGCCAGGTAGGACTCTGCCGAAGCACCCGTATCACCGTTCAAAGCCGTATATTCCCGACCGGCCGTGGCTGCAATCTGTCGGACATAAGCCGGACTGTGAATTCGCTCCAGTTGTGCCTGATCGGCCGGATTAACTTCAAGAAACACCAGAAGGCCGGCGAAAGACAACAATGTCGATGGCAATTCTGCCATGCGGCCGGGATTCTCGGGAGAATGCTCCCCGGGATCATGGAAATGGAAACGATGGTCGGTCAGTATCCCAGTAGGTTTCATGATGTTTCTGAACTGGAGGTGAAATCCGCCTCCACTGGCAGCGTCAGAATGCAGCAGGGACTGTGGCGAAGCAGTGCCTCTGTGGTCGATCCAATCAATGTCTTTTTCAGAATGCCGGTTCGACGGACCCCGACCACAATCATTTCCGCATGGATACCAGCGGCATAGGCATCGATGACTTCTCCGGGTGTACCGGTCAGAACAGCGGTGGTCACCCGGTCCGGTTGCATGTTTACGGTCAATGCTGCTGCCAGCAGATCCTGTGAGATGGATGTCTGCAGATGCTGCTGCGCAATTTCATACGGCTCGTTTTCGATATCCGGCGGCGCTTCCACGATATGTACCAGATGGAGATGGGCATCAAAATAGCGGGAAATCCGCGCGGCACAGCAGATGATATCCTTCGACTGACCATCTGATGTAATTCCGGCAACGACCTGTTGCAGACAGATTTCCGGGCTCTTTGGGATTTTTTTCGGGGGCCGCACAATCAGTACCGGGCAGTTGATCCGTCGAACCAGCCGTTCCACAATTGTTCCGGTGTACAGTCTCTTGAATCCGGAAATGCCGCGGCTGGGTGCAATCACCAGGTCCACGTGACGGCAGGAGGTCAGCCGGACCAGTTCTTCGACAGGTTCACCTGTCACCACCAGAGGAACCGCACCATCTGCTGATGTCAACAGACGTTCCATCTGTTTTCGAGCCTGAGCCAGGTGGCTAAGCTGTCTGGGTTTGTTATGCGCATAATCCGAACCACAGACCTGATCCCCGGCCACATTCACGGCATGAAAAACCAGGAGGTTGCTGTTAAAGCGGCGCTTCAGGACGATTCCCAGTTTCAGGCCATCAAGGGAAAGGGCTGAGAAGTCAACGATACAAAGAATGCTTTGAATATCTGACCGCATGGTCAGCCCCCTTGGGGTGAGGGGTAAGGGATAATGATCTGATTTATATATGATGATCTGACCATATGTCAGAAACCGGATTGCAGATCAACAAAAAATGCACCGATGGGAATCAATGCCCGGATGCATCCGATCCATTTCTGACAAAACAGCAATTTGAACAAATAAAATTGACAAATGATTCGCCAATATCATATGAGAAAGAAAATTAAATAAATATTATTCAGAAAATATGTTGAATACAATCCGATGCATTCTTTTCAGCCCGTTGCGCGCGCGCCGAATCGGATGCATCCCCTTTGACAAGGTAAAACCAGATCATGGACATGAAACGCGACTACTACGAGGATGTTCAGTTATTCACGTCAGGGGTGGTTTTTTTCTGGTTTGTCGTTCTGATGGTTTTCCTCGCCATATACCCATTTCTGGTTAAAAACTATTATGTTTATGTGGCCAATTACCTTGCCATCAATATCATTGTCGTTATTGGCCTGAATATTCTTGTCGGTTATACCGGTCAGATATCGCTGGGACATGCCGGTTTTTTTGCCGTTGGCGCTTATGGAACCCTGATCTTCATGACACGGTTCAATTTTCCCTTTCTACTGGCGCTTCCCGTATCCGCACTGATTGCCGCAGCTTTCGGATTTCTTCTTGGGCTTCCGGCGTTACGGCTTGAAGGCCCTTATCTGGCCATAGCGACGCTCGGTTTTGGTCTCACGATGACCCGGGTCATTGGAAAAATTGAATTTTTTGGCGGAAGACAGGGGCTTCATGCGCCTGAACTGGTCATCGGTCCATGGCATCTCAGCACGGACAGGGATTTTTACTACCTTCTGATGGTTATTACCGTGATGATGACCATCGCTGCCCGCAATCTTGTCAAGACAAAGGTCGGGAGAGCGTTTGTTGCCATCCGGGATGCCGATATTGCCGCAGAGACGATGGGGGTCAATCTGGTTTTTTACAAGACCCTTGCGTTTGCCGTCAGTGCTTTTTATACCGGTATTGCAGGCGGGCTGTATGCCTTTGTGCTGCGATTTATCGAACCAGAGGTCTTTTCGCTGTTTATGTCGATCATGTTTCTGGCCATGGTTGTTGTCGGAGGGCTGGGATCAATCATGGGTTCTATTGCCGGGGCATGCCTTCTTGGATGGCTGGATTTGCAGTTACGAAACATCCTGAGCCTGCCCTATATCGGGACATGGCTTGAGCATCTGTCCAGAAGCTATTTTTCATTAACCGGTGTCTCCAACATCCAGTTCATCCTGTTCGGTTTAATCATGATTCTGATCATGCTTTTTGAACCATTGGGAATATTCGGTTTCTGGATCAGGACCAAAAAATACTGGAAAACCTGGCCATTTTAAATCAATGCACATGAATCATTCCGGGAGCTTCACCCGCCGGACATGAAAACCAACGCGGTGAAATGCAGGCAGAAAGGTGACCCGGCCGTCCGACACTGACCACTGGCTACTGATCACTGATTTTCACGGTAAGCAGGTCTTATGCTCGATTTTATACAAATGATTGCAAGCGGGATCGCAGTAGGCAGCTCCTATGCACTGATGGGGCTTGCCATGGTCATCATCTACAAAACATCGGAAGTGCCAAATTTTGCGCAGGGGGAGATGGCACTGATATCCGTCTTTTTTACATTCATGCTTCTGGATCATTATGGATTGCCTGGCTATATCGCCTTTCCGGCAACACTTGCATTTGCGGCAGTTCTGGGTGTTTTTCTTGAATTTGCTGTTTTCAGAAGAGCCAAAAAACCGAATGTGCTGAGCATGATCGTCATCACGATTGGCCTTGAGATGATGCTTTTGGGGCTGGTTTCCTGGAAGTTCGGCGCCGATCACAAAGATATGCCGTTTCCGGTTTCCCCCTATGAAAGTTTTGCGATAGGCAAAATATTTGTCACCACGTTGGAAGTCCTGACCCTGGTTGTAGCGCTTGCCATGATGGTGGCGCTGTTTTGTTTTTTCAGATTTTCGAAGCTGGGCATGGCCGTAAAAGCGACTCAACAGAACCGGTCGGCTGCCCGTCTGATGGGCATCCGGACCAACCGGATCATGATGCTGACATGGAGCATTTCTTCCGTCGTCGGATGCATTGCCGGACTGCTGCTCGCACCGGTTTCAATGGAACCGTTCATGATGTGGGACCCGATGTTAAAAGGGTTTGCCTCTGCTGTCCTGGGTGGAATGACGTCTTTGCCGGGTGCTGTTTTTGGAGCTTATATTCTGGGTATCATCGAAAATATATTTGGCGGATATGTCTCGATCGAATTTAAATCGGTTGTGGCTTTTGTGATCATTGTTCTGGTTTTGTGTGTCAAGCCAAGCGGGCTGTTTGCCCGGCACCATGTGAAAAAGGTGTAACGACTCAGGTATTCAGGAGTCAGAATTCAGTAGTCAGAATGAGGGACCCATCAAAGAAGTTTGAAGACTGAGTGGTTTGGCGGAATGCCCATCAGTTTGTGCTTGCTGTTTATCGATTGACGCAATCCTCCCCCAAATTACCGGAAGCTTAGGCTGTCGGAATTAAATAAATCCAAGGGATTGCGACGGATTTTGGTTCGTCTGTAAGGCGCATCCGCCGGTATATATCGGGATATGTGCCGGTGGATGTAACGCAGCAGACGGGCCAAAAGACAAGCAAGATGTGGATTTATTTGTTTCCGACAGCCTTACATGGGGCTATTCTGAATTCTGACTCCTGAATTCTGAATACCTGGGTAGTTACAATGAGTCGTGTCGCATACCGTTTCAACAGGCAACAACAAACAAGGAGAAGAGGCGCCATGAAACAGAAATTACAGTGTATTTTGTTTGCAGCAGCCCTGATTTTCGGCCTCACGGTTTTTGCCGTGGCCGAAGAAGGTGTCACCGATACCGAAATTCATATCGGTCAGTGGGGGCCCCAGACCGGTCCGGCAGCCGCCTGGGGATCGGTTGCCCGCGGTACGGATGCCTATTTCAAGATGATCAATGACGAAGGCGGCATCAACGGCCGGAAACTGGTCCTTCACATGTTCGATGACGGTTACAATCCGGCCAAAACCAAGGCGGGTGTCAAGGACCTTCAGGAAGGAAAAGGCATGTTTGCATGGGTTTCCGGTGTCGGAACCGCGACGGGTCTTGCGGTAAGGGACTATCTGATGGAAAAAAAGATTCCGTGGGTGGGTCCGGCTGCCGGTTCCCAGGTCTGGGTCACGCCTCCCAGCAGATATCTGTTCGGCGTGTACCCCCAGTATTATATCGAAGCCAGGGCGCTATGTAATTATGGTGCTTCGAAGCTGGACAAGAAAAAATTTGCCATGGTTTACCAGAATGACGACTACGGAAAAAATGGATTGGCAGGGGCTCAGGAAGAGCTTGGCAAATTGGGGATGAAACTGGTTGAATCGGTGCCGGTTGAAGTGGCCGATACGGATATGAAACCCCATGTCATGAAGCTGAAACAGTCTGAAGCGGATGCCGTCCTGTTGTGGGTGACGCCGTCTCATGCTGTCCGCATTATCGGGACTGCCTCTGCCATGCAGTTTGCCCCCCAGTGGATGAGCACCAGCACCTGTTCCGATTTTCCGTTCATGAATACGATCAGCAAGGGGCTGTGGACCGGCGTCATTGCCGCCAGTTTCGGTGAAGTTCCCGATTCTCCCGATCCGCTGATGCAGAAATACAAAAAAGCCTATGAAACATATGCTGCCAAAGAGGAAAGATGGGGCGTATTCTTTTATGCGGGATTTGGTTTTGTTGAGCCTGCCGTTGAAGCCCTGAAACGATGCGGAAAGGATGTGACCCGGGAGCGTTTTGTAAAGGAACTGGAAGGGCTGAAAGACTTTAAAGGCGTTCTGGGAAAGGTCAATTTCAAACCGTTTGACGAAAAGGATCCGTCAAGCAGACAGGGAACCAACGAGGTCTTTCTGATTCAATGCACGGAAAACGGCGGATACAAGAAGTTGACCGAGTGGACGAAATTTGAATAGGGGTTCGATTGGTTCCAAATTTTCATGGGGGTGATCCATCTGATCATGACTGTTGACCAGCAACCAATCATCATGGACCCGGCGCCATTTTTTAAAGTCGATATGCTTTCGATTTCTTTCGGGGGCCTCAAAGCGCTTCTGGGCATAAGCTTTTCGGTCAACAAAGGGGAAATTTATGCCATCATCGGGCCCAATGGCGCCGGGAAAACCACCCTTTTCAATTGTATCAACGGCATATACAAACCGGATTCCGGAACGGTTATGTTTAAGGATAACCGGATAAGCGGCAAAAAACCGGACAAAGTAGCGCGACTCGGCTTGGCCCGGACGTTTCAGAATATTGAGCTTTTCAGCCATATGAACACCATGGAAAATATCATGCTGGGCCGCCATATTTTTATCCGTACGGGTATTTTTCATGGGGCAACCCTGTGGGGCAGGCGATCATATGCCGGAAAAGAGGAGATCATCCACCGCCGGAAAGTCGAAGAAATCATGGATTTTCTGGATCTTCAGTCTGTCAGGAACAAACCGGTCGGTGGTCTTCCTTACGGCACCCAGAAGCTGATTGAGCTGGGAAGAGCCCTTGCACTGGAACCGGAACTGCTTCTGCTGGATGAACCGTGCGCCGGAATGAATTCGGAAGAGAAACAGGACATGATTTTCTGGATCAAGGATATTCAGGATGAGCTGGGGGTCACCCTGCTTCTGATCGAGCATGACATGAAGATGGTCATGGATATTTCTGACAGGATACTGGTTCTGAATTTTGGAAAAACGATAGCTGAAGGATCGCCTCAGGATGTGCAACGGCATCCCGAGGTGTTAAAGGCATATCTTGGGGAGAATGAACGCGTTGACCACGATTCTTGAGATCAAGAATATTGAAACCTATTATGACCTGATCTATGCTGTTCGGGGCGCCTCCCTTTCAGTTGAAGAAGGGACAATTACAGCAATCCTGGGGAATAATGGCGCCGGGAAATCGACTGTTTTAAAGACCGTGATGGGTCTGATTGAAGATCAGCCCGATAAGGGAACCATCGAATATATGGGTAAACGCATTGACCGGATGGATACGGAAGAAATTGTGCGGATGGGCATCTCGTATGTTCCGGAAGGCAGAGAGGTGTTCAAGGACCTCTCGGTGAAAGACAACCTTCTGATGGGGGCTTATGTCAGAAAGGACAAATCGGGGATTCAGGAAGATATGGAAAAAATATATCACTATTTTCCCATATTGAAAGACAGGACCAATCAATGGGCCGGGACACTGTCCGGCGGGGAACAGCAGATGCTGGCCATCGGAAGGGCGCTGATGAACCGGCCCAGGGTTCTGTTTCTGGATGAGCCATCCCTGGGCCTGTCTCCGATTCTGGTTCAGGAAATTTTCAGGATTATCAAATTGATCAATTCCGGGGGCGTGACCATTCTTCTTGTGGAACAGAATGCGAGAATGGCACTTTCAGTTTCAGATGTGGGACTGATTCTTGAAAACGGCCGGTTTGTTCTGAAGGGAACGTCAACAGACCTTATGGCAGACAGGAATGTCAGAGAATTTTACATGGGGGTTCGATCCGAGTCGTCCGCAAAGGGATATCAGCGGTGGAAAAGGAAGAAACAGTGGAGATGACAGCCGTCCCGCCAAACACGGTTCCAGGAATTTTGAAAAGTACCGTATCAACATATGGCGACAGGGTGTCCATGCGACACAAGGCGTATGGGCTGTGGCATGACATCTCGTGGAACGCGTATTACAGACGGGCCGGATATGTGGGCGCCGGGCTGATATCGATGGGGCTTGAAAAAGGGGATTGCGTTGCCATTATCGGAGACAACTGCCCGGAATGGGTGATTGCGGATATGGGCATTCAATGCGCTGGTGGCGTTTCAGTCGGTGTCTATGCCACCAATGCCTGGCCCCAGGTTGAATATGTGATCACCCATTCCGAATCAAGGTTCTTTTTTGTCGAAAATGAGGAGCAACTGGACAAGTGGCTCAGGTTTAGGGAAAATGTCCCCCAACTGATCCGGGTTATCGTATGGGATATGGAAGGCCTGAGGACCTTCAGCGATCCGATGGTCATGACGTTTTCAGAACTGCTGGCGCTTGGACGTCAGGTCGCAGCCGACCAGCCGGATATTTTTGAAAAAAGGGTGGAAACCGTTCGACCCGAAGACCTCTCGGTGCTGATCTATACATCCGGCACAACCGGGCCTCCCAAAGGCGCCATGCTGTCTCACGCCAATGTCACCTGGATGGCACATGCCGTTTCCTGTACCAATCCGGTTCATCCTTCGGACGAGGTTCTTTCCTTTTTGCCCCTCTGCCATATTTTTGAAAGACTGTTTTCGGTCTTTGCTCATATCACTCATGGGTATACCGTCAATTTTGTCGAAAAACCCGATACGGTCGTCGACAACATGACCGAGATTTCGCCCACAGTCGGTTATGCGGTGCCGAGAATATGGGAGAAGTATTATTCGTCGATTCTGATAAAAATGTCCGATGCCACCTGGTTTAAAAAGGCGGTTTTTTTTACGGCGCTGAAGATCGGCCAAAAACGGGCGGCGCTCCGGATGGACTTTAAAGCCGTGCCAGCCTGGCTGGATGTTCTGTTCTGGGTTGCCTCTTTTGCCGTTTTCCGAAAGCTGAAAGAGAAAATGGGCTTTGACCGCTTCCGGGTTGCCTATTCCGGCGCTGCCCCCATATCTCCCGATGTGCTTCGGTTTTTTCAGTCGATTGGTGTCAATCTGATTGAAGGATATGGTCAGACAGAAGCGACAGGTGTCACGACCCTGTCACGAATCGGACAGGTCAAGTTCGGAACTGTCGGACCCCCGCTTCCCGGAACAGAGATACGGATCGCTGAAGACGGTGAAATTCTTGTCAAGTCACCGGGCGTATTCAAGGGCTATTTTAAAAATGAAACAGCCACTGCTGAAACGGTTATCGATGGATGGCTCCATTCCGGCGATGTTGGAATAATGGATAGTGACGGTTTCCTAAAAATTACCGATCGTAAAAAGGACATCATCGTTACGGCCGGCGGAAAAAACATTACACCCCAGTATATCGAGAACAAGCTGAAATCAAGCATTTATATCAACGATTCGGTGGTAATCGGCGACAGACGAAAATTCCTGAGCGCGCTGATCATGATTGATGAAGATAACGTTGTCAAATATGCTCAGGACAGAAAAATCCAGTTTTCAACCTACAGGGATCTGACACAGGCGCCGGAGATACTGGAATTGATCCAGGGCGAGATTGATCAGGTCAATGAAACCGTGTCACGCGTTGAACGCATCAGAAAATTCCGTATCCTTCCCAAGAAGCTGTATGAAGAAGATGGTGAGGTTACGCCCACCATGAAGGTCAAGAGAAGGCATGTGAATGAAGCCTTCAAGGATATTATCGATGGGATGTACAGATAAGCGCCAACATGACAGCCACTTGCACAATCTCAACCGTTCAGCATGGTGCGCTGACGCTTCACTTCGTGTCCGCTCAAGCCCGGAATGACGGGGATCTATAGACCTTCATAAAATTCATTTCACAAGGCAGCAGGGACATTGGCGGTCGGTCAGACTCTGACGGTATCGGCAGGCAATGTTTCAAACGCAAGAGTCTGCACCACACCGGGCCTGATTGCCCCAATGGCGGC